>Ga0187874_10002395_pt1 | contig 14452 bp, 8 predicted proteins | sample June2016WEW_16_1_3_FD_132993 | JGI IMG/M metagenome (GOLD analysis project Ga0187874, IMG submission 132993) | Peatland microbial communities from SPRUCE experiment site at the Marcell Experimental Forest, Minnesota, USA - June2016WEW_16_150 | ecosystem: Environmental > Terrestrial > Soil >... | reverse complement strand
CCGCGATCCCTTTTCCGGACTCGATCTCATGCATCGCGGCGATCTTCAATTCACGAGAATACTGTTGTCGGGGCACCAGCATAACTCTCCTCCATTCAATGTAGCTGGCCCCTTAATTTGGTGCCTCACTTTCGGGGTGCACTCCAATTATTGCCGGAGCCAGAACTAGACCAACCCAGCGGAGCCTGCTTTTTCGACAAAGGCAACACAAGGACGCCATAGAATTCCTGACCAAATTTGAATTTATATGGCTGGACATAGCTACCGAAATATGTGGAAAACTTACCGTCGTTCTTTGTTTCAGGAGGATGGTTCAGCGGCTGGTTGATCGTGGATGTAAACGGTGCAACCAGATCAAATCCATTGGTGCGGATATGGACATCGGTTACCTCTTGTAGTTCTTCGCCGAATCCCCAATGTTCCATCCTACCGACATATTTCTTCTTGATAGTCTCTTTGAGCATAGCGCGAGCTTGAGAGACCGAAAGGGCCATTGCATTGCCGGGAGGAGTATCGCCTATGCTAGAGTACTGGCCGGCGGCGATTGCAGGCTTCTCCTTGACTCCTGCTTGAGGAGTGGAAAGGGTGGTCGCGTTGCCAAGTGGGGGATTAGTCTTCTTTAGCTAATCCTGCGCGGCTGCGTTCCCCTGCTCGGCCGCCTTGCGGAGCCACCCCATGGCTTGAGCGTCGTCCTGCGGAACACGGTTACCGTTGGCGTACATGAAACCCAATGCATACTGCGCGTTTGCGTCCCCTTGTTCAGCCGCCTTGCGGAACCACCCTATGGCTTGAGCGTAGTCCTGCGGAACACCGTTACCGTTGGTGTACATGCGACCCACTCCATACTCCGCGGCTGCGTCCCCTTGTTCAGTCGCCTTACGGTACCACCGCATGGCTTGAGCGTAGTCCTGCGGAACGCCCTTGCCGTTGGCGTACATGGCGCCTACGTTATTCTGCGCGTTTGCGTCCCCTTGCTCGGCAGCCTTGCGGTACGACCCGTCAACTTTGTCACGTCCGAGCACAGTAATAGCTGTTTGCTTCTGTGCTCCCTCATGCAGGTAGCTAATGGTAATCGTCATGCCAGGTATTGACGAGCGGATAATCTTGACCAGGTCGTTGGGCGTTCTTACCGGCGTATCGTTGGCCGCAGTGATCAGATCGCCAGGGATGAGGCCGACCGTGTCGGCGGGACCGCCCTTGACGACGTAAACTATCTTGATTCCCCGACCGTCTGCGCTTGCGGGCTTCATAAGGCCTCCTATTGAGCCCACCTGCGCTGAAGGTCGTTGGGACCCGGCTGTTGCCGCTGCTTGACCGCTCGTATCTGTCCGGGCCACGGCATTGTCCCGTTGCGCATTTGCATTCGGGCCGCCTGAAGCGGCAGCCGCGATCAACAGCACAAGAACCAGCATGCTCCACATATTCTTGTTGTTTATTTGATTTTCCAATTCTGCGCTGCTACGCGGCTTCACAACGAATCAGTTGAAAAACCGACTTGGTATTACTTGTCGAGCTTGCTCTTGTCCCTGCCTGCGCCTTCTTCAGCCGTCCTTCTCGCCTCCTGAAATCAATGCGCCCTCTGGTAGCAGTCGATCTCGGCATTTAGCCGGTCGATGCGATCGCCCAACACTTCCCTTGCTTTGGCGAACTGCGCATCGTTTTGCTGTACCTGCTGCAGCCGCTGCTTGCTTTCGTAGATGGCCGTTTCGTCATATGTAAGGTCAATCGCCAGACTCGAAATGTCCCACGTGTCGACGATGAGCGAACCGTGGGAGAGGGCTTTGATGTACGGAGAGTAATGCACACCAAACTTCATGACCTGTTTGAGGAGGTCGAGCTGCGTGTTGAGGTCGCCTTGCGCAAACTTGGAGACGCCGTTGTTCTTCTTCAAATCATCGCAGTTAATCTTGCCGTCATCGCCGAACTTGCAAGGCAAAACCTCGTTGTCGGTAAGCCAAAGGTAGAAGTCACGCCCGGTCTGCATCTGATCGAGTAAAGATTCAGCCTTTTCCGCGCCGGCCAGCCCATTCTCAATCAGCTCTCGCCGCCCAAGCAGATTCTGTGCGCGGGCAAGATAGTCAGCCTTCTTCGCCTGCCACGCGGCTTTCATTGCGGGGTCCCCCGCAACAGCCAGATACTCCGCGCGCAACTGCTGCGATTCTTTCATGCTCGCTTCGAGTCCTTCCTGATACGACTCTTTGTACATCTCAAGGGATGTTTTACTGACCCCAAGCAGTCCATCCAACAGCGTGTCGCTGCCGTTATTGAATATATCCCTGTGAGCGTCTCTGAGTTCCTCGGACCAATCTTCATTTAGATCGTTCGCCTCCTCCTGCGATTTGGCGATTCTCTCCATGGCGGTCATCGTGGACTCCAGTTTCTTCTGTAATTCTTCGAGCGAGGGAACCGAGCCATTCGGGGAATAACTGGCAACACATTCACTCACGCTCATGACATAAGGCTTGCCGCCCGCCGACGGCGTGGCCAGGATCGCTGGTTTTGACGATGGACTGAGATCCGCGATCACAGAGGAGTCCGCAGTGTTTGACGCTGCCGGACGGCCAACATACGCCTGAGTGGATGGCATCGGCGTCGAGGGTAAGCTAACATACGCCTGACTTGACGGCATGGGCGTCGAGGCCGGCGTTGACCCCCGCGGGTACCCTGCCGCGGCCGTTGCCGGAGTCTGCGTTGAAGCAGAGGACGGCTGGCCAGAGGTTGTGGCTGCGGCCGGATTCGTTTTTACCGGCCCCAGCGGCGTGTCAAAACCGGCGCGCGCTTTTGCCGAGGCATCTTCCAGGCTGGGCGCCGCCGCGGCTGCCTGCGAAGCATTGGCCTGCTGCTGCAAAGAGGCTATGGGCTGCGCAGCCGTCTGCGGCGTCACCGCCGGCGCGGGCTGCGGCGCCGGAACATCATTCGCCTGTGTAGCGGTCCAACCCTTCGCAGGCATCGGGGGCGCTTGCTGCGCCGGAGCCGGGGCGGCCTGCGCGGCGGCCATCGCGCGCTGCTGCACCTCAGGAGGCAGCTTGCTGAAAGACTCGGCCGCGTCTGCCAACTGCTGCGGCGTCATCTTGTTGAAATCGACCGTACCGGTATCGGAAGCGGAGGCGGGAGCCGAAGTCGCTGCGGCGGAGTCTCCCATCTTGAGTTGAAGTCCCGACTGAGCGGATGGCGGCTGGGCTGCGGGCTGGTCGCTTGGCCAGAAGGGACTGGGACCGCCCTGGTAAATGTTCTGAATGCCCGGAACGCCACCTTCAGCAAAGCCGCGGACATGCTCATTGCCCGCCTGGTTCGCGCCCGTTGCGTCGTCTCCGGTTTTCAACTTCAGCTTCGACTCCGTCAGCGTCGCCGACCCGGCGCCGACATCCGATCCGCTGGAGGATACGCCGGTAGTCCCATATCCTTGCGCGTTGTCTCCGAGCTTGAGTTGCAGGCCGCCCACCGGGATGCCCGAGGTCTTCAACTGCAGATGGGGCAAGCCATACAGCTTCAGGGTTCGCGCCAGGCGGTTGTAGATCTCTGCCAGGCGGCGCGCCTCTTCCTCCTGATGCTTGCGCTCGGCTTCCTCCGCCCGGCGCCGCAGCTCTTCCATCATCTGTTGCTGCTGCTGTTGCCTCAGCGCCTCCTCCGCTGCGTTCGATCCCGAGTTGAAAGGCGACAGCCACTGGCCGAAACGAAAGCCAAGCTGAAAAAGGCCGCCAATCAACCCGTAACCGGCGCCCGAAGAGTCGCCTCCGGAACTACTTGCGCCGCTGCTCGGACAGCCCCCGGAGGGAACGAACACCATTTGGCCGCCTATAGGGCACTGCATTCCGCCCGTGGGCGTTCCATTCCCTTGTGCCTGCGCGACAAGCGGGGCGATGATGACCACAAATAGTGTGAGAAGAAATGCTCTTTTCATGGTCTCCTCCAACTTCTTCTGGTGATGTGATCGCCTGCATTGGCGCTACCAGAATTCTTCATGTTTTCAGCCTGGTTTTCATTCCGTTCGACAACCGTCTGAACCGTCCAGCCTTGGGCATCCCAACGAATCCGCTAATCTTGTGCTGCTTGCGCGTTTGAAGCGGCGGCGTTGGTCAGCGCCAAGCATCATTCTCCGGTACCGCGCACACAAAGCACACAAGCGTCAAATACGGTGGTGAAGAGGCCGTTGTATCGCTTCCCGTTGATGAAACTGAAGCGATCTGGAAATTTAGATGGATTCCCATGAACGCTGCCCCGTTCATCACCAGTCAATTGCAGGTTACCCTTCACGTGATAACCACCTACATCGGTATGTTTGTCGTAGATGCCCTGTAACTCATCGCTTGACGGTAAACGCCAGTCGGAATAACCGGCCAGACGCAGGTTTTGGCAATATTGCATCCTGTTATAGACCTCCACAAGGATGCCGCTATCCTTCCTGGACCACATCAAGCCGGTTGCCGGGTCTTTGTACCCCAGAGTGTTCTGGTATTTCAATTTATCCATCCAAAGGGCGATCTGGTCGCGGGCTCCACGCGCATCCGGGGCATCGGGAACAAGCTCGACGTAAGCGCGCATCTGCCAAATGGCTTTGTCATAATGTTCCAGTTCGGCATTGATCAACGCGGCGTTGAAGTAACCCTCCGGCCAAACAGGATTGATTTTCAACCCAGCCTCGTAGTGGCCCGCTGCGTCCGCAAGCCGCTTCTCGCTGACCGCATTCTCTGCCTGCACGCGCTCCAGCCTTACCTCCTCTGAGATCGCGGGCTTGACCGGAAGCGCGCGCCACGCCGCCGCCCTCTGCTGGAAATCGGCCCATGCGGCGGAATCCTGCGCACGCAGCAGACAAGCCGTGGCGAGAAGGATCAAGAGTGCTGTAAATGCGAATGGCTTCCAATTGCTGCATCTCATTTCGTTCTCCTTTCGAAGGAACCCTATTTGGCTCGGCCGCAACATTTCCGCTGCCGCCGGTTCCTTCTATTGCGCAGCCGTCTGCTGTTCAAGTTTTGCCTGCCAGAGGAGTATCTGATCGCGGGCGTTTTGAGCGTCGGGCGCACTGGGCACAAGCTCCAGATAACAGCGCATGTGCCAGACAGCGTCGTCGTAATCCTTGAGTTCGCCGTAGATGGCGGCAGCGTTGAAGTGGCCTTCCGGCCACATCGGATCGATCTCCGTCCCAGCGTCGTAAGCCGCGGCGGCGGCTTCAAACTGCTTCTGATTGACAGCATCTTCGGCCAGCAGTTGCTGCTTCCGCACCGCCTCGGAGAGCGGAGGCCGGGCAGGGAGCGCGCGCCAAGCGGCGGCCATCTTCTGAAACTCGGCCCAGATGCGAGCTTGCTCATCTTTGTCGGCGAAGCAAACAGGAGGCAGGCCTCGGGAGGCATTGAAAGAGCGAGCGTAGAGCCGCAATGTGTTCATGGCGTTGGCAAAGGTCTGGGCGGCATTATCGTCAGGGGCCTTCCGATCATCTGACCACCAGCCTAGGAAACCAAGAATGCTGGAGCTGGACAGATTCTTTCTAGCATTTTCCTCGGTCGCCAATATACTTTGGCCCCAGATGGGACGTCTGCCGTCGACGCGTAAGGGGGAACCCAAAACATTCTTCTGGACGGTGACTTCCCCAAGAGTCTTCAGGTCGATTCTGTAGGTACCCTGAGGGAAAAGTTTCTTGTCGTAACCGGGAGCTGCTTGAAACTCAACCTCCCCTGAATTGAACGCAACACCGGAAGGTTGCGACTTCAGACACCCAGAAGAGGTGAGGTCACATTTTGCACTTACGAACACGCGCCGCAGTTCCGTTACAATCGTCCGGCGCGCCTGGCAGACGGACGTCGCTGGAGTTGCCGTCTCCTGTGCAAGGACCGCCGGCGCGGCAGCGGCAAGGAAAAGCAAAGTGATCTGACCGGCGATGCTTCTAAAACGAGCCATGCGGCTTTCCCACCGTGAATGGAAGGGCAGTTGGCCCAGCCGCCCCTTTGTTTCTACTCCCTCTCCGGGGCCTGAGGCTGGAAGGATGATTGTGCCAAGGACTTTGTTCATGGCTGTCTCTTCACTTGCACCGGGGGAAACAGTGCGATTTATTTGAATTTGGCTCCGAATCTATCGGCGGGCCGAGGGGGAAGAGTCGGAGGAAACCTCGCGGAGTCAATCAGCGCATGTTTGTTTCTCCGTACTCGCGCTCGTCCAGATGATTCTCGACCTTCGGTGACGTGGATTGAAAGGTGACCAAAGTCATGTGGCGTTAGAAAGCCCGCCCCTGTGTTTGAAGGGTTGGCTCTTGAGTGAGGCTCCAGCGCGCCCGCGTACTCCGGATGCCTATCTCAGATCTTTTACAACAACGGGTTGCCTGCAGAAGTGGCCGTACCTGCACTTCGATCCGCGCCGCCACGCGATAACTCCCGGATCGTCGGCAAACCGGAAACTATCCAGAAACGGGCTTGGAAGAGATCAATGGCGATCTCCCCGAAGCCGACTTTCGGGGACCGATCTTGAAGATCGCCTGTAACACGCAGAAAATAGACTATTCATATCGGTTCAGGTTTTGCTCCTTGCATTGAGTCGCCAGTTTCCAGTGAGAGCCAATTCTGCCACCCCGAGCGGTGAGATGCCGCCTCCGGCATTGTCGGGCACCCAATACACCCAGCAACCCGCGAGGCGTGCTGCGTAGTTCACAAGTAGGAGCCGACGAGCAGGCGGTGACCCGACCAGAACGGCCATGTGCCCTGCTGCCAGCGCAAATTCCAGAGCTGCTCACAGAACCATTCGCCTTAATTTGGATATAATTGCCGATCATTCAATCCATAGCTCTGAAAGGCACCGGACATGCGTCCAAGAAAGATCCTTGCGATTCTCGCTTTCCTCCTCCTTGTTACGGCGGGCGCCATAGCACAGACGCTTCCCAACGGTGTTCAAAAAATCGCCTCCGTCGAGGGCATCACCGAGTACGCGTTTCCGAACGGTTTGCACGTTCTGCTGTTTCCAGATAGTTCTCAGCCCAAGATCACGGTGAATGTGACATATCGCGTAGGCTCTCGCAACGAGGGCTATGGCGAAACCGGCATGGCGCACCTGCTTGAGCACATGGTCTTCAAGACATCGAAATCCGGGAGAGAGCTTTTCAAGGAATTGACCGACCGTGCCGGCGGCTTCTTCAATGGCACCACCGATTACGACCGGACCATGTACTTCGAATCGTTTACTGCGAGCGACGAGAATCTGCGCTGGGCGCTCGACCTGGAAACCGATCGCATGGTCAACATGACTATGCTCAAGAAAGATCTGGACACCGAAATGACGGTGGTCCGCAATGAAATGGAGGCCGGTGAGAACAGCCCGATCAACGTGCTGGAAGAGCGGGTCCTGGCCGCAGCCTACAACTTCCATAGCTATGGAAAGACGGTCATCGGCGCGCGTAGCGACGTCGAGCGAGTGCCGATTGAGAATCTGGCAGTGTTTTACAAGAAGTACTACCAGCCTGACGACGCCGAACTCGTCATTGCCGGGAAGTTCGACGATGCGAAGGCCCTGCCCATGATCGCACAGACGCTTGGCTCGATTCCGAAGCCGGACCGCGTTCTGACACAGCCCTACACGACGGAACCCACGCAGGAAGGCGAACGTGAGGTGATCCTGCGCCGCGTCGGAAACATGCAGGGCATCCTCGCCGTCTACCACGTACCCTCGGCGTTGCATCCCGATATGGCGGCCCTCGAAGTTCTTGCCCAGGTGCTCGGCGCGCCGCAGACTGGCCGGCTTTACAAGGCACTGGTCGACTCGAAGAAGGCCGTCTCGACCTATATGTACGCGTCGAAAAAGCACGACCCCGGCTTTGCCATGGGTTATGCGCAACTCAAGCCGGAGCAGTCCGTCGCCGACGCCGCGCAAACGCTGCTCCAGACGATCGAGGGCGTGGCCGCCAATCCGCCCACCCAGGAAGAGGTGGACCGTGCCAAGGCACGTATTCTCAAGGACATTGAACTTGCCATGACCAACTCGCAGAGGGTCGCCATCATGCTCGGTGGATATGTCGGCGACGGCGACTGGCGCTTGCTGTTCCTCGACCGGGATGATATCGGCAAGATCACGCCGGCAGACGTAACGCGCGTGGCCAAAGCGTATCTCAAATCTTCGAACCGCACATTGGGCGAGTTCATTCCCACCACGGCGCCGGATCGTGCGGAGATTGCGGCAGCTCCCGATGATGCGACGCGCTTCAAGGACTTCAAGGCAGGAGCGGCAATTCAGGAAGGCGAAAACTTCGATCCGACCCCGAAGAACATCGAGGGGCGGCTGACTCGCGCGAAGCTTCCCAATGGCATGAAGCTCGTCATGTTCCCCAAAAAGACCCGCGGCGGCACGGTCACTTTCACACTGGCCTTCCGCTTTGCCAATGAAAAGTCGCTCTTCGGCAAAAGGACCGAGGCGAGCGTCTTCGGCGGAATGCTGATGCGGGCCACGAAGACGAAGAACCGGCAGCAAATCCAGGATGAGACCGATCGCTTGAAGGCGAACGTCAATCTGTCGGGAGGCGCCGGATATGGCGCGGCAAGAGCGCGCACACTCGAAGCGAATCTTCCCGATACGATGCGGTTCGTGCGCGAGTTGCTCCGCGATGCGTCCTTCCCTGAAACAGAGTTCGAGCAGGTGCGGCAGCAGCGCCTTGCGAGCGCCGAGAGCCAGAAGACTGAGCCGACTGCGCTGGCACGACTTGAACTGAGCCGACACATGAACGCCCAGTATCCGCGTGGCGACGTGCGGTATGTGGCCACGCTCGACGAGCAGATCGAAGACCTCAAGAACGTAAAGATCGAGGAGGTGCGGCAGTTCTATAACGACTTCTATGCGCCGGCCGAAGGGGAAATCGTGGTCAGCGGTCAGTTCAATCCAGAGCAGGTGCAGAAGCTCATCGCGGAATTGTTCGGCGACTGGAAGAGCGCCAAGCCGTATGCGCGGATCACAAATCCCTACATGAAGGTGGATGCGATCAATCGCAAGGTCGAGACGCCGGACAAGCAGAATGCGCTGTTCATCGCGGCTTCGGCAGTGAAGATGAATGACGAGGATCCTGACTACGCGGCGGTGACCATGGGCGGCATCGTCCTGGGCGGATCGCCGAACTCGCGGCTCTTCCAGCGCATTCGCGTCAAGGACGGTCTCAGCTATGGAGCGTCGGCGGGGTTCGATGTTCCTACGAAGGACGACGGCGGTTCTTTGAATGCCTCCGCCATCGCTGCGCCGCAGAATATGCCTAAGGTGGAAGCGGCTTTCCAAGAGGAAGTGGCCCGCATTCTGAAGGACGGTGTTACCGCCGAGGAACTCGAGAAGGCAAAGAAAACCTGGCTCGATCAGCGGATACTGCAGCGCGGTGACGAGGGCAGCTTGGTCGATGTGCTGAAGGACCTCGAGCGGTGGGGACGCACCATGCAGTGGGACGAGCAGTTGGAAGCCAAAGTGGCGACGCTCACGCCTCAACAGGTGAACGAGGCCTTGAAGCGGCATCTTGATCCCTCTGCTCTTTCCATCGTCAAGGGCGGCGATTTCAAGAAGGCTGACGTCTACCAGCAGTAGCCGCCTGTGCCGCCTTAAGAACGCCCGCCCGTGCGCAAAGTACGGGCAGGCGTTCAGTCTTCCAGACGGACCGTCGCATCTCTGTTGAGCAACAACGAAATCTCAACGTGGCAGTCATGCCCGCCTACCGGCGTGATTCTGGTAGTCTCCGGATGGTCACCCAACCGTCAGTTACTCATCAGTAAATAGGCGCCGTGAACCGGGCCCATTGGGCCTGCATGGGTGATAGTGTCAGCCTCCCGGCACCCCAAAATCAACCAAATTTCAGCCCGGTGCGCAGAATCGGTAACGGCTAACGCGCTTGTGGCCACCGAACTATCAACGTCTATTGATACGGGCTTCGAGGAAGTGAACGAACGAGGTTCCGGGCGGATAGTCGGCGACCCTTCCCTAATCGGTAAGGTAAGGTTTGCCTGTAATCCGTTTAGAATTCTTCGCACAACTTGTGGGGGCATGCGACTTTAGAGTGAGGTTTGGTTCTTGCCAGAGCGAGCAGCCTCTGCTCTGATCGAGAGTGGGGCCTAAACTACGGTATTAGCGATGGGCAAGGTTGGAGGAAAGCGAAGCATGATGTCTTCGGTTCTGAGAACGCTGGTATCTCTCATGCTCTCGCTTGGCCCCGTGCGCGCGCAAGATGTAGTTGTCGGCGTCAACGTGGTCAACCCGATGCGCGCCAGCGTCGCCGACCAGAATGCCGTCCTCAGTCAACTTGAGGCAGCGCATGTTCACGCGATTCGGTGCGGAATTAGCAACGATGACAAGGGAATCGACTATGCGAAGCGCGCGGCAGCGAAGGGTATCCGGATCCTGCTCGGGATCGGCGCCCAATATCCGGCGACTGCTCCGACTCGGCCCTATCAGCCTGAGCAATTTCCTTCGATGTGGGGCGGACATCCGCTGTCCTACGCCGATCCTCAACTTTCACGGGACTTCTATCAGAAGTTGTTCGATGCTCTCGACGCGAACGGCATCGTGCTTGCGGGCATCGAACTGGGAAATGAGATCAATTGGGCCGCCTTCAACGCAGAGTTTCCATTGCCCGGCGAGGGAAAGATTCTTAGTCTCTCCGATCTTTCGCACGATCCCGAAGGGAAGCAGATTGCCAAAGGTTTTCTGCAGTACGTAAAGATCATGGCGGTGTTGAAGGAGGTACGCGATCACTCCCGGTTGAACCGCAACACACCGCTCATTTCGGCCGGCATGGTGAGCGCGTCGGACGGAGAAAAGCTCTACAACAACAAACGGGAAGACATGGTCAGCTTGCCGGCGACGATGGCGTTCTTGCGCGCGAACGGCCTGGATTCTCTGGTCGATGGCTACGGAATTCACACCTATCCATCGAGCGATCATCCGGGCGATCCCGCAGCTGCGGCGCGAAGAACCGAACGATTTGAAAGCGTGGATCTTGGTCCGTGCCGTCCCGCGGGCCAGTCCGGAGGGAAGCCCTGTTGGATCACCGAATGGGGTTTCCCCGACAAAGATTTCTCATGTCCGGCCAAGGACTCTGCGCGGACGCTTCTTGTTCAGGAAATGCGTGTGAATTTTGCCAAGGCTGCCGCGGAACGTCGGCTGGGGTCCATCGATTACTTCGCCTGGAATTCCGATCCATGGTCGAAGCAGCCTGACGCCGACAGCATTTATCGCTGTGGCGGTGTCACAGAAAGCGGAAAGCTGGCGATCGCGCTGCTGACGGACGTCAAAAAACCGGATACTCATGCTGGAATGCGCATCCGCGTCGGCGTCCCCTTTGTCGCGCGCGGCCCTGCCCCCAACATCGCGGACAACTGGTTCACCGAGATCCGGCTCCCCAACGGCAAATTCCGGGGATTCACCGCCGCCGGGACTACCTTCGCTATCGATGGCAATCACCCGTACGACATGGGCGGCGCAGCCGCAACGGTTCTGAAACCGGGCCCAGCCGGCAGCCCCGATTCCTGCGGGCAGTGGATCCAGCATGTCGAACTGGAGGGCAAGACACTTATTGGCTGGGTACATAATGAAACCGCTTGTAACTACGCCCGCGGCGGGCAAACCAACGCACGCATGACCATCGCAACCTCCGCCGACTACGGCCTCCACTGGAAGATTGAAGGTCCCATCATTACCGGCAACGATCCTCCCGCCGACGGCAAAGAGACTGGCGACAGTTGCGCCGCCGTTGTCCGCGGCAATGACGGCTATGACTACGCCTATTGTCTGCACAACGGTGCACACTCCTGGGAAGGCGGGTATGGTTTCATTGCACGCGCGCCGTCCTCCGATCCTGGACCCGGCAAATGGAAAAAATATTTCAACGGCGCCTGGTCGGGACCCGGTGTGAACGGCAAATCGAGCAAGGTCGATGGTTTGGGCGTCGCCTGGTGGAACGCTACGAATCAGACTCTCAGCATCAACTGGGTCAAAGGCGGCATGGGGCTGCAGGCCTCAGACGACCGCCTCCACTTCACGCAGCTTCTTTCGCAGCCCCTCATGCTTTCCGAGCCCGGTGATTGGTCGCGCAAAAACGGCCTCGAACTTCTCTCCTATCCCACGCTCATCGACAGCAAAACCGGACTCAACCAGCTCGGTGACCATTGGCTGCTCGCGTATATGTATCTCAACCCAGGCGAAAACTTTGGCAAGCGCTACCTGATCTTTCGTCCGGTCGATATTTCCTGGTCGCGCGCTGCGGGCGAGCCTGAGGTCGGCGAGATGCTCACTCACTGGTACTCGGCTGCCAAGCACGACCACTGGGTAACCACTGCGCCGGTGCCCGGGAACTACTCCTCGTACCGCCTCGTCGCTCAACTCGGCTACGTCATGACCGCGCCGGACCGATCGAAGCCGACGGTCGAGCTCGAAGAGTGCATCAGCAAGTGGCCCGGCCACCCCGACCGCATCCTGACTCAGAAGGGTGTCTGCGAGACGCAGGACTATCAGCGCCTGCGCAGCGCGGGTTTCATCTACTCCACTGCTCAGCCCAACACGCAGCCCTTATATCGCTGCTACTCCGAAGCCGAACACTCTCACTTCGCTTCAAACGGCGACGACTGCCACAACATGGGAAGGCGAGAGGCTTTGCTGGGCTATGACCTCAAGGAATGAGTTGTCGCTAGCCTTGATCGGAAACGCCTCGGGGCAGACTCTTGGGGTGGAGCGGGGTCTCGAACCGAGGCGTTTTCGATAAGGAGACTAGGAGGAAGCCGCTGGCGTTTGCGGCGGACGCGGTGCGCTATGGGATTTGAACGGCAGTTGGCTGCCAAGTCGAGAGTTGGGCAAGCGCCGGCGAACGGGAAAGGCCGTGTCGCGATGGTTGATAGCGCTGCATGTGCCTGCAGGAGTGTGCGCAAATAGTGGCGTGGGAACCTGTCGCCGTGGGGTAGGCACACGAATGCGTCGATGTGCGGGAGCACATCGACGGGCCGCCAGAGGTGGACATGCTACGAAGAATCGAAGTAAGCGCATAGGGATAATTCCGCAGCGGTAAATCTGGCAACCACGATCATGGCCGCGCCGCAGCGTGGGCAATGCCAGACAGAAGAACTCTCCGCCGCAGCGTTGCAGGTTCCAGTCTCGCCCAGTGTGGAGGGAGGGCTGGATAGCAGTTGTCGGGATAGTGCCAAGCGGGAAGCGCGAAAGCGATTGGCGAGGAATCCGAAGTGACGGATGCGCACGAATCCTCTGGGGAGCACGTGCAGAAAGAAGCGCCGTAAGAACTCGTTGGCACCAAGCGTCATCTTGCCTTGCTTGCCACCGTGGGCGTAGTCCTTCCAGCGAAAGGTGACGCGCTCTTGCTCGAAGGCCAACAAGCGATGATTGGAGATGGCCACGCGATGGGTGTAGCGGCCGAGATAGCGCAACACCTGCATGGGACCACCGAAGGCTTGCTTGGCATAGACGACCCAGTCGTGACGGTGCAGGCGGCGGAGGAGTTGTGCGAACTGCTGCGGATCAGCAAGAGCGGCTGCCGGACCGGCGCAGCATAGCTGCTTGCGGCGGTGGAGACGTTTGAGGCCGGCGAGGACCTTGCCGCGAAAGACGCGGCTGAGGACCTTTACGGGTAAGAAGAAAGGATAGCGTGGGCGGATCCAGCGACGGTGATCCGGCGAGAGTCCGCCCGCGGGAATAGCGCAGTGGATGTGGGGATGCAGAAGCAGGTTCTGTCCCCAAGTGTGCAGGATGCTGATCACGCCGATCTCGGCGCCCAAGTGTTTGCGATCGACGGCGATCTCCAGCAAGGTTTGCGCGCTGGCGGCGAACAACAAGTCGTAGAACAACCGCGGGTTTTCCAAGGCCAGCACGTTGAGTTCGTGGGGCACGGTGAACACGACATGGAAGTAGCTGGTGGTCAGGAGTTCGCGTTCGCGGGCCGCCAGCCAGAGCTGGCGTGCCTGCGTCTGGCACTTAGGGCAGTGCCGGTTTCTGCACGAGTTGTACGAGATAGCTTGATGACCGCAGCTCGGGCATGCATCGCGATGACCGCCCAGCGCAGCGGTGCGACAGCGCAGAATGGCACGAAACGCTTTGAGTTGCTGAAAGTCAAAGCTCGATCGATAGCGATCTAGGAAGCGATCGCCCTGCGCGCGAAGGATGTCGGCCACCTCGAAGGTGGGCCGAGTCATTTTTTTTTCCGTTTAAAGCTGCGGCTGATGTTCTCGGTGCTGGATAGCGCCAGGCCATCCAGCGGATTGGTCACCGCGTGCAGGTGCCGCTGCGACAGATGCAGGTACTGGGCGGTGGTCTCCAGGTCGCCGTGCCCGAGCAGAACCTGGATGGTGCGCAGGTCGGTGCCCGCCTCCAACAAGTGAGTTGCCCAACTGTGGCGCAGCGTGTGCGGGGTGACGCGTTTGCGAATGCCGGCGCGTTGCGCAGCATCGCTACATGCAATCCAGACGGTTTTGTCCGAAATGGGCTGATCGATTCTGTGACGGGTGCGCGTGGG
>Ga0187874_10002393_pt1 | contig 14455 bp, 16 predicted proteins | sample June2016WEW_16_1_3_FD_132993 | JGI IMG/M metagenome (GOLD analysis project Ga0187874, IMG submission 132993) | Peatland microbial communities from SPRUCE experiment site at the Marcell Experimental Forest, Minnesota, USA - June2016WEW_16_150 | ecosystem: Environmental > Terrestrial > Soil >... | reverse complement strand
TTGTCGGCGCGTTGCATCGCCGCCAGGCGGCTCGCGTTCTCGCTCGCAAGGGATTCGGCGCATGCCCGGAAGAGCGAGACAAAAAGATATCCGCGGATGAGCGCCCGCAAGGTCGCAGTGCCACCGCCCATGACTTCGGGGAGCTTTTAGGTGAAATAAGTGCATTTTTTTAAAATCGGCGATTGCAATTTCCGATAATTGCGCCTTATGTCACCTTCCATTAGGCCGTTCATTCCCGCGCTGCGGGCGATTTTACCTCAGGTTGGGACAATAGAATCATGAATTTTTGCACACATCGGCTTGATCGCCCAATCTGTGCTTGATGCATGGCGCCGGTTTATGTCTGTACTGCGGAAGGACAATAAACCAACTGAAAGAAAGAGATCTCACCCTGAGCAGGGGAGGGTGGAGGAAAATCTTTTCTCTTGGAATACCGGATTGGCCGGTTAACAATTGACTATTGATAAATCTAGATGCTCGATGGTCAGCTGGTGAAGGAGCTCAACGGGCAATGTTGGACGGGAAGAACACCAATGGCAACAGCGTGGCGGGCGGCACTTGCGTGTTCGTGGTGATCACCTCCGCCGGCACGGGGCGGGGGCGGCTCGCGGTCCTGAGATGAAGCCGTCATATTTAGTAGCGTTGAATGCGACGCGAGGCGCAACGTTGGCCGCGAGAGTGGCGAAGGCGGACACGCCGGCCAGCCGTTCCAAAGGTCTCCTGGGGCGCGACTCGCTGGCGGCCGATGAGGGGCTTTGGATCGTGCCCTGTCCGATGATCCACACCTTTTTCATGAGGTTCCCGATCGACGTGGTCTTCCTGGACTCGGAGCTGCGCGCGGTGCGCGTCATCGAGGATCTGCGCCCATGGCGGATCTCGCCGTGGGTGCTCTCGGCGCGCAGCGTGCTCGAGCTCGCGGGCGGCGTCCTGAAGGGTTCGGTGTGCGTCGGCGACCGCCTGGAGCTCAAGCCCACATGAGAACCGGTTCTACGTCTACCAAATTCTACGGATCTTGAGCGTGACGTTTTTCAAAAAATCGTTTATTGTACAGGCACTTCAGCCATCCAACTCCCAAGATAATTTACAGAATACGATAACAAGTTTAATACGTTCGACTTATAGCCTGACAATAGTGTATTGATTTGACTTGACGGACAATAGGTCTTATCATAAGTCTTTGCAATAAGCGTCAAAAGATGCTTGCGCTAGACATCAAAAGGAATAGATGTCAAAAGGAGAAAAAGATGCGTAATTTCATGTTAGAATTGTACACGAAGGCCCAAATGCTGCGCGAAGATCACGGTCAGGACCTGATCGAATACGCCCTCCTCGCCGCGTTAATCGCGGTGGCATGCGTTGCGGCCTTTAACACTTTGGCAACCAAGCTTAATACTGTCTTCGCCAGTGTCACGGCTGCCCTTTAAGGTTCAGACTGTCGGCCTTGGGGCGGTCCGCACAACAGGTAGCCGGGCCGCCTTTGCAGGAATCTCGGACAGTCGCGGGCATGTGCGGGGTATTGCTATCCGGGTTGGGCGTTCTTGGCGGTGACTGATGCAGGCGGTAATCTGGTGGCCTAACGTGATCGTATTAGTCATCGCTTCGGGGATAGATCTGCGCACGCGGCGCATCCCAAACTGGCTGGTGGTGCCGTTCCTCCTGTCCGGTTTCATCGTTCAGACTGCGATGCATGGGTTCCCCGGCGCGTGGCGCAGCCTTGCCGGAGTGGGAGTGGCGGTTGCGCTGTTTGGCATACCGTGCTTCCTCCGGGCCATGGGTATAGGGGATTTTAAGCTGGCCGCGGGCGTCGGCGCGTGGATCGGTCCCGGCCAGTTTCTGTTGGCTTCCGTCATGACCGCCATCGCCGGCGGAGTCATGGCGGTCTGTTATGCGCTCCTGCGCGGGTCCCTGGCCGGTTCGCTGGACCGCGTCGGAGACCTGTTGCTTCTTCGTGGCAGGCCACGCCCGCAAATGGGGAGCGAAGCGGCGAAGGCGCAGTCGATCCCATATGCGCCGGCCATTGCGGTGGGGACTCTGCTTTCTTTTTTTGCGCGTTGAACCAAGGGAAAATGGAATGAGCATCGTCGACATAAGGACTAGGGAGGAAGGGGCCAAGCTTGAGCCCACGCCCGTTCGGTTGCAGGTTGTCCCGGAAGTGGCCCGCTCCAACCGTTCCCGCACGCAGTTGCCCGCCGCTGTCGTCCTCATTTCCCCGAACGAGGTCCAACGGCGGAAGCTTCGGCGGATCATCGAAACCCGTCACTCGCGCGTTGCGGCCGAGGTTGCCCACTATCCAAATTACAATCACCTCCTGACCATCCTCGACGTGGAGTGCGATGCGTTCCTCATTGAGGTCGATACCAATAACGACACTGCCCTCGACTTGGTGGAAACCATATGCAGCCGGAAGCCCGCGACCACCGTCATGGTCTATTCGGAAAGATCGAAGCCGGACCTGGTTCTCCGCAGCATGCGGGCCGGCGCCCGCGAGTTTCTCACGGTGGAGACTACTCCCAACGAGTTCGCCGACGCTTTGACCAGCGCGGTGGTCCGCCACGCGGAACAGGCCGCCAAGAAGACCCGTGGAAAGGTCCTGGTCTTTTGGGGCGCCAAGGGAGGAAGCGGCGTAACCACCGTTGCGGCGAACCTGGCGATCGCGCTGCGGGCCGAGACCGGAGAGGGGGTGGCGCTGGTGGACTTGAATCCGCAGTTGGGCGACGTCGCGGTGCTCCTGGGCATCACGCCGCGGTTCACCATCGCGGACGCGCTGCTCGACCCGGAACGCATGGACGAGGAGTTTGTCTCCAACCTAGCGACGCCGCACAGTTCCGGCGTTTCGGTGATCGCCGCGCCCGATGAATACAGGACGTCCATCATGGTGGACGCGCGCACGGTGGGGAAGTTCGTGGATACCGTCCGGGGCTGCTTTCCGTACGTAGTGATCGATGCCGGGCTGGGCTTGGGCAGCGCCGCCGCGTCGCTGTTTCAGATTGCGAACACCATCTACCTGGTAGCGCAGGGGGACCTCGCTTCGCTGCGTAACAGCCAGCGTTTTATCTCCCATCTTCAGGAATACGGCGCGCCCTCCATCGAGCTGGTGCTGAACCGATTCGATAGGCGGAAGAGCGAATTCGACGACAAGCGCCTCACCAAGGCCTTGGGCGTGCCGCCGAAATGGAAGATCCCCGACGACCACGCGTCCGCGCGCCGGGCGTCCAACGCCGGCACGCCGCTTCTGGCCAGCGGGTCACCGGTAGGAAAGATTCTCCGGCAGATGGCGCGAGCCGCTTGCGGCAAGCCGGAAGAAGAATCGAAAAAGGGTTTTAGGTTCTTTAAATAACCCGTTATAACCCGACCTGATCGAGGGGTCCCGCTGGATATCGAACGATTTGAAGAGGTTAAAACCGAGATTCACAAGCTCCTGCTCTCGCAATTGGACCTGGAGCGGCTGTCGGCCACGCAGACCGGACGCGCGCGACAGGCTGTAGCGGCGTTGATTCAGGACCTGGTGGCAAAGGAGAAGCTCCTGCTGAACGCCGCGGAGAAGGAGAAACTCCAGACCGACCTGCTCGACGAAGTGTTCGGTTTCGGCCCTCTGGAACCGCTTTTGAAGGACCCCACGATCTCCGATATTCTGGTTAACCGGAAAGACTTGGCGTATATCGAGCGCGCCGGCATCCTGGAAAAGGTCAACATCAAGTTCCGGGACGACCGGCACCTGCTTCAAATCATCGACCGAATCGTAGGCGCGGTGGGGCGGCGCGTGGACGAATCGTCGCCCATGGTGGACGCGCGGCTACCGGACGGGTCCCGCGTCAATGCCATTATTCCGCCCTTGGCCCTGGATGGGCCGGCTTTGTCGATTCGCCGTTTCGGCGCGACGCCGTTGACCGCCGAACGGCTTCTGGAAATGAAAAGCCTTTCGCCGGAGATGGTGGAGATCCTGTCCGCGGCCGTGCGGGCCAGGATCAGCATCCTGATCTCCGGCGGCACCGGCGCGGGAAAAACCACGTTCCTGAACATGCTCTCGAAGTACATTCCAGAATCGGAACGCCTGGTGACGATCGAAGACGCGGCGGAGTTGCAGCTCCAGCAGGAAAACATTGTGCGCCTGGAAACCCGGCCGCCGAACGTGGAGGGCGTGGGAGCGGTCCGCCAGAGGCAATTGTTGATCAACAGCCTGCGTATGCGGCCGGACCGGATCATCATCGGCGAAGTCCGCGGCGAGGAAGCGTTCGACATGCTGCAAGCGATGAATACCGGCCACGAAGGCTCCATGGCCACGATCCATGCGAACAGTTGCCGCGATGCCCTTTCGCGCCTGGAGTCCATGGTGGCGATGACGAATTTCAGCCTTCAGGAGAAGGCCGTGCGGCAGCAGATCGTGTCCGCGATCGGGCTCGTGGTGCAGATTGCCCGCATGAGCGACGGAACGCGGCGCGTGACCGACATTGCGGAGATTACCGGGATGGAAGGCGACACCATCACTATGCAGGACATTTTCAGCTTCGTGCGGCGTGGTATTGGGCCCACCGGGAAGGTGGTGGGCGCGTTCCGGCCGACCCGCATCCGGCCGAAGTTTTTGGAGAAGTTGCAGGTAGCGGGAATCATTTTGCCGCAAGAGCTGTTCGAGCGAACGACGGAAGTGAACTAGCATGGGACAGCGGCGCACCTCGAACTGTCACCGTGGCGCAGGCGCTCCTGCTGGGCCCGGAGGGCGCCCCGCGACGACGCGTCTCGCCCCGCTTCAGAGCCGGAGCGGGCTGAGAGTCCGCGCCACATTGGGGAGGAGCCTATGGTTCTGATGGTTGTGTTTTTGGCGGCGTTTTCTTCGGTCGCCCTGGTGCTGCTCGCGGTTACTTCGGGGCGCGCGCAAGAGAAAAAGCGCACGCGCACCCGGTTCGAGAAGATCGCCGTCCGCACCGCCGCCGTGGATGTGGAACCGGCTCCCAGCGTGGTCCGGGAAGAGGAAGTGTTCAGCTCGATTCCCTGGCTGGACCGCCTGCTGGGGAAAGCCGACATCTCCGAACGGATCCGGCTGCTGCTGTACCAGGCGGATCTTTCGTGGACCGTGTCCAAGCTGTTGCTGGCGTCAATGTTGCTGGCATTCCTGGGGGGCATCCTGGTGAATTGGCGAATCCACGCGCTTGTGCCGGCGTTCTTCCTCGCCCTGGTCTGCGGGTCGTCGCTGTTCCTGTATGTTTTTCAAAAACGCAACCGCCGCTTCGACCAGATCCGGCTGCTTCTGCCCGACGCCCTCGACCTGATGGTGGCTGCCATCCGCGCCGGAGAGAGCCTCATGTCGGCCATGGGCCAGGCGGCCAAAGAATCGCCGGACCCCCTGCGGCGGGAGATGCGCCAATGTTTCGAAGAGCAGAACTACGGTCTTGATCTGCGCACGGCCATGGCGAACCTCGCATACCGCGTTCCCACGCCGGATACCCGGATGATCGCCACCGCCGTCCTGATCCAGAGGGATACCGGCGGCAACCTGACCGAGATCCTGGAAAAAGTCGCGACGCTCATCCGGCAGGAGTTCCGCCTCCAGCGCCAGGTGAGGGTGCACACCGCGCAGGGGCGCATGACGGGTTGGATTCTTTCGTTGCTGCCGGTAATTCTCGGCGTGCTGATGTACCTGGTGAACCCCGAGCTCATGAGCCTGCTGTGGACGCGTCCGCTAGGGCTGAAGATGCTCTACGGCGCCATTGCGATGGAATGCCTCGGCGCGGTGATCATCCGAAAGATCATCCGGATCCGGATATAATAGGAGGAAGAGATGGCGCTGCTGACAATTACGTTTATCGCGACTTTTCTCCTAGTCTTGAGTTTGGGGCTGCTGCTGTTCCACCGCAACACCGTGATGGAACGTTTTTCCACCGTGGTGGGGAACCGTCTGGGCTCTTCGCAGGGGGTGCTCGAACGGATCGTGGGCCGGCGCACCGCGTCTGTAGAGACGCTGATCAAGCCGTTTGAAAATATCGTGCCGCGCAGCGCGGCCGAAGCCACGGTGATCCAGAAGCGCCTGATCCGGGCCGGCTACCGGAAGCCTTCGGCGGTCAGCCTCTTCTATGGAACCAAGGTGATCGTCCCCATTGGGCTTCTCGTGCTTGCCATCGCAACCGGGGCCTATCAGTGGAGTCCCTTTATCGTCCTGGTCGGCGCCGCCGGACTGGGATTCCTTCTGCCGGATTACTGGCTGAGCAACCGCATTTCGAATCGCCAGTATAAGATCCGGACAGGCCTGCCGGAGGCGCTGGATTTGATGGTGATCTGCACCGAAGCCGGCCTGGGACTGGACCAGACGATTTACCGGGTTTCCGAGGAGTTGAAACTGAGCCATCCCAAGATCAGCGAAGAACTCAGCCTGGTGATTCTGGAGCAGAAGGCCGGGCTGCCTCGGGCCGACGCCCTGAAGAATTTCGCCGAGCGCACGGGCCTCAACACGGTCCGGGCGCTGGCCAACACGCTGATCCAGGCCGATCTTTACGGCACCAGCATTGCGAAGACTCTGCGCGTCTACGCGGAGACCATGCGGACACAGAGACACCAGCAGGCCGAGGAGCAGGCGGCGAAGACAACGGTGAAGCTCGTGTTTCCCCTGGTGCTCTTTATTTTCCCGTCGGTTTTCGTGGTCACGCTCGGGCCGGCGTTGATTTCGATGGCGGAGAACTTTGCCAAGGTCAACCAGTGATGCGGAATTAGAGATCAGAAAGGAGATGTCCATGGAAGGTACGACGGTGATTCGGATAGTGGCGGCGGTTTTGTTCGTCATCATTCTCTACGTGCTGATCCAGCGGCACCGGAAGCGGGTCAAGTAATCCGTTCCGCCGTTTGTGGACGACAGCAAGGGCACGGGTGTTGCGCAAGATTCCGAATGGGATCCGCGTGAGTTCTTTTTCCAGTACCAGCAGGAAATCGACGATTTTCATTGGCCCTTGGTGCGCATGCAGCGGTGAGAGAAACGTGAACCGTTCTATTTCGGGAGACAGGTGCTCAACGAGAGGCCAAGCACTGGTTGAGTTCGCCAGGCTGCTCCCTTTCTTGTTGATGCTGATCGTGAACGCGGTGAATTTCGGCGGCTTTTTCTACGCGGCTCCCGGAAGAAAGAATGCAACTCGCGGGACCAAAAGGATGGCGGCTGGGGTTATACTGAACGTTATGAAGCGTACCGCAGCGTCGCTGGGAGCGAGTATCGAAATTCGGTCCCTGGGTGAACGTGTCCGCGCCCACCTCCGCGCCAGCAACGAGCGAGGGCAGTCGGTTGTGGAATTAGCCCTGTGCTTGCCGATTCTGTTGCTCATCATGATGGGAATATTTACGTTCGGGATAGCAATCAACAACTATATGATGCTGAACTATGCCGTGAGCGTCGGCGGGCGGCTTCTTGCGGTCAGCCGAGGGCAGACCACAAACCCATGCGCCGACACTGCCGCGGCGGTTTACGGAGCAGCGCCGATCCTCGTTCCCGCGAATCTTTCGTTCACCATTGTGCTTAATGGGAATACGTACACTGGGACGTCGTGCAGCAGCGGCAGTACCACCACGGGGGCGGCAGGGAATCTGGCGATGGGCACAACCGCCCAGGTAACTGCCACTTATCCCTGCAACCTCACGGTCCTCGGAGTCAACTATGCGCCCGGTTGTACACTCACGGCGCGAATCTCGGAGATGGTCCAATGAAACGAAACAGCGAATCATTTGTACGGCGAGCGCGCAAGGACCAGCGCGGACAGATGCTCTTCATAGCGGCGGCCTCTTTAGTCCTGCTCCTCGGATTTGCCGGTTTGGCGATCGACGGCGGGCGGCTCTATTATAGCCATGCCCAACTCCAAGCTTCCACGGATGCGGCGGCGTTGGCGGGAGCGCAGAGCCTGCCCAATACCACGGCAACAGCCGCCGCGACGGCGTTCAGCAGCGTGGCGGGAAGCAACAACGCTCATTCCAATCTGCCAAACGTTACGATGGTGTCTGGGTACCCTCAGTTGAAGTGCTCGTCGACCCTGACTGGCTGGGGGGTCCTGTGCGTCGCTCCCGCGAACGCAAACGCCGTCGTCGTGAAGCAACAAGTACCGGTGCCGACGACTTTCATGAGAGTGTTTGGCATAAGCTCAGTTACGCTCACGGCGACCGCGACCGCGGCCATGAGGGGCTCGGCGAGAAGCCCGTACAACGTGGCGCTCGTCGTCGACACATCCTCGTCGATGACTAGCAGCGACAGCGGCTGCGGCAACACGAGAATCCGTTGCGCGTTGAACGGCGTCCAGGTTCTGCTGAAAGGCGTCTCGCCCTGCCCCGCGAGCGCATCGAGCTGCGGCTCGGTTACAATGAATGGCAGTGGTGGAGGCGGCAACGTAGCAAACGCGGTCGATAGGGTCGCCCTATACGCATTTCCACCGGTGACGACGGCTACGGTTGCGCGTGACTACAACTGCTCGGGTTCGCCTGCGACGGCGAAGTACGCGACCCCCTTCCCATCGACATCGACATACGAGATCGTGAACTACTCGAGCGATTACCGCACTTCCGACACCGCTGTTTCGCTGTACGCCAGCTCCAACCTTGTGACGGCGGTAGGGGCAACGAGTGCGAGTACCCCTTGCTTACAGGCCGTAGGCGGCCAGGGAACCTACTACGCGCAAGCAATCTATCAGGCGCAAGCGAATCTCGTCTCCCAACAGTCAACACATCCGAATGCGCAGAACGTGCTCATCATCCTCGGCGATGGCGACGTAAGCGCCACGTCAACTCAAATGCCGGGGGCCTCAACCACGTCGGGGACGTACATATCCACGAAACAGGAATGCCATCAGGCGGTCACCGCGGCCCAGGCCGCGACAGCCGCGGGAACCAGGGTGTACTCGGTCGCCTACGGCGCGCAGGCATCGGGATGCTCGACTGACACCTCCCCATCCATCAGCCCGTGCGCCACGATGCAGCAGATGGCCTCCAATGCGTCGACGTTCTTTAAAGACACCAGCAGTACTTGCACCGCAGGCGCCCGCCCCACCTCTGACCTGAACACGATCTTTACGCAGATCGCGGGAGATCTCACGGTGTCCCGGTTGATCCCCGACAACACGCCGTAGACGCCTGAAGGAGACGGGAGAACAAGCATGTAGTGGCCGGCGGGAGCGAACCAAGAGCGGCGGACTGAAGAATACGGTGGCTCCGGCAGCCAGGTCGAGGCCGCCGCAGTGAAAGTAGATCGCGGAAGCGAATTAAGGGGTTTCACATTATGAACCAACGAGTAACGGCGATCCTGCTCGTCGCGCTGGTGATATCGGGAGTCGCCACGTTTCTGGTGTACCGGGCGATTCGTTCGAGAGGCGCGCAGACCGGCGCGCCCACCACGCAGGTGGTGGTAGCTGCGCGTACGCTGGAAATCGGCACTCTGATTAAAGACGGCGATATCCAGATGGGCGCTTGGACGGGCGTTACGCCACCGGGCATGGTCACGAAAAAAGACGGACTGATTGGCCGCGGCGTGATCGCCCCCGTTTACGCCGGCGAACCGGTCATGGAAAACCGTCTGGCGGCTCCCGGCGCGGGCGGCGGCCTGGCCGCTACGATTCCGCCGGGCATGCGGGCGGTGGCGGTCAAGGTCAACGAGATCGTCGGCGTTGCCGGTTTCGTCGTCCCCGGCATGAGGGTGGACGTTCTGGTTTCGGGCGTTCCTCCCGGTCCGCAAAGCAATAACGAGAATCCCCAAGTCAAGACGATCCTGCAAAACATCCAGGTGCTTTCGGCCGGACAGAATTACCAGAAAGACAGCGAGGGGAAGCCGGTAGTGGTGCAGGTGGTAAACCTGCTGGTAACTCCGGAGCAGGCCGAAGTGCTCAGCCTTGCCAGCAACGAGACTCGCATCCAACTGGTACTGCGCAATCCGCTGGATACGGAATTGACCAAACCCCCGGGGACGACGAAGTCGGCGCTTTTCGGCGGCCCGCCGCCGGCTGCTCCGACGCGCCCGCGCGCCCCGGTGGCGCCGGCGAAGGTGCCGCCGCGGGCGCCCGCGCAGGTTACTTCGGTGCCGCCTTACCAAATCGAAGTTTTCAACGGGGATAAACAGTCCGAAGCGAAATTTCCGAGGCCCACGGAGGAAAAGAAGTGAGAGTGCACACACTGACGCAACGGATGGCGGCGTTTCTCTTTGCCTATGCCGGTCTGGTGGCTGGGTTCGCCGGCATGGCGGCGCCGCCGGCCGCGCCGGCTTATGCGCAACAGGCGCCGCAAGCTCACCGGGAGCTGGTGCTGACGGTCGGCAAGTCGCTCGTAATCAACAGCGAGACGCCCATCGAGCGCGTTGCCGTTGGCTTCGGAGACATCGCCGAGGCGAGGGCGGTGAGCCCTCAGGAAGTGCTGATCGACGGCAAGGCGCCCGGCGAAACGTCCCTGATTCTATGGCAGCAGGGCGGGAACAAGCTGTTTTTCGATGTCACCGTCCGGCCGAATACGTCGAATTTGAAGGCGAAGTTGGATACGCTCCACCAGAAACTCCAGGAGCTGCTGCCGGGACAGAACATCAACGTCTCGTACGATAACGACACGGTATTCCTGACCGGCACGGCCAAGGACCTGGTCAGCGTTGACCGGGCGGCGACCGTTGCCTCTACCGTGGGGAAAGTCGCGAACTTTCTTTATGTGGACGTACCGCCCGCCGAGACGCAGATACTTCTCAAGGTCCAGTTCGCCACGGTGGATCGAACCGCCAGCACCCAACTTGGCCTGAACCTGATCAGCACCGGAGCGGCCGGTACGATCGGCCAGTTTAGCACCGGGCAGTTTTCGCCGCCGAACGTCACGTTTCAGCCGCCCCAGCCCCCGACCATCACCCTCACGGATGCGCTCAACTTCTTCCTGTTCCGGCCGGACCTGAACCTGGGCGCAACCATCAAGGCTCTTGAGTCGCGCGGGCTGTTCGAAATTCTGGCCGAACCTAACGTTCTCGCCATGAACGGCAAACAGGCCAGCTTCCTGGCGGGCGGCGAGTTCCCTTACCCCATTTTGCAGGGGGGAGGCGCTGGGGTCGGAACAGTTACGGTTCAGTTTCGCGAGTTCGGCGTGCGAATCAACTTTTTGCCCCTGGTGACGCCGCGGGGAACGATCCGGCTGGCCGTGGCGCCGGAGGTCAGCGCGCTGGATTTCACGTCGGGCCTGACGTTTCAAGGGGTCACGATCCCCGGCCTGACGACGCGGCGGGTCCAGACGGAAATAGAACTGGAATCCGGCCAGAGCTTCGCCATAGGAGGGCTGTTGGACCGGCAAATGACGGAGACCCTGGAGAAGGTGCCGCTGCTTTCGAGCATCCCGGTGTTGGGCAAGTTATTTCAATCGCGCTCGACCACGAAGGAGAACAATGAACTGCTGGTCATCGTGACGCCGGAAGTCCTTCGTCCGATGGCACAGGGCCAGGAGCCGCCGCGTCTGGAGTTCCCTGGGGCGCTGAGCGGGCCCGACACCGTGCCGAGGACGCCGGGAACGTCCGCCACGGGGCCCGTAGCCGCGCCGCCCACGGAGGCGATTCCTTTTGAGAAGCTCATGCAGAGCATCAGAGACCAGAACGGAATAAAGCTGGAAGGAAAGGACTTGGGCGGCTGGACGGGAGTGCAGGGCTTGCCGTTATTGAATCCGGTCCCGGCGCAGTCCCCCGGTTCCGAGCCCTCGGCCTCTCCGCCTCCAGGCAAGTAGCTGCTGGATCCCGCGACGTCAATTCTCTCATTGACATTTTTCAACGACCAGGAAGGTGATGTCGTCAGTTTGCGGCATGCCCATAGTGAATTCCTCGATGGCTTTCAAGAATGTTCCTTTGAGCGCCGAACTTCCCGCGGGGCTTCCCGCCGAATGATTTCCAGCAGTCTTTCCGTCCCGAACATCTCTTCCAAGTGGTTTTCAGCCTCTGTCAGGCCATCGGAATAAACCACCAGGATGTCTCCTTTGTAGAGTTGGAGCGGGCAGGAGTCGTAGGAGACAGAATCGAAAGCTCCCAGGATTAAACCACCGGCGGACAGTTCCTCGATCTTGCCCGTGGCGGAACGGAACAAATAGGCTGGATTATGTCCCGCGCTGATGAATTGCCCGATGCCTTGCGGGGTCAGGAGGAAGAGAAAGAGCGTAACGAACTGGAAGGGAAGAGATTTTTCGAAAAGCAACTGGTTAACCCGGTTCAAGACCTCCTGCGGTTGAGTCCTTGCGCGGAATTCCATGCTTAGAGCGCCCAGCACCATCGAACTTAACAGGGCCGCGGGCATCCCCTTGCCGGAGACATCTGCCAAAACCCCCACCCATTCCCCTGAACTCAGTTGCAGGAAATCGTAGAAATCCCCTCCCACATAGGGTGTGGGATTGTTGAAAGCATGGATCTGAAAATTCTCAAACTTGGGCAGGAAACGGGGCAGCAGGCTTTCCTGAGTTTTCTGCGCTAAGGCTAATTCCTGCTCGCTCTTCTTTCGCTCCTCCAGGCTTTTAAGACGAATCACTTCACGGCTTGTCTCCAGTTCGCGTACCGTCTCCTCCAGCACTTTGCTGTAGTTCTTCGTTTCCAGGTGCAGCAGGCGGACTTCGAGCATGTTGTGAACTCGCATCAATACCTCCGCCATATCGAACGGTTTGCTGACGAAATCCTTCGCCCCGGCTTTCAGCGCACGCAACTTGTGATCCGGTTGGGCGGTCAGCACGAGGACAGGAAGATAGCCGCCCGTTTCGATTTCCTTCAGGCTTTCCATCACCTGGAATCCGTCCATGCCGGGCATCTGGAGATCGAGCAGGATCAGGGCGTAGCGGTTCTTGCCGTGAAGCTCGCGGACCTCTCGCGGATCCATCGTTGACTGAATGGAAGCATAGCCGGCGCCGCGCAGCATACGATCGAGCACAAGGACATTGGCTTCCTGATCGTCAACAACCAGGACTTTGGCGTTAAGAATATCGGATGAACTGACCATGACTTTTTTCCTGCTTCATTTGCGCTGCCAAAGTTCCTCTTCCGCAAATTCCAGAGCCACGTTCAGCGTGTCCATGAATTCTTTGACCTTGATGGGTTTGGTGAGATAGCGGAAGAACCCCACGTCCAGGCCCATCTCGATGTCGCGAGGCATGGCATTGGCGCTGAGGGCAACGACGGGGATGTGCGCCGTGGCCGGGTCTTTGCGCAAGACTTTCAAGGCCTCGACACCGCTGATGCCGGGCAGATTGATGTCCATCAGGATCACCGTCGGCCGAGTGGCGCGTGCTACCTCAATGCCGAGAGTTCCGTTCACCGCGGTCAACAGTCGTATGTCAGGGCGCCGCGCGATGAGTTGCTCGACCAGCTTCATGTTCGCCTGGTTGTCCTCGACATAGAGCAGGGTGCGCGGCCGCACACCGGGCGCTACTGGCAGCCCGTCAAATGTTGCGGCTTCGCCGCTTTCGGCTACAAGTTGTGGCGCGGCGCTCGAAATCAACTCGCACCAGAACACGCTTCCCGCGCCGGCAGTGCTTTCCACGCCGAGTACGCCCTCCATCAGTTCCACCAGTCGCTTGGTCACCACCAGGCCGATGCCCGTGCCTGCCACGCCGCCCGCCTCTTGTCCGAGACGATTGAACGGCTGGAATAGTTGCGCCAGCTTTTCCGGAGACAATCCCGCGCCGGCGTCCTTGACGCTGATGCGAGTGCGTTCCGGGGTGCTCGTGGTGCAATCCACGACGACCGTTCCCTGCTCCTGGTTATATTTGATCGCGTTGGAAAGCAGGTTGATGACAACCTGCTTCAACCGGGTCCGGTCGGCTCTGACAAAGAACGGGTTGTCGAACCGGGGAAAGGTCATGCTGATGCCACGCTGTTGCGCTTGCGGCTCCATCATGGCCTGGCATTCGGACATGACCTCGGCCAGCCTATAGGTGAAATAAGTGCATTTTTTTAAAATCGGCGATTGCAATTTCCGATAATTGCGCCTTATGTCACATTCCCATTCCATAGACATTCCCGGTGCCGGCTGGGATCTCGTTCCACAGATGATTCTGCTGAGCCAAGCCGGCATACATCCGCTTATAAACAAAACCAGGCGCTTCAGAGCAAGCGTGCGTTACAGGAGCATAGGTTCATTTGTAATCTGTCCTCGAAAATTTGAGGAGATAATAAATGACCGATATGACCCTGGATCAAACTAAGAATTGTTTTGCTGAATGGCGATCGCGACGCCAACCCCGAGAACCCATCCCTGAAGATATGTGCCGGGTTGCCTGCAGTCAGATTCCAGCAATAGGCATAACCCGTGTAGCCCGGGAATTACGCATTGAAGAAAGCCAGGGTTGCGATTTGCAATTCGTAATTCTGATTCAGTTTTCTCGCAGAATTTCGAGCGGTTTGTGATTCAACACCCCTCGGCTCGTCAGCCAGCCGGTTGCGATGGATAAAGCGGCAGTTGCCACTATTCCTGCCAGGAACGGGATCCACTGGAATCTGAATTCCGTATGGAGGAGATTC
>Ga0187874_10002386_pt1 | contig 14485 bp, 12 predicted proteins | sample June2016WEW_16_1_3_FD_132993 | JGI IMG/M metagenome (GOLD analysis project Ga0187874, IMG submission 132993) | Peatland microbial communities from SPRUCE experiment site at the Marcell Experimental Forest, Minnesota, USA - June2016WEW_16_150 | ecosystem: Environmental > Terrestrial > Soil >... | reverse complement strand
CCTGGCTAAGGATCATTTGATGAAAGAGGAAAACGAATCGGCACTCATATCACCGGAAAAGCCTCCTGGTTCCCTCACAACCGTAAGAAACCCGGTGGCCGGGTATCCGCCTGCGGGTGTCCCGGTAATAGACTTCCACTCGCCCGAGTTCAATCGTACCGACGACCTGAATGACTGCTCCGGAACCTGCCGGTTCTTCCAACCCCTCGATGGTATTGTCACCGCAAACGAGCGCCATCAGATGGAGCGCCGGCGTCATGGAGACACGCTCAATCCGCCTGTGGATGACACCGTGCCCCTGACAAAAATTGAGGTGGAGCGCGAGGAGGCAGAGGCTGTCGAAGCGGTGGGGCCTTTAACTGTGATCTCCAAAGGTCGGACCTTGATTATCGATACCGATGCGGAGCGCGCCATGGCCTGTGGCAAGATCCTCAGCGAGGCAGGGTTGCTTTGTACCCTGTTCATAACAAAAAGCGTATCCACAGGCTCATCTTTCACCGGCCTGAGTAGAATCGCGCTTCTTGAGGTCGATGCCCTAACGATTACCGGCGCCTTCGGAGGTTTTTCCGCAACAGTGACCCCAAAAGGTGATCGCAGGCATCTGCCTAAGTGGTTTGACGACGCCATTGCATTTGATCTTGTTCTTGATCTTCAGCCTACCCCCTCTTTTGCGGGAGATCGTCTGCCGATAGGATACTACGCACCCGGACCCGGTACCGCTGCGCTCGATGAGGCTATGGCTGAACTGCCTGAAATGCGGGGTCAATTCAAAAAACCGCAATTTATTTCTTTCCTGAAAAACCGTTGCTTCCACGGCCGGTCGCGTACCAACGACTGCCGCCGCTGTCTGGAGGTTTGCCCCGTCGGTGCGGTCCAATCGCTGGGCCGGAAGATTGCCGTCAACCACTACCTCTGCCAGGGATGCGGCAGTTGTGCCCTGATCTGCCCAGCGGATGCCATCCGCGTGGTTCAACCGTCCCAGGAAGAGCTGGTGAACGTACTGCGGAGCAGGCTGGAAGACCGGGCGGCGGTTGGTGATTTTCCAACGAGCCTGGTTATCTCCAACTCGGAACTCGCCGGCAGCGAAAGATTGCCGGGGGCGGGTGAAAGCGGTTATGACCACAGGGTGCATTTCGGGGTGAAGCAAATCGCCCATGTCCGGCTGGAGGTGCTCCTGGCTGCCCTGGCGTATGGCGCCCGAGACGTTCTCGTGGCTTGCGGACCGCAGAATCCGCCCAGCATCAGAAAGGCGGTTGAATCGCAAGTGCAAATGGCCCGCGCCGTTTTGGATGGGCTTGGCCTGCCGCAGGACAAGATCCGGTTTGCAGTCATCTCTCCTGAAGACATTGATTCGGAAAGAGGGCCTCTCGAGTCGGCTGGGCTTGACACGCAGACCAACAATCCCCCAATGCCGACGGCAGCATTTTCTCCGGGGCTTGACAAACGGAGACTGGTCCGTCTGGCGACGCAGCATCTTTATGAAAAATGCGGCGCCCATCAGCCATGGCTCCCCCTCACGGCCGATTCTCCATTCGGCGCCGTGTCCGTCGACATCCTCGCCTGCACCTTGTGCATGGCCTGTGCGGCCGCTTGCCCTTCCGGCGCATTGTCTGCAAGCGGCAACGCACCCCGGCTGTTATTTCGCGAATCTCAATGCCATCAATGCGGACTTTGTGGAGAATCCTGCCCTGAAGGCGCCATTCGGCTGCTGCCCCGGATACTCTGTGACCCTGAGGCGGTTGACGCCCAAGCGGTGCTCCATGAAGCCGAACCGCTCCGATGTATTGAGTGCGGGGCCCCATTCGCGTCGCCGGCCATGGTTAACCGCATAAAAGAAAAACTCACGGGCCACTGGATGTACAACAATGAGCGGCAGTTACGCCGTTTGCAGTTGTGCCGCATGTGCCGAACCCGCGATACTCTCACTTCTCAGGATATGAAATCGTGGAATCCGTAATGAAAAAAATAGATGCCCCCGTGTGGTTCGCCCCGTATGCGGATATTCGCACGGATATCTATGTGATGCTGGCTTCCCTTCTGGGGCGGCCGCCCTCGAAAGACCTGCTGAATATACTGCAAACCCTGCAATGGGATGAAGCTGTCCCTGAAGCCATGGATACTGCGCTGAGAGCGCTTCGCCAGGCCAGCCACGACTATTCTTTTGCCGCCATGGAAGACGAATTCAACAGACTCTTCGTGGGTCCGGGATGCGGCGAGATGGTACCCTGCGCATCATGGTACAGGGAAAGACTGATTCAGTCGTCACCACTGGCGTCTTTGCGGTCCGACCTCATTGGCCTGGGTATTGTGAGGCGGGCTGAGAGTTATGAATCCGAAGATCACGCCGGAGTGCTCTGTGAAATCATGGCCCTTATCTCCCGTAATCCGAACGGCGAGCCCTATGCGACGCAAGCGAGATTCTTTCAGCGGCACATCGCACCGTGGATGATGACTTTCTTCGAGGATCTGCAGTCTGCAAAAGGCGTTCGGTTTTACCAGGTGGTTGGTGTATTCGGCAGTCGTTTTTTGGAATCTGAGACCGAATACCTGAAATATGGTGCAACGGTCGAAGCCTTTTAAAAGAAGGGGGAATACACGATGAAGATGGCATGTATCGTTGGTCGGCGGACATTTCTTAAAATTGCGGCAACCATGGGCGGACTTGCAGCGTCGTTAGGCGTGGTCAGGCCGCCGGCAGCCGTCGAACCGAAGGGTCCCCTGCCGCAGCCGGGACAATCAAGCCAGGGATATACGGTAACAGAGCACATAAAAAAATATTACGAAACGGCGAGCCTATAGCGGGCTGACTATAGACGAGGTGTCACAGTGAACACGGCATGTAAAATGGGGTGGCCGGGTATCCAGGTGCGGGTGGGGGCTGCCCGGTGGAGTGGGCGGCGTGAACCCCACTAATTGACTGGAGGCATAGCATGAAACAATTCTGCAAGAAGTGGCTGCAGCGGGTATCCCATGAACCAGCTTCCTCGAAAGACATCGACAGGCGGACATTTCTGACCCGAGGCGGCGCGGTTCTGGGAGGCGGCGCCCTGATGGGGCTCCTGCCCTTGTCATGTGTACGGCAGGCCACGGTGGAGGAGAAGACAAATTTCCCGAAACCGGGCGTGGCGACAGAATACCGGCGCACCATCTGCACCCATTGTTCCGTAGGCTGCGGTATCATTGCCGAAGTGCAGAACGGCGTATGGACAGGCCAGGAGCCGGATTACGAATCGCCCATCAATCTCGGCGCTCATTGCGCAAAAGGCGCCTCCGCGCGAAGCCACGGCTTCGGCCACCGGCGCGTGAAGTTTCCCATGAAGCTGGTAAATGGAACCTGGACGCGCCTCTCCTGGCAGCAGGCCATCGACGAAATCGGCGACCGTTTCTTGAAGATCAGGGAGACATCGGGACCGGACGCGGTTTTCTGGTGCGGATCGTCGAAGGCAAGTAACGAGGGGGCCTATCTCCAGGGGAAAATGGCCGCCTTCTGGGGCACGAACAATGTGGACAATCAGGCGCGCATCTGCCATTCCACCACGGTGGCCGGTGTGGCGAGCACCTGGGGCTATGGGGCCATGACCAATTCCTACAATGACATGAACAATTGCAAGGCCATGCTGTTTCTCGGCAGCAACGCGGCCGAGGCCCACCCGGTGGCCATGCAGCACGTTCTGCGAGGCAAGGAGAACGGTGCCAAAATGATCGTGGTGGACCCGCGCTTCACCCGCACGGCCGCGCATGCAGACATTTACGCCCGCCTGCGGTCCGGCACCGATATCCCCTTTATTTACGGGCTGCTCTGGCACATCTTCAAAAACGGCTGGGAAGATAACGAATTTATCGCCCGGAGGGTTTGGGCCATGGAAGACGTCCGAAAGGAAGTGGAAAACTGGCCGCCCGATGTGGTTGAAAACGTTACCGGCGTACCTGAAGACAAAGTATGCCAGATCGCCAAGACCATGGCCGACAACCGTCCTGGGACCATCGTCTGGTGCATGGGCGTGACTCAGCATCACATGGCCTCCCAAACCGTGCGGCTGTTCTGCATCCTCCAACTGGCCCTGGGGAACATAGGGGTATCGGGGGGCGGCGCCAATATTTTCCGCGGCCATGACAATGTGCAGGGAGCAACCGACGTGGGGCCCAATTGCCACACCCTTTCCTGCTATTACGGCCTTGTTGAAGGGGCCTGGAAGCACTGGGCCCGCGTTTGGGGCGTCGAATACGAGTGGCTTCAGTCCCGCTTCGACATGAGCCAAAAATATGATGCCGGCGGCGGCAAAATGGAATACACCATGAATATACCGGGCATTCCCGTTTCGCGCTGGATCGACGGCGTGATGGAGGATAAGACGAATCTGTCGCAGAAAGACAACCTGCGCGCGGTCTTCTTCCAAGGTCACGCGGCAAACAGCCAAACCCGCGGCGTGGAGATGAAAAAGGCCCTGGAAAAACTTGACATGCTCGTGATCTCGGACCCCTATCCGACGCATATGTCTGTGATGAGCGACCGCAAGAACGATACCTATCTTTTGCCAACATGCACCCAGTACGAAACCTGCGGCTCCGCCACGGCATCAAACCGTTCTCTGCAGTGGCGCGAAAAGATCATCGAACCGATTTATGAATCCAAGCCGGATCATGTCATTTTATACCTGCTGGCAAAAAAACTCGGATTTGCCGACGAAATGTTCAAGAATATCAAGGTCACAAACGATGAACCCCTCATTGAAGACGTCCTGCGCGAAATCAATCGCGGCGCCTGGACGATCGGCTACACGGGCCAGAGCCCGGAGCGGCTCAAACTCCATGCGAAGCACCGGAAAACCTTCAATACCGTAACCCTCAAGGCCGAAGGCGGTCCGTGCGAAGGCGACTATTACGGTCTGCCCTGGCCCTGCTGGGGAAAGCCCGAGATGAAACACCCGGGCACCCCTATACTGTACGATACCCACAAACCGGTCGCCGAAGGCGGATTGGTCTTCAGGGCTGCCTGGGGAACGGAGCGGGACGGGCAAAGTCTGCTGGCCGGCGGCGTCTACTCAGTGGGCTCCGAAATTGAGGATGGCTATCCCGAATTCACCGACGAGATCCTCAAGAAACTCGGTTGGTGGGATGAGCTGACCCCGGAAGAACAAAAAGAGGCCGAAGGACGCAACTGGAAGACCGATCTTTCCGGCGGCATTCAGCGGGTGGTCATAAAGCACGGATGCGCGCCTTTCGGGAACGGCCGGGCCCGCTGCAAAGTCTGGGAATACCCCGATCCCATTCCCATACACCGTGAGCCGCTCTATACTCCCAGGTTCGATCTGGTGGGAAAATATCCGACCTACCCGGACCGTAAGGCGTTCTGGCGGCTTCCCACCCGCTACCAGTCGATCCAGTCCGTGAATCACAGCATAAAATATCCTCTGGTGTTCACCAGCGGCCGGCTGGTCGAATATGAAGGAGGAGGCGAGGAAACACGATCCAATCCGTGGCTTGCCAAATTGCGGCCCGAGATGTTCGCGGAGGTCAACCCGAAAGACGCTAACGATGCCGGTATCTTCGACGGACAGTATATGTGGCTGGAAGGCGCGGAAGGAGGCCGGATCAAGGTGAGGGCCATGGTCACCCCTCGGGTGGGTCCGGGGACCGTCTGGACGCCCTTCCATTTCGGCGGCTGGTTCCAGGGCAAGGATCTCTATGACCGCTACCCGGAAGGTACGGCCCCCTATGTCCGTGGTGAATCGTGCAACACCGCCACCACCTACGGCTACGATTCCGTGACCCAGATGCAGGAGACCAAAGCAACGCTCTGTCGCATCACGCCCGCATAAAAGGAGGCGAATCATGGCTAGGATGAAATTTCTCTGTGACGCCGAGCGCTGCATCAACTGCAACTCTTGCGTGACCGCCTGCAATAACGAACACGATATCCCCTGGGGCATCAACCGCCGGCACGTGATCACCCTGAAAGACGGCGAGAGCGGCGAGAAGTCCATTTCCGTGGCCTGTATGCACTGCACGGATGCACCGTGCGCGGCCGTCTGCCCTGTTGATTGCTTTTACACAACCCCGGACGGCATCGTGTTGCACGACAAGGATCTGTGCATCGGCTGCGGATATTGCTTTTATGCCTGCCCGTTCGGCGCCCCGCAATTCCCTGAACAGGACGCTTTTGGCGCACGCAGCAAGATGGACAAATGCACCTTTTGCGCAGGCGGTCCCCCGCCTGACGGTTCGGTTGAAGAATATCAAAAGTACGGACGCAACCGGATTGCAGAGGGTAAATTGCCGATTTGTGCCGAAATGTGCGCCACCAAGGCATTGCTGGGCGGAGACGGCAATATCGTGTCCGACATATACATCCAGCGCGTAACCAAGCGCGGCGGCAGGCCGGACTCGTGGGGGTGGAATACCGCCTACGATTTCAAGTCCGGCAAGGAGAAAAAACAATGAAACTTGCATGCTGCATATCGGCGGTATTCATTGTTCTCGTATGGCTGGCCGGATGCTCTTACGAGTGCCGGGAAGTGACCCTGCATAAGCCGGGAGTCTACAAGGGCGCTAAAGATCCCTTCCTTGCCAGGCAACAGCAGCAGGAACTGATCGATCGCTTCAAGCTGGTGCAAACCGATCGGTGAATAAAGGAGGCGGTATGGCAACACAAACCGGAAAACGGGCTATCGGCTTCCTTGCCGCAGGTGCGCTGCTCCTGTCCCTGTTGATCGCAGTCTCTTATTGGCAGGCACGCGGCGCGGACATGAGCAACCCGCATGCAAATCTGTGGCGTGCAGTACGGCAGGGAGTTCACGGTTTTACGACGGTATCGTCGGAAGGCCATAAAGTTTTGATCCAGAACGGCGGCGAAAACTGGCGCGAGATACGCAACGGCCTTCTCATGAGGTTTTCTCAGTGGGTCCTTGCGGTGGCGCTGTTGGGCCTGGGCCTGTTGTATCTCTTCGTAGGTAAAGACAAATTGGAGAAAGAACGCTCCGGGGTGAAGATTCAACGCTATACCTTGGGGGAGCGCGTCCTGCACTGGTGCACTGCCCTGCTGTTCATCACCATGGCCATCACCGGACTGAGCCTTCTTTTGGGGCGGCTGGCGATGATACCGATTTTCGGACATCCAGCCGTTTCCGGATACCTGCACGTCGCAAAGGCGCTGCACAATTATTGCGGACCGTTCCTGCTCGTTGGAATATTGTTGGAATTCCTTATCTGGGCACGCTTCAACATCCCCAAAAAGACCGATCTGCAATGGTTTAAAAACCTGGGCGGCATGATCGGCTCAGGGCCGCGGCCCCATACGGGAAAGATCAACGGCGGCGAGAAGGCATGGTTCTGGGTCGTATTCCTTTGCGGGATCGCAGTGGGGGTAACCGGTATAACACTCGATTTCCCCATCTGGGGGCAGACTCGCTTCATTATGCAGCTCTCTTACGTGATTCACGTCACGTTCGCGGTACTGTTTGTCGCCGCATCCTTCGGCCATATTTATCTGGGAACCATAGGCGCCGAAGGCACCTTTGAAGCAATGTGGACCGGTTCCGTCGATACGGCCTGGGCCCGGCAGCACAACGATCTATGGTATGAAGAAAAAATGCGTGAAGTGTAAAGGCTACCCTCTTCCCGCAACAGTTACTGAAAAAGCTCTCTTCCAGGCATTGACGCCACTATAATCGGCTCATTCAATTTACCGCCTTTAGCCGGAATGATCCCTTCCCGCTCCGGCGGATAACCGGTCACAAGTGAACACTGAGCGGTGAACAGTGAACTGAAAAATGCTTCTCTTGCTTCCTGCTCCCTGCTTCCTGCTCCCTGCTTCCTGCTCACTGCTTCCTGCTCACTGCTCACTCATCACTGCTCATGGTTAATTGCTCGACTTCAATAGCGCAGGTCGGCCTGCCCTCAGGTGTTCTTTACTCGATGGAGCTAACGGACGACCGCAGGTATATTTGGAGTGAAGATTAAGAAAGTTATCTTTCAGTATCTCTTGATTGATAGCAATAACTCCTGTCGGAGAATAGATTTCGCTTATGTGGGCCAAAATAAAACTTGCATTTCGATTACAATTGTAGTATGCTACTTACATTAATTCATGTTTCTGCATCACGATATCACTCCTTTACCAGTTTCAAAAGTGTAGGTTGGTCTACCGCTCAGCCCATTTACCGGAGGGAGCGACAAATGACCGCAGCCGCACAGACATGTCAACCGCCACAAACTTCTGCAGGAAAAACGGATCTCAGACCACCACGACAGGGTGCCTTGGCGGCAGAGCAGACCTATCGGCACCGGCTCAAGCGGTTCATCTAATTCTCACACCATTAGCTACCTAGTGGAAGTGACAGACCTAGAATCAACGCTTTCTCACGCATCTGCCTGAGGCGGGCTATGAACATTCGCACTATCCAGGAACACATCATGCACAAAGACGTCAGCACGAGCATGGCGCATAACTTTTTACTCCGGACCATAAGGGAGGAAGAACCATGAGTGATAGTGACAGTGACAGTGATAAAAGCTCTAAAAGGCGGTTATTCTGGGGCATCTTGGGGGCTATCATCGCGACCATCCCGCATGCTAGTATGTTGAGTCGGAGAGGAGAACGACAAATGGCATCTCAGGGAACTCTTTTCGTCATTATTGCTTCAGCATTGGCTCTTGGTGGCTGCTCTTCAGTAACACTGACCGCTGGAGCGAATCTATCGAAGGTGGGACAAACTGCAGCAGCACAAATGGAACAGAATGCGACGACCTCTTCCACTGCGATGCTTAGTCTCCGAAAAGCGGTCGCATTCAATGACGGCTTCAACGGTCAAATTGGCAACCCGGATTCCAAAACCTTTCTGACCAATGTCGATGCAATTCAAAGCATAATATCGCAATATGCGAAGATGCTTGATAGCCTTGCGTCAACTTATTCGGCGCTTGGCGACCTCGCCAGTTATGACGCAGTTGGCAGCTTCAACACAGCTTTTGCAACCCTCGACAAAGACACCACTAAGTTCCTTCAAAGTGTCCACTCCACCTCCCAAATTCCACAGGAAACGGCCTCGGCGGTCCAAGCTGGAGGAGGGATCGTAATCGGCATTATACAGGCCAACAAAATAAAGAACGCGAGCCGAATTATCAGGGCGAAGCTTCAAATCATCATCCCAATAATGGATGATCCGGACACCAAAAAGCTCTTGATCTTGAACAAGCAAGAGACCACAGGACAGATTGATCAAGCTGCCGAAGCATTGTTCGATTGTGAGGTCTACTCTTACGGGCCGCTGCTGGACGATCTTGGTGCAGCCCTTAATCTCAAATCGAATTCACAATCCGATGGTATCGTAGCCAAGAATGCGAAAGTCAAAAGCGGTTTACGGAATGTTGCGATAGAGCTTGCAAACGAGCAAAGCGACCAAATGGAGGCTTCCTATGACAAAAGCGTTGCTGCATTGAAAGCACTGGTGCCGCTCCATGAGAGTCTAGAAAAAGGGGCTCCCCTTAACCTAGACACGTTGCTTGCAATCACAAGTCAGTTGCAAACGATTGCGACATCACTCCAAGCCACGAAAGGAAAATAAGCCATGCCCAATACACAACCGAGCAAAACCGATGTCGTCGCTAGCCTAGCGGCTGCTGCAGACTCCGTGCGCCAAGCCTATCTGGCAGCTCAGGCAGCTAATCCTGCGGCTGATCTCAGCAAACTCTATAAGGCTGAGATGGCGGCGGAGGCCATTTGGAGCACTGCGGAAGAGAAGGCATTGAAAGCCGATCCCGCAGTGGCAAAGGCGAAAGCGGATCTGGACGCGGCCACGCAAGATATCCGCAACAATCTCGGCACGCTGAAAGACATCGCGCAATGGGTTCAACTTTTGGATGGACTAGTAAACCTCGCAACTAGTGTCGGCAAATTTTTTGTGTGATTTGCCTTTAAGTTTGAGTATGTTCAGGCATTCGTGGCATACCTTGCCCTCGCTTTGGTAATAATAGAGTTAAAACAGCTATGAAAAAAAAAGAATTGCACCGAGAGTTTACCGGCTGATTAAGTGGACTACAAGGCATTCATCGGCAAGCCGCGTGAGGGACCGCGCTCGCACACCTGACAGGGCGACTCCGGCGGTTATTTGAAGGCGACTTTTGTGTAGCCCTCTCTCTGCAATCTAGAGTCAGTTTAGACGGCAACAACGCGCACCATTATTTGAAGCTGGTTACTATCACCCAATTTTGGAAGGATCGCCCGTGCCGCACTTGTTCACACATAGGTCGCGGTGCCATCCGAATCAGGCCGGAAAATGGTCTTGTCTCCCGGAACTTTGTTGGTTTCATTTCGGAATGTAATCAGGAGGAGGGAATAGCGATGCGTTTCAGCGGGATTTTGCTCAAAATGCGTCAAGCGTTGTGCTTACTGATAGTGGTTGTCCTGCCGTTGCTCGCCACATCGACTGGACGTGCTGCGACCTGCGACACGTACTACAATCCGGAAGCCAGCAGCAACGCGAAATACCAGCTGAAGTTCGACGATGGTACCGCATGGCAGGCACAAGGCGGCACCATTTCCTTCACGCTCACTGGTCTGGATCCCCAAAATAACACCATAGTTGCCTGCCTGCGTTCTGGGCTCAAAGATCCAAATGCCCCGAACAAGTGGTCGGGCAGTTTCCCGCTAACGCCGATTCGGGTTGGGGAAACTCCAGACAAGTTGGGCACTATATTCAACGTAACCCTTCCCTCAGACCTTAAACTTCCGCCAGCCAGAGATGTGATTTGGAATTTGGAGTATGACCGCCTCTACCCCGCCGCGGAGTTGAGAGTGAGCGTATTCGAACCATCAACATCCACGCCAGTACTAGACGCTGTCCGTGGGATCAGAATCGCGCGGGGTTGGTTTGCATTCTTGTTGGCCGCGGTTTTTGTTGTCGCAGCCGCTGCGGCTCTATACTACTTCGCCCTCTTTCTCGGTGTGCCGGGGACACGCGTCGTCTTGCGCATCATTTCCACTGCCAGTGGCTGGGCCAGCCTTGCCCAGTTTCAGATTATCCTCTGGACGCTGGTGATCGGCGCCGGTGCCGTCTACGTCATGGCGCTTAGGGGCTCGTTGATCGAGATCAGCAGCGGCGCTCTGTGGCTGCTCGGTATAGCTGGCGCAGCAGCGGTGGGCTCGCAACTGAAGAGTAGTCAGCAGGCCCAATCGGCCCCGACACTCGCCACTCCTGGACAGATCATAGACCTCGCTACCGTGGATTCGCCCCGCGAATCGGAAGTGACATTGTCCTGGTCGGTTCCGTCCGGCGGAGGCGCGCCCAGCGCCTACACCGTCCAATATCAACCGCCCGGTAGCGATTGGGTCACCGCCAGCACTACCGCTGTCGCCAACCGCCGCTTCATGCTGGTCGGCCTGGATCCGAACACCGATTACAAAGTGCAGGTGTTCGCCACGAACGCGGCGGGCAGTGGCACGCCGATGTCGAGGCAGGTCCACACCGCCCCGCCTGAGGTGTTGCCTTCCGGGGTGCCGAAGGCCGTGGATGGGCTTCACCTTCAGGAAAACGTAACCGCCGACTCAGTTCCACTCTATTGGACCCCGGTGGCGGACGCCCGGGGATATACCGTGCAGTTCCGGGCACACGACAGAGGTGAGGCTTGGCGGATCTTCGGCGCTGAAACCACCAAGCTAGAAGCGAGGCTGACCGGGCTCAGTGCGAACACCGTCTATGATTTTAGGGTGTTCGCCACCAGCAACCTCGGCCACAGCGCTCCTTCCAAGATCTTTCGCGAGACCACCGGGGTCCGCACACCGAGATGGTCGGACATCGTCACTGACACCGACCGGCCAGCCGAGATCGATGTCACGCGCGTGCAGATGCTGTTCTTCACCGTCATCTCGGCCTGCTTCGTGGCAATGAAGATCGTCTATAGTGGTTCGATCCCGGAGATACCCGAAACCTACGTCACGCTGATGGGCATCAGCAACGGTGTCTATATAACAGCAAAATTCGTCGGCCGTTAGTGCCACGCCGGCTGCGGCGACGGCAGGGCAAGCTATGGTCAGGCTGTATGTATATAAAGCTTACTGAAGAAGCTGAACCCCCGGTTTAGAAAAGGGGGCAAGGCACTCTAGCCGGCGGTGAAGCGATTAAGTCGATCCTGCACGCTACTGTTGCAGCAGTAGCAACCACGCTTTTGTCTTTAAGGGAGAACCTTTTCAAGCAACAGGCCGCCGACATCCTCCTGAACCTAATGGAGCTTCTGGCGGTAAACAGCGCAAAGTCATCATTGGAAAGCTGAAAGGAAGCATCATCGACTATTCAATAGACGAAGCCTTTGATGACCTGATCAACTATTACAGCGCCGGTACTATCAGTGCTGTATTCCAGGACATAAAACTGCAATCGGGCGTGCAGGTGGGAAGCCCCGGCCAGAAGCCGAAAGCAGCCATCGAACAATTGAAGAAGTTGAACTACAATCAGTTTGAGTTGCACAATAGCATAGTCGAAGAATGCTTCGCTATAAGTACTGATGATCCGAAGGAAAGAGACAACAAGGCCACAGAAATCCTGAAGTCCTCGGGGAAGCAGCAGCCGGAAACCAACGTGAAAAGGGGTCGCCAAGCGAATTAGCCGGCATTACTGAGATACCTGCGATGCCCATCACGGTAAGTGGTTGAAGTTACAGGACCAGCATTTCATTTTTGGGGTCATTTTCCCTCTTCTAAGGCAGGAGTTGCCCGAAGAGTGGCGCGCTGGCAACTCAAAGGCGGCCCACCTGCCTGGACTATGCCAATGGCTGAATTTGTTTGAGTGCTTACAGAAACAGGAGCTTCAATTTTCTTGAGAGCCGTCTTTTTCCCGCCAAAATGTTCATTGTTTGTTAATCTTTCGTTCACCTCTTGCCGATATCCATGTTGAATCAGATCACTCTGAAGGGCAAACCGCCGGAAAAGCTGGTTACCCCATTTGTGAACTGAGATCCGTCGGCAGTATTCTGGACATGAGAGATCAAGCTGCCGAGCGGATGCTGCACCGATCGTCACTGTGGTATTATCGAGAGGAGCAAATACAGGGTCGTCTTCTTCTTGGGCGTTTTTTCGACATGCAGAAATAGTACTTTTGTCAAATCATTTCGAAAGTCAGCCCGAGCATGATCTTTGAAAAGCAACCAAAACGCAACGCTAGAAGCGTCAACTGGTCAAATGATTTAATAAATTATAGGTTCCCGGATTGGAACCGGGTATTTTTTTCTTGACATTTCACAAATTGGGTTCTACATTAGCAGTCAATTAAAGTAACAGGTTCTTTGGGAAAGATGCTTTAGCTAGCCTGAAGGGCAAACTATCTGAAAAGATAGGGCGCAAAGCTTCCGGTCTGCGTCGATCAAGGGGTCGACAAGATAGCGGGGTTGCCAGGGAGAGTCTACAGAGTCATATCTGCATATAAACCCGCTATCCTCCACAGGAAGCGGGTTTTCTTTTTTGCTGAACCCTACAAAGAGATTAAACACATAATTGTAGGCTTTAATCAGCATAAAGGATAATGCAGATGGTAAAATTCGCCGGAAAAATAAACAACCTTTTCATGATTCCATTTTTCCTTTTCGGTAGTTTGCTCCTATCGCTATGCGTATCTGAATTTGCCTCAGCACAAAGTATCGATTCATACACCCTTAACGGTATTATTCGAGCTAACGGCAGACATTGGGTCGCAAAATATCATCCTAATACGAAGGGTCTTGGTGCTGCCTTTAAAGCACACAATCAGTCTACTGTAGGCACTTCTTCGCAAACGGCGCCACCTGCACTAAACCCACCAGTACCAGCAAGTGTTAAGCAGTTTGATTGGAGGAACAGCAATGGCATGAATCATGTCACATTAGCTGCGAGGATGGTGGTGGTATGTCCTCAAATTGCCCAAATAGGAGGGACGGATGAAAAATTATTTTAGTTCGGCAATAGCATTTATGGCAGTGACGCTGCTGCTTGTCCTGTGCAATTTCGCATTTGCTCAGCAATCTAACCGCGGGAGCGTCGCCATCCCATTGTCCAATACCCAGCGCGCCGAGGACGCGGGCGTGTATGCCCACACCAATCTCCGCATATTCATTCCCGAAACACCATTCAGTTCACCGCATCCCGCTGTAGGAAAACCGCCTTACAGCGGCTATTTCTATGAAACCCCGGCCTCAATTGCGTGCGTCTACCAGCTCGTGACCCCAGTGAGCGGGTGCAATCCCAACACCGTGACTGTCAATCCGAGCGGCGGAAGCAAGGCGATAGCCGTCGTCGATGCTTACCACGCCCCTAACGCCCTCAACGATCTAACTACCTTCTCCAAGCAGTTCGGCCTGACCTTGCCTACAAGCAAGACTTTCCAGGTCGTCTTCGCCAGCGGGTCCAAGCCGGCCTATGACGCTGGATGGGAATTGGAAGAGTCCCTGGACATAGAATGGGCTCACGCCATGGCGCCAAATGCCACACTCTACCTGGTGGAAGCCCATTCCAGTAGTTATG
>Ga0187874_10002383_pt1 | contig 14502 bp, 14 predicted proteins | sample June2016WEW_16_1_3_FD_132993 | JGI IMG/M metagenome (GOLD analysis project Ga0187874, IMG submission 132993) | Peatland microbial communities from SPRUCE experiment site at the Marcell Experimental Forest, Minnesota, USA - June2016WEW_16_150 | ecosystem: Environmental > Terrestrial > Soil >... | reverse complement strand
GGGTGTATGGGACTTCTTCCTCCAGCCTCTTGATGTCCGGACACTGAAGTTCGCCTTGGATCGCGCTCACAGCCGAATGGTGTTGTCCCGCGACTTGAGTGCGGCGCGCAAACTGATTTCGGTACAGCGTGTTGACGGGTTGATCGGGAACAGCAAGCAAATGGAGCGGGTCTACGAAATGATCCGAAAAGTGGCCGGCGTCTTCACGACAATCCTGGTCAGCGGCGAGAGTGGAACCGGAAAGGAAGTTGTTGCCAGAGCTATTCACCATCTAAGCCCCAGGGCTCTGAAACCCTTCGTGGCTTTTTCTGCGTGTGCGCTGCCGGAGAGTCTTATTGAAGACGAACTCTTTGGCCACGAAAAGGGGGCATTCACGGGGGCTTCACATAGCCGCCGGGGACGATTCGAAGAAGCCCAAGGGGGGACGATTTTTCTTGATGAAATTGGAGATTTGGCGCTTTCCTTGCAGGCCAAATTACTGCGTGTTCTGCAGGAGCGGAGCTTTGAGCGTCTGGGTTCGAATGCCCCTGTTCCTTTGGACGTTCGTGTGGTTTGTGCCACGAATCGGAGCCTGGAGCAGATGGTGCAGGCGGGTACGCTCAGGCAGGATCTTTACTTCAGGATTTCGGTCCTAAAGATCGAGCTTCCGCCGCTGCGCGATCGAACCGACGACATCCCGGTTCTGGCCGAATACTTTCTGCGCACCTTTGCTTCCGCGCACGGCAAGTATATCCGTGGGATGAGTCCGGGGTTCCTGAACGCACTGGCGAGCCATACCTGGCCTGGCAACGTGCGGGAGTTGCAGAACGTTGTTGAGCGGAGCGTAGTGCTTGCGGATGGCCAGCGCCTGGGGATTGAGGATTTGCCGGCTGAAGTCAGCCGGCTGGCGGTTCCCTCGGAACCCTCTCGCGGAGCCTTTCAGGAAGTGGTTCGGAGTTTCAAGCGCGAGATGGTTCGGTCGGCCTTGCGTTCATGCAATGGAAACAAACTCAAGGCGGCTCAAGAACTGCAAATCAGCCGATGCTATTTGCACCGCCTCTTGAACCAATTGAACGTCGAAGACGATTTCAGCATGGAGGAGAAGCTGGCTGCCGTAATGGAGCCAGTTCCAAGCGTCCAGGTGGTCTGAGGCGAAGTACGGCGAGTCCGTATAAGCGATTGAAGCCGGATTTCCGATCTGAGTCTCGGCTAGTGAATCTCTGCTGCTCTCCGGCGCGTCTCTTCGTGTGGCTTGAAAAGGGAGGACTACATGCAACTTATAAAGCTTGCAGCAGCGTCATTAGGAGTGCGTGTGGGAATTCGCTCCCTGGGTAAACGTGTCCACGCCCGCCCCGGCGCCAGCAGCGAGGGAGGCCAGGCGTCGGTTGAGTTCGCCCTTTTGATGTGTTTTGTGCTGCTCCCCTTTTTTGTGGGCATAATCACGATCGGGGTCCTTTTCAACCAATATGTGGAGCTGACGGATGCCGTGAGCATCGGCGCGCGGCTTCTTGCGGTCAGCCGATTGCAGACCGCAGACCCATGCGCTACGACTGCCGCAGCAATTGAGCACGCAGCGCCATTCCTCGCGCCGGCGAATATAACGTTCACGATTGTCCTCAATGGGAACTCGTACTCTGGGGCGACGTGCCCGGCGGGAGCAGCGAATATGGCGCAGGGGGCGACCGCCACGGTAACGGCCACTTATCCTTGCAACTTCTCGTCCTGGGGAACCAACTTCAATCCCACCTGTACCATGAAGGCGCAAACAGCGGAGATTATACAATGAACCAGCACATTAAGTCTTTTTTACGCCGAGCGCACAAGGACCAGAGCGGGCAGACACTCGGTATGCTAGCGCTCATGATGGTTGTGATATTCGCATTTGCCGCTCTCGTGATCGACTTCGCCCGTATCTATTTTGCCTTTCGCCAACTCCAGGCTTCTACCGATGCAGCGGCGTTAGCGGCTGCGTATGCCCTGCCCAATAGCACGACAGCAACAGCCGCCGCGACGTTGTACAGCGGTGTTGCGGGAAACAAGAACGCCTATTCCAATTTACCCAACGTCGCTATGGTCTCCGGGTATCCTAAGATGCGCTGTCTGACCAGCGCCAGCGTAGGATTGCCGTGTCTCGATTCTTCGGGCAATATCGTTGGTAGCGGCGGCGCCAACGCCATCCAGGTGGTGCAGACAGTAAGCGTCCCGTTGATTTTCGCCGGCATTCTCGGCGCCAGGCCAGTTACGCTCACGGCAAGCGCGACGGCCACCATGAGGGGCGCAGCCCGCTCCCCATACAACGTGGCGATCGTCGTCGACTCAACGCCTTCGATGCGATCCCGAGACACCGACGGCTTGGGCTGCAGCGGCACAAAAGAATACTGCGCGCTCCAAGGCATGCAAACTCTGATGAGCGAACTGTCGCCCTGCGGCGCGAGCCAATCAAGCTGCGGTTCGGCCACTAACGGCAATGTAGCATACCCGGTGGATGAGATTAGCCTGTTTACGTTTCCAGCGGTGTCGACGTCCACGGCTCCGGATGATTACTGCAGCCCTGATGGTACGGTTTCGACATTGGCGTACCCGTTACCAACAGGCCCGCCTTACACCACTCTCACCGGCAGCCCGACGCCAACGTACCAGATCGTGAATTTCTCGAGCGATTACCGCTCGTCCGACACAGCGAATTCGTTGAACACCAGCTCGTACTTGACAAAAGGGGCCGGCGGGACGGGCTCGGGTTGCAACGGTTTGCAAGACAACGGCAACAGAAACACCTACTATGCTGGCGCAATCTATAATGCAGCAAGCCTGCTCCTCACCAATCAGGCCAACCGCGGTTCAGTGAACGGCGTGCCCACTACACAAAACGCGATGATCATTCTCGGGGACGGCGACTCAAACTCTGTGATCCTTAATGGGGATGGAGTGGTCGACTTGGCGTCGAATGCGAGCAAGACTGCGACTACATACCCGTCCTACAAGGATCAGTGCCAGCAGGCGGTTCAGGCGGCAAAATGGGCTACCTCACAGGGAATCACCGTCTACTCGGTCGCCTACGACGCCGGGAGTTCCGGCACGTGCAAATATGATACCTCAAACTCCCCACCCATCAACGAAGCAGGCATCACCGGATGCCAGACGATGGAGCAGATGGCCTCCACCCACTCAAAGTTCTACACAAGCAATAGTAGTTGCGAGCTATCAGACGGTAACACTACTATGAGCCTGAACGCGATCTTCACGGCCATCAGCAACGATATGTCGGTCGCGCGCTTGGTCCCCGACAACACGAACTAGCGGGTGGCCATCTCTGAAAGATCGATCCGCTTGCCGCCAGGGGTTTGACTGATGCGGCAGGTCTGCAACGTGGCATGCTCTTTTCCGAGGACCGGTCCGCCAAAAATGTTAACCTAGGGTGGCGCGGTGGCAGGCAGTTCTTGTTAGCCGGGAACATGTATTTTCACTCATATAATGCCGTCGGTATTTGAGTCAGTTGCGGCGGGTACTCACTTTACCAGTAGTACGTTGTTTTGCGAAAATACAGGCTCAGGTACTTATGTTCTTGGAAACATAATTGCGGATAATGTCGAAGTGCATGGCACTCCCGGTATTACGATGGGTCTTAGCCTCAATGGCGCTGATTGGATTCCGATGGCAAGTCTGCTCTCGTGAAGCTCAAATCTCGAGAACTGCGGGTAGCCTCCAAGGGAATGCCAGTCAGGGCTTCACCCTTGCCAGGAGATTACCAAGCGTTGGGTTCTAAGGGGGGAGCTTTCCGAGCACGAGTATGCCGCTCATATCTCTCGACCTGAACTCGCCCTCGCGGAATAAGGCTCCGGCTAAGTCGCCTTCCCCGGATCGCGACCTGCGGCTGACTTACAGTGTTAGCCGACGCTGGTTTCCGCGCCGAGGCTTTCTCTTTTCCCTCCTGGTGCACGAAATCGCCATCGTTGCCCTGATGTTTCTTTTCCCTTCTTCCGGTCCCCGTCCGCGCGTTGGGCTTGAAAAACAGTGGGAGACCACCATGATCCCCAAGGATGTGCTCTACCTGCCGCAACTCGGAGGTGGAACTAAAGACGGGAGTGCGGAAAAGGCGGGTGGCGAGGCATCCCCAAGGCCCAAGAGCCCTGCCCCTGCGGCTGGCGCTCGTGGCGTGACTTACGCGGGGAAGCAGCAGATTGTTTCGAACCCGCCGAATCCTACCAACCACATTCAAACGATACTTCAACCCGACCTGCCCAACCCGCCCACGTTGAAGGCGTTTGTTCCCCTACCGAACATAGTGATCATCGCTCAGGCGCTGCCCTTACCACCTCCGCCAAGGTCTGTCACGCCTTCTCCAAGCCCGGTTGTGCCGCCCCGGCCGGCGGCGCAACCTGTCGAGACTCCGGCAGCAACGGTTAAGCCGCCGGCGCCGATAGTGCGGGTTCCTGAAGTGACGTTAGAAGCCCCGCAACCTGTCGAAGCCCCGCACTTGACGCTGCCCGCAACGCCCCCAGCTTTCACGAGTCCTATTCCCCCTCAAGCCCCGGCGCCGCCTGCGCCTGCTCCATCCGCGCCTCCCAAGCCGGCGCCTGAAACCAAGCCCGCGCCTCCGCGCCCCCCCCAAGTACTGCCTGTAGGAGCAAGCAGAAACGCTCACAATACGCTGGTGCTCAGCCCCGTACCTGCACCGCCTAGTGCTTCACCACAGATTCCACAGGGAGAAGCGCGAGGTCAGTTCACCATTTCACCCCAGGCGATTCCGGACCGGTCGTTGTCGGGGGTTGGATCCGCCGCAGGCACAAACACGGCGGGGGCGCTGAGCGTGGCCTCCTCGCCGGGTGCGGCGGCGGGTAACGGTCCAGGTAACGTGACGGGGGGACCGGGGGCCAGTGGCCAGGGGAGCGGCAACGGAGGCGTAGACGAGGGGAAGGGCGGCAGCGACGTCGGGGGCCGAGGCCACGGAGGCGGAGGCAGTGGCGGCGGTGTGGGCTTGGGAAGTGGGCCCGGCGCAGGGCACGGGACTGAAGCCGGACACGGAACCGGAACCGGGGCGGGCGCGGGTCCTGGCGCAGGACCGTTTGCCGGCATGACCATTCAAGGGGGCGAAGGACCTACGGGAGCTATTACGATTCCAGCCCCGAGCAAACCGCCCGCCGAAGTTCAGGAGGGAGCATCTTACGACCTCACGATTATCTCAACTGGAAATAGCGGCGGGGGCGTGGGGGACTTTGGTGTTTTTCACGACGAAGCTGTATTCACGGTTTACCTGAATCCGGCCACAGCCGCAGATGATCCTGCTTCTCCTTGGCCATTGCAGTATGCAGTCCTGGACACAGCCGGGGTCACCCTGCAAGACCTTTTGCCGCCTTCCCCTGTTAAGAAACAGGCACCTGTGTGGCCCCCTGACCTGTTCGCGAGGTACAGCGGACAGGAGATCGTAGTTTATGCCATCATCGACGCGGAAGGCAAAATGCAGCATCTGAAAGCATTACAGAGCCCGAATGCCCGTTTGAGTGAAGCACTCCTTGCAGTCCTCGAACAGTGGCTTTTTCGGCCCGCGACTATGAATGGAAAGCCTGTAGCTGTCAAAGCTGTGCTGGGGGTTCCTGTTTCTTCCGTGCGATGAGAAGCGAGCTCGTGACACTGATCGGTTTATCCTGCGGCCGACCTGAAGCAAGCCTCAATTTCAAGTCCCGCCTCGTAGAGAGACTGCCCCTCATCTAGTTCGTGCACCCACATCACGCTGTAGTTCCTCGCGGACTTGGGGTTTTCACCGACGACAACCTCGACAACCTGGCGGAATCGGAACGGAACTTTCACGCGCACTCGCATGCCGCGCTCCGAGTAATCGACCGTGTTGCCATTCACGACCGTTCCCCCTTCCCAGCCGGTGCGCAAAGTAACAGGAAGGGTCACGTAGATTCTTTTTTCCCGGCGGGGAGCTTCTGGCCAATCACGACTCATAGAAACCTCCTCTAAGAATCGTTACCAACTTCTAGATATACTTTACATAAACTGCCCTCGAATGTCAATGAGGGTTGGCAATACAGGATTTAACGGCGCACCATCAATCTCCATTGTGACGACAGGCCCGGCAAACGCATAGGCTATGGCAATCTTTCGCCTCTGGCTCATTTTGTTACTGCCTCCGACAACGGATTACATACTGGAGAAGAATCGCCTACTGCTAGCCTGTACCCTGTACCCTCCTGGCCGCAACCCGGCAAGAGGCCGGTTCCCTGTGGAATCACGATTGACGTTACACTGAGGAGCCCCTACAATGTGTAGTCGCTTACATTTTCCGGAGCTTGGGCTCACGAAGCTTGAGGATCGCAAAGCGTGGCTCAGAAGAAATCCTGAAATCGCTGGTGAAAGTCTCCGGATCATTCCCAGGGGGTTCGAACGATTTGATAAGTCAGGCAAAAGGTCTGACCTGCTTGCACTCGACAAACAGAAAGGAGACCCAGGACGTACTCTTGCGGATCTCCAGACCACTCGTCGCGCGGCCTTCTCTTTCAATTCGACTTTTGACGGGAAATCGCCATGCCAATTGAAATTTCACCTTCAAAGATTGGATCGATTACCCTCCTGAACCTCAGGGGAACGATTGTCGCGGGAAATGACAAGGGAATGCTCCATGACAAGATGCAGGAATTACTGGAGGCAGGCGGAACGAATTTCATCCTGGATCTCAGGCAGGTTACTTACCTCGATCACGCGGGCATCGGGGCGCTGATTGAAGCTTTGAATTTGGCCATGGAGAAGGGTGGATGCGTGAAACTTCTCCACCTCACGAAGCAAATCCACGACGTGCTTCAGATCGCTGAACTTAGTGCCGTGTTTGGAATTTACGACGATCTTCAGAAAGCTCTGGAGTCGTTTGAAGCCTAGGCCAAGGCTTGGCAGGGCCCAGTGTTGCCTGGAAGCAAGATGGTTTGCGGTGCTTCAGATCCATTCACGTTCCCCGAGGGAACAGTCCTTGCATTCTCGCCGGATATGTCTGCTCCTTTGACCCGAAATCGCATTGTCCCGGACACAGTTTTGAGTATCTTAACGAAACGTGCAGAGGCGCACTATGTGGTTTGAAGAGGAAGAAGTTCGAAAGTCAAATGAACGCAAGGAACTCCGCTGGAACATCCCCATTCCTGTTTCCGTTAAAGGCGTTCGGAAGGATGGCACGGAGTTCAACGAGGAAACCATCACAGCCGACGCCAGCCCCTCAGGAATGTGCGTTCTCCTGACCGTGGCGTTACACAAGGGTGATCAGGTTACAGTCACGGCCCCGGAGGAGAAATTCGAGTCTTCGGCGACCATCCGTTACGTGAGCGCTTTGGGCCCTAGCATGAACCGCATTCGCATAAGCTTCCCGAAAAGCGTAAGATTCACCCGGGAATCTGCCGCGAAAAAGTATCTTTATGACTATCATAATGAAGAGTGGGTCGGGTATATTCTCGACGACATCTACTACAACACGAAGCACCAGCCCTTTGGAAAGATTGAGAATAACAAGATTGTATCGCTGGACTCCGGAGCGGTCCTCTTCGATCTAAGGGCGGGCCGTGCTTATGATACACACGGGAATTGTATCGGACATCTCATCTAAGTCCGGGCCAGAAGGCGTGCGCTACATGCATGTACACACAATAAGGCACGAGTATTGTCTCATCAAGGGACAAAAGCAGATATTCTCAAAATTACACATGTCTACGCATTCGAGGGCAAAATCGCGCTCGACCACATGAGATATCAGAACTTAGCACAGGAGATCAGCGGCGAGCTTCCGTTCCAAAGCGTAGGACGATGCCCGCGGAAAGCCGGATGTTGTCCTGGCGGGCGGAGCTGAAACGGGTCATAAGGTAATCCGCCTGAATCAGGCGCAAAGACACGCGCCGCGAGACCTTCAGATCCGCACCGCCACCCGCGATCAGGCCAATCCGGAATTCCGGCTTCGAGATATCCAGGTATTCCGGCCCGCCTCGCACGGCTCCGACCATGACATGGACGAATGGGACAAAAATCGGATGCTTGCGATAGGCGAACACCGGGCCGTACATAATAGTCTGCGAATTGGTCTTCAACCCGGCCTCGGTGCCGTAGTGGCTGCTGAAATCCAATACGCCGCCGAACCACGAGTTGAGGTTCTCCGTCACCGAAACGTTAAAGCCGCTGAGATTGAAGTTGCCATTGATGTTGCTGACGTCCACATTTGGGGTCAGATTCGAGTAACCGCCAAACACTTCCACTTTGGGTGTCTGTTGCGCCAGGGCCGACACCGGCAGAATCAACAGCGCCAAAAAGATCAGAGCCTTTCGCATGAAGTCTCCCCCTCACGGGCGTAATTAACGAGGGCGCCAGTCTCTCGTAAAGACACTGAAAGCCGTCGTGTGAAATCTCGGGGCGAACCCCGCCTTGCCGCGGTCCAAAGCTGGATTTTCAGCGTCTCACCACCAGCCGTTGATTTCCGGCTCGCCCTTGGGACCGCACTGCCAATTTCATTGGACCGTCAGGGTCACGGTTGCCGAATGCGTGAGACCTCCAGACGACCCACTTACGGTGACTTTGTAAGTACCTGCGGGCGTGCCTGTTGGATCCACGTAACCCGTGCCTCCACCCCCACAAGCCGCCAGGCCCATCAGCAACAGCATCGTGAGGGATAGAGCTACCGTGACCCACCGCAAGCGGTTCTTCCGCGTCACCAAGCTCCAGAGCCCGAACAGGGCTAGCGCCGACATCAACCAGACCTCCGGGCGCAGGGGCAACCCAGGCCCTCTGGGCCGGGGTTGGCCACCGGGCGGGACAGAGGTCCGTCGCGTGGTGCTGATCGTCAAAGTGGAAGTCACCGAACTGCCCCCATTCGGCGTGAGCGTGGACGGCGAGGCCGTGCAAGTCGCCGCCGCGGGTAGACCGCTGCAGGCGAGCGTCACCTGGGCGTTGTACCCAAACAGCGGGTTCACCGTCACGGTGAGGTTGGCGGAATTCCCGGCCACCATCGTGACCGTTGGCGGAGCCACCGTCAAGCCGAAATCAGAACCAGCACCACCTAAAGAAACCACCTGTGGGCTGGTGGGTGCATTGTCGGTGATGGTTAACGTAGCCGTCCGTGTACCGGCCCGCGTGGGGGCGAACGAAACGCTAATCGTGCAGGCGGCTCCCGCCGGAAGGCTCTGCGGACAGGTGTTCAGCTCGGAAAAGTCGGAAAGGTCGCCCGTGATATTAATGCTGCTGATATTCAAGGCGGCCGTACCGCTATTCGTCAGGCTGAGCGTCTGAGCAGCGCTCGTGGTGCCCGCGGCCTGGGTGCCAAATGTCAGGCTGGAGGCCGAGAGCGACACTACGGGTTGGACTACCCCGGTGCCCGTGAGCAGGATAATCTGGGGACTGTCGGGTGCGTTGTCCGTGAGGGTGAGCGAATCGACACTCGAACCTGGCGAGGTGGGCGTAAAGGTAACACCGATCTCGCAATTCGACGCCGGAGTCGTGGCCTGGAGAGGCACCGCACAGCCGTTGGTTTGGACCGCAAAAGCCCCGCTCGCGATCGCGCTGGTCATATTCAACGCCCCTGTGCCGGTGTTCGTCACCGTCAGGAACAGGGGGGAACTCGTCGTGTTGACGGCCTGATTACCGAAAGCTAGGGTGGTAGCTGATAGGATGACCGTGGGCAATTTCCCGCCGGTGCCTGTCAAGTCCACTACCTGCGTGCTACCAGGAGCGGGCGAGTTATCCGTAATCGTGATATGGGCAGTGCGGGTTCCCACCGCTTCAGGAGTGAAGGTCACAGTGATAGTGCACTGGCCTGAGGCAGCCACGGAACCATCGCAAGTGTTGGTTTGCGAAAAATCGGCGGCGTCGGTGCCCGCGAGCGCGATGCTGGTAATGGTCAGCGCTGTGCTCCCGCCGTTGGTGAGGGTTACGGTCTGTGGCGCACTCGTCGAATTGATGGATTGGATCGGGAAGACCAAGCCCGCAGGACTCAGCGCCACCCCGCCCGAAGGGACGATTTTTGATACAAAGGCATCACAGTTGCCCCGGGTGTAGCCTGCAATGGGTTTGAAAGGGGGAAGTCCAAGGAACACGTCTGGCCGGTAACGTAGGCGCCGCCGTTGGTGTCGACAGCAATGCCACTGCCGGTGTCCGTATTGCTGCCGCCGAGGTAAGTCGAGTACACCAGGGCGGTTGGCGGCGGGTTCGACAGGTTCAACTCGGCAACAAAAGCATCGGCGTTACCGCCGCCGAACACGGGTTGAAAGACCCCAGCCGTGATGGGAAATGGGACCAGAGCCGCATTGGAGGAAACCGTCGACCCAGTGATGTAAACGTTATTGCTTGGGTCGAGAGCAATGCCCGTACCCGAATCGGCAAGGGATCCCCCTAGATACGTGAAATAGAGGAGCGAGGCCACGCCACTCAGCGCAGGGTTCAACTTGGCCACGAAGGCGTCGCCTTCGCAGACATGCTGTGAATCCAGAGCGCAGTCGGCCTGAAAGGCGGTCGCCGGCACCGTAAACCCAAGGCTGCTCGCCTTGGAGGTCGTAAGCCCGGCGACGTAAGCGTTGCCGCTCCCGTCCACAGCGACGCCGTTGCCCTGGTCAAGCCCGGTGCCACCCAAATAGGTTGAGAAAAGGAGGGAGGCACTTCCCGTCGCGGTGGTATTAACCTTGGTCAAGAACGCATCCCCGGCCCCTGCATAGGTGGATTGCAGTGCGCCGCCAGTCACCGGGAAATTTGCCGAGTACGTCACGCCGGTGACGTAAGCTTTGGCGCTGCCATCCACCGCAATACCATAACCGACGTCTTCGTCGCTACCGCCGAGGTAGCTGGAATAGAGGATTTCCGAACCCGAGGCGTCAATCTTGGCGATTAAAGCGTCCGTGCCGACCCCCCCGTACTCCGTGTCGCCGCTCCCCCCGAACCAAATTTGAAAACCCCCAACTATAGGGAAGGGCGGGGGCGGTGGGGGAGGATATAGCGGAACCGTGGGAGCAATGTTCGGCCCGGTCTCACCTGTCACATAGGCGTTCCCAGCGCCGTCCACGGCGACGGCGAGGCAACTGACCTCTTCATAGTACCCGAGGAAACCGGAGAACATCAGTGCGGATCCCTCGACATTGAGCTTGGTGACGAAACCGTTGAAGACAGTGTACCCTTGCGGATTCCATGAGGCCCCGCATTTCCCATCGCCGCCGCACACGGTATTAAAAGCGTTCGGCGTCACCGGGAAGTCCGGCGAATCCGTTGTACCGACTACATAGGCCTCGCCCAAGGAATCCACTGCAATACCGTAAGCTATGTCCGTTTCTGAGCCCCCTAAGTACGTCGAGTAAAGAAGCGTGGAGCCGTCGGCGCTGATCTTCGATACGAACGCATCCTGTGGAAAGTCCTTCGGTCCCCCTGCATTGGGTTGAAGAGGATGCGCGGTGGGAAAGTCACTGGAGAAGGTCCCCCCGGCGATGAACGCGGTGCCATCCGGCGCTACTGCGATCCCATTGCCAGAGTCAATGTTGCTTCCTCCGAGGTAGGTCGAATACGCCAGGACGGGGTCGATGAGCAGCGGCTGGCGCGTGTCATACCTAGCCAGACGAAACGCGACTTGGTTTTTGCCTTTCAAAACGTAGCGAACTGGAACGGGACGCTCGACGCCGCCTTCTTTTTGGTAGGCCACCGGCTGGCGAAATCGCAGTTCTCCGCCTGCGACCTTCACCAGCAGGTCACCCCGAGAATCCGTACGCACGCCCTGGATGCCCTCGAGTACGAATCGGATCTTGCGCGGATCGGCGTGGGCCGCAACCTCAAAGTCATACTCAAGCTGGCCCTGGTTCCCGTGGTAAACGAGGTCGATGCCGGGATAGACTTCTGCCGCCATTACCCGACCATAATTAGGAATGCCGGAGTGCCACTGGGAGGGGTCATTTCCCAGGAAGTAATTGCTCTTGCCCGGCAATTCATCGCGTCCCCCCAGGTGCGGTGCCGGGTTAGCGCCAGAAAGGCGCATCCTGGCCACCACAGGCGCGGGCTTCCCGGCATCTCTTCCATGGCCGGCACCTTGCCGCAGCACCAGAACCGCTTCCGTCGAGGTCAAGAAAAGGGTATAGGCATTGCCCCGCGACACGAACCTCACTTGGCGGGCATCCGCACCATGAACCTGCCCAATGTTCTCTTCGAACCTGAGCGGCCAACGGGTAGAGGCTGCCCTGACCTGAGCCTGGGCAGATGCACCGGAGCGAAAAACGCCCGGACTGGTTGCATCCTTCGCCTGACCCGCGGCTTTTCCGCCCATGACCAGAAGTAGAGTAATACCCACAAGAAGCGGAAGAATTCGTGACTTATACGTCTTTCCAGGTGTGTCCATGCGATCCACCGTTGCAGACTTTTTTGTCGGCATCACTTCCCTGCCGTTTCCGCCCGACGCCGTGCTTGAACGTAGGCCAGAATCGAGAACTTATCCGAACCGTTATCTAGGCACTGCTAGACCTTGCAAACCTGCCATTACCCAAATCGAAGACTCAGATATAACGACAAATAGGAATATAGCGCACTCATTCTTAGAGCTTAGGAGCACACAGGATGCCAAATCGAACTCGCCACTGGACGGGAAGCGGTCCGACAAGCTATCTGGCTCGGAGAAATTCAAAATGTTGTATCTAAAAGGCTTTCTTAACTAACTCTGGTCCCGGGGATATCTCAAAACCCGCATTGACTGCCAGATTTGTCCCATTTCGGCTACACTGCCCAAACTCGATGTGTATACCGGAATTTCCATTATCGACCTCCGGCCCAACCGAAAAGATACACCTGACCGCCGCTGGACGCAGTTTTCAGTGCGGGGTGCTGGTCCCGCCATCCAATCGTATATAGCGACTTTGCATGCCGCCACATGCAGATGCGCTGTGGTGTCGATCTATTTAGGTGAATTCGACTGGTCCCAGATGTGCCGAAGACGAGCAGCCCACTGCGTGTTCCATTCATGGCGTTCTACCCAGGACTGGGGCTGCACCCAACTTCTGCGGAGATTTTCCCAATAAAGAGCCCTTGTTTCGGAAAAAGCCTTCGCACCGCCCGGCGCGACATATTTATTGTCGATTTGAAATTCGGGTGGGGGGTCGACTGGTAGTTCGCTTCCAAACGGATACTTCTCCTGCAAGCTCACTACCGCTACCTGCCAATATGCTTGTGCCACCTCTTCCTCCCGGGCGCGTCGCTTGGCATTCCAGTTTGGACTTTGTTCGATGAATTCAGCGGGAGCCTCAGGCTGCAGTTGCATCACAAGGTCTCTCGAAAGATATACGCCCGAAAAAGAGACCATTATTACCAGGCAAACCCCTGCCACCAGCGCTTGCTGCGCAACTATCCCTCTCCGCTTTGGGCGGATTTCATTCTGAAAGGAAGGGGAGGGCGGTCTTGTCCAACCCCTCTCTAAGAGCTCCTCAAGTCCTTTTCGAGAGGTCTCGTACTGGTTCTTCAACCGTCTTTGCTGCGCTTCGAGACCCTCCGTAGCGTTATCTGCAACTTGGCTGAGGGACGCCAATTTCGCCTTGGCCAGGCTGGCCAGTTCCTGCTTGCTCTCCTCCACGAGCCGCCCCGAATTCTTCAGTTCTTCCCGCAGCCTCTTCGCCGCTGCCTCGGTTTGCTCCTGAAACTGCTGGGACCACTGTCCCCCCAGATGCTCGGCGATCTTCTCCAAATCCTTCGCCTGCCTCGCTCCCTTCTCCTGGAAAGCCTGCAGAGTCCCCTCCAGCCGCCCGTGGAAGTCCTTCACCAGCGCCCCCACGCGCCCCTCTAGCGCTTCCACCCCCATGGACACTTCCGTCAGGCGTTCCTCGGCAGCACCCGCCCGAGCCACGAAACCCGTCTCCCTCTTCTGCTCCGCAGCTTGCAGTTGCGCTATCGCCTCTTGGGCGGCCTGCTGAATGGATTCCACCTCCACGTCCGCTACCTCATGCATCACCTGCGCATACTCGCGAAAGGCTTGCATCAGTTGCAGACCATATTCCTCTCGGGTAGCTTGGCTGAGGGACGCCAGTTTGGCCTCGGTGAGGCTGGCCAGTTGCTGCTTGCTCTCCTCCACCAGCCGCCCCGAATTCTTCTGTTCTTCCCGCAGCCTCTTCAGCGCTGCCTGGGCTTGCTCCTGAAACTGCTGGGACCACCGCCCCCCCAGATCCTGGGCGATCTTCTCCAAATCCTCTGCCTGCCTCGCACCCTTCCCCTGGAAAGCCTGCAGAGTCCCCTCCAGCCGCCCCCGGAAGTCCTCCACCAGCGTCCCCACGCGCCCCTCTAGCGCTTCCACCGCTAAGGACACTCCCGTCAGGCGTTCCTCGGCAGCGCCCGCCCGAGCCACGAAACCCGTCTCCCTCTTCTGCTCCGCAGCCTGCAGTTGCGCTATCGCCTCTTGAGCGGCCTGCTGAATGGATTTCACCTCCGCGTCCGCTGCCTCATGCATCACCTGCGCATGCTCCCGAAAGGCTTGCGCCAGTTCCTGGCCATATTCCTCTCGGGTAGCTTGGCTGAGGGACGCCAGTTTGGCCTCGGTCAGGCTGGCCAGTT
>Ga0187874_10002382_pt1 | contig 14505 bp, 15 predicted proteins | sample June2016WEW_16_1_3_FD_132993 | JGI IMG/M metagenome (GOLD analysis project Ga0187874, IMG submission 132993) | Peatland microbial communities from SPRUCE experiment site at the Marcell Experimental Forest, Minnesota, USA - June2016WEW_16_150 | ecosystem: Environmental > Terrestrial > Soil >... | reverse complement strand
CTCACCGGGCCGGACCGTCCGCGGCATCTCAACGCCGACGCGCCCGGCGAATTTCCGGTTCCGGCCTACGGCGAACACGATCTCGAACCGTCAAAGAACCCCGAAGTCTGGCAGCCGCCAATAATGACCGGAAAATGAGAATTTAACAAGGAATCCAGGAATCCAGGAACAAATAAATCCTGGCTTCCTGGTTTCCTGATAAAAAATCCCGTGGAAACCCCCGAACAAATCAAGTCGCGCCTCGAAGCAGCAGTGCCCGGAGCGAAGATTGAAATTCTCCCGAACGATTGTCCGGCGGGCGAACGTTCGCTGCTGGTGGACACGGCCCATGTGCTGGCGGTGGCGAAATTTCTTCGGGACGACGCACAACTCCGCCTCGATTTCTGCTCGAACGCGACCGGCGTGGACTGGCCGGAGACGGAAGTCACCGGAAAAATCAAGGTGAAGAGGGTTGTGGACGGCGTGGAAAAGGAAGTCGAGGAAGTGAAGAAGACCGTGCGGCCCGGTTGTCTCGAAGTGGTTTATCACCTGTATTCGATGGAATTGAAACACGGGCCGGTGGTTTTGCGCCAGCGCACGGCCAATCGCGACCACGAAGCACCCGCGGTTTCGCTGACACCCGTGTGGCGCGGTTGCGAGTTTCAGGAACGCGAAGTTTATGACTTGTACGGCATCCGGCTGGAAGGCCATCCCGATTTGCGGCGCATCCTGATGTGGGACGGGTTCAAGGGTTTCCCGATGCGCAAGGATTACGTGCCGCCTGATGATTTTGAATACGAACCGACGCCGCACGACGAGGTGCTGGAGCAGGCCAGAAAACATTATCCGCCGGAGGTGAAAGCGTGAGCGTCGTCGCCGACATGCCGCCGAAGAATTACGAAATCCTGCCGAAGACGAGCGAGACCGGCGAACCGATCGGCGAGCTCCTCGAAATCTCGATGGGGCCGCACCATCCGTCCACGCACGGCGTGTTCCGCATGGACGTGGTGCTGGACGGCGAAACCGTCGTGAAGCTCAAGCCGGTGTTCGGCTATCTCCACCGCAACCACGAGAAAATCGCCGAGAACATTTCCTATCTGGGCTCGATGCCCTACACGGACCGGCTGGATTATTTTTGTTCGATGACGAACAACTGGGCCTACGCGCTCACCGTCGAGAAACTCGCGGGCTTGCCGGTTCCGGAGCGCGCCGAATACATCCGCGTCATCATGGCGGAGTTGACGCGCCTGCAAAATCACACCTGTCTCATCGGCTTTTTTGTGCAGGACATGGGTGCGCTGGGCACGCCGCTGATGTATGCCTTCCGCGAGCGCGAAAAAATCCTCGACCTCTTCGAGTCGGTGAGTGGCGCGCGCATGATGTGCAATTACATGCGTTTCGGCGGCGTCCGCTGCGACGTCACGGCCGAGTGGCTGGCCCAGGCGAAGCAATTGGTGGACGGCTACAACAAATTCCTCGACGAATTTGAAGCGCTGTTCACGGAGAATGAAATCGTCCTCGCGCGCACCCAGAAAGTCGGCGTGCTGCCCAAAGAACTGGCCGTCAGCGCCTCCATTACCGGCCCGATGCTTCGCGCCTCGGGTGTGAATTACGACCTCCGGAAGGTGGACAAATACGGCATCTACGGACGGTTTGACTTCAAGGTGCCGCTGGGCGAACACGGCGACGTTTATGACCGCTACATGATCCGCATTTTGGAGGTGCGCGAGAGCGTGAAAATTCTGCAGCAGGCGCTGCGCGACATTCCGTCCGGACCGGTCATGGACCCAAAAGCGAAGTTGCGGGGATTCCGTCCGAAGGCGGGTGAAGCCTACGGGCGGATCGAAGCCCCGAAAGGTGAGCTGGGCTTTTATCTTATCAGCGACGGTTCGGCCAATCCGTATCGCTATCGCGTGCGACCGCCCAGTTTCATCAATTTGACCATTCTCGAGGACATGTGCCTCGGCCACCGGATATCGGACACCGTGGTCATCCTGGGCAGTGTGGACATCGTGCTGGGCGAGGTGGACCGATGAAAAATAATTCGGAGTTCGGAGTTCGGAGTTCGGAGTTCGGGGTTCGATGTCTCCATCGTCCTCGTTCTCGTCCTCGTCCCTCGAACAGTTTAAGATTCAATCGAGAACGAGTACGAGGACGACGACGAGGACGAAGTTTGAATGGCGGTTTGCTGCGAATTTTGGATCCTGGACTTCAGCCTTTGGCCTTTAGCCTTTGAATTAATTTATGCTCGGCGAACAAATCATCAAGGGCATGGCGGTGACCGCCAGGAACTTCTTCGGGAGCTACGTCTCGAAGGACCGGCTCACCACCGTGCAATATCCCGAGGAACGCCTGCCGCCGAAGGAAAACACCCGGCAGTTTCCGTTCCTGGTCTATGACGGTGACGACTGGGAAAAAGGGCTGCGCTGCGTGGCCTGCCAGATTTGCGAGAAGGAATGTCCGCCCCAGTGCATCTACATCGTCAAAAGCAAGGACAAGAAGCCGGATTACAAGGGCCAGCCCCAGCTTTATCCGGCCACGTTCGACATTGATATTTCGGTGTGCATGAGCTGCCAGATCTGCGTCGAGGTCTGCCCGTTCGACGCCATCAAGATGGACACCGGGTTTGAATTGAGCACCGACGACCGTTTCGGCGGCCTGTTGTTCTCGAAGGACAAGCTCGCCAAGTCAAACGAGCATTTCCGCCGGATCCATCCCACGGAAGCGGCGGCGGTGGATGAACACTTGGCCGGGGAAAAGGCCAGGGCGGAGGCCAAAGCCAAAGCCGCCGCCGAAGCCAAGGCCAAGGCGGCTGCGGCTCCGCCGGCCAACCCCGCCTGATGATTCGTCCGAGAGCAAAGTTAAATGTGCGTGACTGACCAGCTTCCGAAGGCGGGTCGCACCGAAAAAGACTTTGCGCCGAACCGATGCCAGCCAGCGTGAGACTTGCTTCACGGGCCAGTTACCGTTATCTTAACGCCATGAAAATGGCCGACAGGTGATCGTGGCCATGGACGGGAGCAAACCCATTCCCATCGGCACTTTGAAAAGCATCATTGAGGGTAGCGGTTTGGACGCGGAAGATTTCCGCTGAATTCTCCTTTCCTTCGTTGCCCATTCCTTTGCCCCCCGAAAACCGAGTGTGAGGAAATCGTGCGCCGAGTGGAGAGCCTGTTCGCGCTGGCCGGCCTGATTGAAGCACGGCTGAGAGCGGCGCAGCGCCAGAAGGAGGCGCTTACGCCCGCGATTCGGGCAATATGCGTCTCAGTTTCGACTCGTCAGGAGCCTCGCCCTCCCGTGCTTCAAGGCCGGAGCGGATAAGCGCCGGGCGTGCGGGCGTCCTGTTTTGACCAGCCGAGCAATTGCTGGATGTCAGCGGGCAGAGTGTCTTCCGCGACCGGTTTCGGGAAAGCGCGGACCAGTTCGAAGTTCTTCAATTCCGGACTTTTGAGGACGGAACCATACCCACCGGGGAAATACTGGCTGTGCGCCTCGAATTCGGGATGGAGTTTCTGAAATTCTGCCAGCGTCCCGAATTGGGCCGTGCAATTCTCGCCCTCCGCCGGGCTCCAGACCAGCAGCGGCCGCGACGCGGTGTCGCCGCCGCGCACATAGACATTGTCGTCGAATTGCCTGACCTGCGGCCGGGTGAGTTTGCCGCACAGGACCTTCGTCTGCTCGAAGCGCAACAGGGCCTTGGGAAACTGCGCGTCCGCCACCAGCAGGTTGCCGGCGAATACGTGGCCCTCCCGTTTGTCCACGTCCGGGCCGGTGCTGGGATGCCACCCGAAGTGGTCGCCGACCGCGCTGCGTTCCGTGCGTTCAAAGGAGGCGACGGTGTTAACGAGGGTGTTGTGATAGACGCGGACGTTGGAGCTGTTGAGGACGCGGACGCCCTTGTCGCAATTGACGAACACGTTGCCGGCGCAGATCGCGCCCTTGGAAATCTCGAAGAAGAATCCGTCAACGCAGCCCTCGATCCAGTTGTTGACGAACACGCCGTCCACGTTGCCGACGTCATACCAGATGCCGTTCGAGTGCGGTTGATCAATGACGAGATTGTCCCGGCAGGTGACGCGGTAGGATTGATTGAAGATCTTCACCGCCGAGGGGAAATAGCCGGTGATTTCCTCGACATTGTTCCGGGCAAAGATGTTTTTCTCCAGGAGACAATCCGCCGAACCAATGAGGTAGATGCCCTCGGTGCCGGTGTCGCTGATGAGGCAGTTCCGCAGCGTGAACCGGTCGCCGCGGAAATAACCGGCCACGCGCGAGCAATGGGAGATCGTCACGTTTTCCAGGGTCGTCCCGACAACATCCTTGCCGAAGGTGGCGGGATCCGCCAGGCCCTCGGGTTCCTTGCCCTCCACTTCGAGCGCACGGTAGGCATATTGGGTGAACGTGATGCCGCGAATCACCGGTCCCTTGCCGTCCGAGGTTTTTCCGTGGCATGGGCCGGTCGTCCGGGTCAGCGCGCCGTCGTAAGCGGTGATTTCGACCAGGTGGTTCGCCGGGTTGATGCCGATGTAAATCCGGCTGGCATCGTAATCGATGTAGAACGAATTCGTGTCCACGTCTCCGTCCCAGCCAACGGTCTTCAACGAGCGGCCATCCACGAAAACCATGTCGCTGTTGAAAAGCCAGAGGGGAGTTTTCCGGCCTTCACGATCGCGGCGCCACCAGCTTTGAGGTTTCATCGGGAACAGGTTTGACCACGTCATGCTCCAGAGGCCATTGCTCTGGGCTTCCCACTTGTCGGCCACCCGGGTGCCTTTCAATACCGGCTGCTCGTCGGCGTACGGTTGCAGGGTGATGCCCTGGCTCAATTTCAACCCGCCGGTGCGATAAGTTCCCCCGCGCAGGATGATGGCGTCGCCGGTGACCGCCCGGGCGATGGCGGATTCGAGAGTCGTGGGCTCGGCGAGGGATGTGCCCGCGGCATCAGGGTTTCCATCCGGTGCCACGTAATGGATGTGCGCGGCGTCTTTGGGCAGGGCGTAGTTCTGCGGGATCGGGCCGTAGGGGCCGCCGGAAGGCTGGGCTGGTCCGGTCAGAGGGCCAAGCAGGAACAGCAAATAAAGGAGCAGGAAAGATTGAAACCGTCTTGATGAATGTGAGTTCATATCGTTCTTTTTCAGCAGCATGTTCGGTGAGGGCAAAAGCCAATGCCTGATCTGGGGGGCCATCGCGGGTGTAAACTACCCGGTCGTGGGAAAACTGTCAATGGGTTACTCTCGACCCGCTTCCGGTCCGCGGGTCCCAACCACGGCTTGTCCCGGCCGGAGACCGGCCGGCGACCTGTCTTCGCCGGAGGCTCCCGTCTTCACTGAGTTTACGTCTTCGCATCGCTTCGACGCGGCAACCCGCCAACGGTGAAGCCTTTCTCGCGGAGAAAGCAAAGAAGGAAGGCGTCAAAAACCACGGCCAGCGGTCTGCAATACAAGGTCATCAAGTCCGGTACGGGCGAGTCCCCCAAGCTGACCGATACGGTGAAGATGCATTATCACAGCACGTTGATTGATGGGACGATCTTTGACAGTTCGGTGCAGCGCGGTCAGCCCGTTACCTTTCCGGTCGGCGGCGTGATCCCGGGCTGGGTCGAGGCGTTGCAACCGATGAAGGTTGGCGACAAGTGGCAGTCGTTCATCCCGGCCAAACTGGCCTACGGCGACCAGAGCCCGGGCCCGGCGATTCCTCCCAATAGCGTATTGATCTTCGAGGTGGAATTGCTCGGTATCGAGAAGTGAGGCCGGAGGCTTAACCGCAAAGAACACAGAGAGCGCAGAGAAGAAATCACCCGTCTCCATTATACTTCGACGCGACAAGCTGGTGGGCAGAGAATCCAGAAAACTGAAGTTAACCGCGAACCAAAATATACGAACACGTTTTAAAAAAGAAGTTTTTCGCGTGTTTCGAGTATTTCGCGGTTCCCCGAGCTATTTGGCGGCTTTTCTGTCCTCTTGGAATCTTTTGATTTCGGCGATTTTCGCTTTAAAGACTTGTTCCCGGATCATGCCGTTGGAGTGCTCTCCGCCGAGCGGAATTTCACAAATGAACTGCGAACAATCTTCGGTCACCACGGCCATGTTCGGTGCCCAGCCGCCTTCGTCCGGTCCGAAGAATCCCTTTTTCACGGCGTCAGGGACTTTGTCCAGTTCGCTCTCATGCCGGACAAATACCAGGACCAGGGCTTTGTTGAACACCGTGTAGAAGCCGGCCAAAGCGTTGCCGCCGCCCTGGCCCATCGGCTCGACCTGCCCGAAAAAGGAATCCCAGACCATGATGAAACCGATCGGCTTCTTTTCCGCCTTCGCCTTTTTCTTGGCCGCTTCCAAATCCGCCAGCCGGAAGGCCCGGTTCAGTCCCAGGATCATGGGTCGGTTCTGCCGGGCGATGTAAAATCCCTCTTCATAAGGGTCGTAATGGTATTTCTGTGCGAGGTCGTCCGGCAGGTTGCTGAAAAGAACTTTTGCCCGGCTGACACCGTTCGTCGTGGTATGGGAAAAAAGGATGCAGTCCGGCAGCTTCTTTACGTCGGTGACATCTTCATATTTCTTTCCGTCCAAGGTCGTTATGTCATCGGCGCGGCAGGTCATCAAAGCCAAACCGGCCGCGATGAGGAGGCACCGGTATTTCATTGCTGACGCTCCGCGAATTAAGAAGAATGGGTTCATAATACCGACTTTGACGCGTTGGGAATGGGCGTCAAGCGTAAAATGGGGACCCGCCTTCGTTTGCCACCGGCCTTCTCTTCTTGATTTGTGAAGAATAATTAATGATGCTGGAGATCGCTCTGGAACTCGAGGGGCGAACCATGTTTGAAACGCTGGACCAAATTTTTGTCACATTGAAGCATCAGGCGGTGGCATTTTTCCCTGATGTCTGGCAGCCGCTGGTTTCCGCCCTGATTTCGATTGCGTTCATCCCGCTGGTGTTTGCCACCTTGTTTGCCGTCGTCACGATTTTTGAGCGCAAGGGCATCGGCCGCATCCAGAACCGCTACGGCCCCAATCGCGTGGGCATTCCGTTGACCAAAATCCGCCTGTGCGGTTTCGGCCAGTTCATCCCCGACGGCCTGAAAATGCTGACCAAGGAGGACATCGTGCCGCGCGCGGCGGACAAGGTGGTGCATTTTCTGGCGCCGGTCGTCCTGCTCGTTCCCGTGCTGCTGGCCTATGCGGTGCTGCCGATGGGTCGCAACATGACCGCGGTGGATCTTGATGCGGGGGTGCTGTTTTTCTTCGCCGTGGGCGGGGCGGTGGAACTGTCGGTGTTCATGGCCGGCTGGTCGAGCCATAACAAATACTCCCTGCTGGGCGCCATGCGCGCGATTGCGCAGATGATCAGCTACGAAATCCCGCTCATCCTTTCCGCCGTCACGGTCATCATGATCGTCGGTTCGCTCAAGACCGTGGACATCGTCGCGGCGCAAAATCATTACCTCTTTGGCCTGGCGCACTGGTTTGTGTTCACGCCGTGGGGCCTGGCCGGGTTTATCCTGTTTTTTATTTCGTCGCTGGCCGAATCCAACCGCACGCCGTTCGACCTGCCAGAGGCGGAATCCGAAATCATTGCGGGCTATTTCACGGAGTATTCCGGCTTCAAATTCGCGCTGTTTTTCCTCGGTGAATACCTCGGCATGTTTGCCGTGAGCGGGCTGGGCATCACGCTGTTCCTGGGCGGCTGGACCGCGCCGTTTTCGTTCCTGACCTGGGTGCCGTCGTATGTCTGGTTCTTTGCCAAGCTGTTGGCGCTGGTTTTCACGTTCATCTGGATCCGCGGCACGCTGCCCCGCCTCCGCATGGACCAGCTCATGAATTTCGCCTGGAAATTCATGCTGCCCATGTCGCTGGTCAACATCATCGCGGCGGGCGCCTGGCATTTTCTGGGCGCGGGCTGGCTGCGCTGGGCGTTCTGCTCGGCCCTGATTTTTGGCTCGTATGCCATCCTCGGTTGGGGATTGATGCAAAATCAAAAACTCGGCAAACGCACTTATCGCTTTGCCGATTAAACTCCCGTGTCACCCGTATTCGTCATCATCGCATTTGTGACGCTCCTGGCCGCGGCGGCGGCGATGAGCCTGCGCAACCTGGTGCATTGCGCGCTGTCGCTGGTGGTGGCGCTGGCCGGGCTGGCGGCGCTTTACCTGCAACTCGACGCGCAGTTCGTCGGCTTCGCCCAAATCCTCGTCTATGTCGGCGCGGTCGCCATCCTCATCGTGTTCGCGGTGTTGCTGACGCGCAGCGATGCGACGCCGAACCAGGCCATTCTTGCGCCCGGCTGGATTGTCGGAATTTTGGTTTCTGCTGTCGTCTTCGCCATGCTCGGCTGGGCGGCGCTGAACAGTCCGGGACTGCCAAGGGAAATGCCGCCAACGCCCGAAGCCACCGTCAAAAACATCGGTGACCTGCTGATGACCCGGTATGTCCTGCCGCTCGAAGTCATTGGCCTGCTGCTGACGGCGGCGTTGATTGGCGCGGTCATCATCGCGATGAAGGAAGAAACTCCAAAATCTTGTAGCAGCCGACGTGAGTCGGCTCCATCTGAAAAATTAGAGCGGACTGATCCCGCTTTGCGGGACGGCTACGAAGCTGAAAAGGGAGATGGCGTATGACTCCATTGCAAGGCTGTCTGCTCGTTTCGGCGTTGTTGTTCGCCATCGGCCTGGCGGGTGCGGTCACGCGGCGCAATGCCATCCTTGCGCTGGTCGGCATCGAACTGATGTTGAACGCGGCGAACCTGAATTTCATTGCCTTCTGGCGTTACGGCCCACATCCCGAGGCGTTGACGGGCATGATGATCGTGATTTTCTCCATCGCCATCGCGGCGGCGGAAGCGGCGGTGGGCCTGGCGCTCATCATTGCAATTTATCGCCATTACCGGACCGCCAACCTGGATGAAATGAAGAATTTGAAGGGATGACCTGGATTGCCCAAAATCTCTGGCTGATTCCGGTGCTGCCGCTCGCGGCGGCGGATGGAATAGGCGCGGAGCGCCGCAAGACGGTAGCCCACGGCGTCAGCCGTGGGATTCCGGATCGGAACAAGACAAGCCCCGTAGGGGCGGCAGAATAAACGCGTATGGCCCACACCGACACCAACCTGCTCGTCCACATGATTTTCAGCACGAAAGACCGTGTGCCGCTACTGGACGCGGGACTGAAATCACGCCGGTTTCCCTACATGGGTGGCATCGTTCACGAACTTGGCGGGATCGCTTTGCTCGTCAATGGACCCAGCGATCACGTTCACATGCTTCTGCTGCTTCCAGCCAAAACTACCCTTTCGGAAATCGCCAGCAAGGTGAAGGCGAATTCCAGTGGTTGGGTTCATCGCGAGTTTCCAGGCAAAGGGACGTTCGCGTGGCAGACCGGTTATGCGGCATTCACGGTGAGCCATTCGCAAAAACAGTCGGTGTTGGACTACATCGCAAATCAGGAAGAACATCATCGCAAGCTTTCATTCAAAGAGGAATTGATTGCCTTCCTCGAGAAGCACGAAATCCAATACGACGAGCGTTACATTTTCGAATGAAAGTTGCGTTGCATATTTTTCTGCCGCCCCTGACGGGGCTTGGTTTGTTTTCGACCATTGACCCACGGCTTGCGCCGTGGGCTACCATCTGCCACCGCTACGCGGTTATCCGATGACCTGGATTGCCCAAAATCTCTGGCTGATTCCGGTGCTGCCGCTGGTGGCGTCGGGCGTGATTGCCGTCAACAAGCAACCGCAGCGCAAGCTCGCGGTGACGCTGGCCATCGGTTCGATGGTCCTGGCGTTCCTGCTTTCGCTGTGCGCGTTCAGCGCCACGCTCATCCACCACGGCGAGAGCAGCGTGTTCCGGGAAGTCGCGGGTTTCAACTGGCTCCAGTTCGGCGGCCAATGGGTGCAGCTCGGCTGGGTGCTGGATCCGCTCACGGCCATCATGCTGGTGATGGTTTCATTCGTCAGCCTGCTGATTTTCATCTTCAGCGTCGGCTACATGGCGCACGACGAAAATTTCACGCGGTTCTTTTGTTTCATGTCGCTCTTCGCGGCGGCGATGCTCGGCGTGGTCATCGCCAACAACCTGCTCCTGTTTTTTGTCTGCTGGGAAATCGTCGGCCTGACCAGCTACCTGCTCATCGGGTTCTGGTATCACAAGCCGAGCGCGGCGGCGGCGGCGAAAAAGGCCTTCATCACCACGCGCATCGGCGACCTCGGCCTGCTGTTGGGCATGGTCTGGCTTTATACCGAAACCGGCACATTGAACTTTTACGCGGACGGCAGCGGCTGCCTCGAACATTCCGCCCTCGCCGCGATGGTCACGCACATGACCGCCGCCGGTATGGCGGTGTCCACGGCCATCGGGTTGCTGATTTTCCTTGGCGCGGTCGGCAAGTCCGGCCAGTTGCCGTTGCACGTGTGGCTGCCGGATGCGATGGAAGGCCCCACACCGGTCAGCGCGCTGATTCACGCGGCGACAATGGTGGCGGCGGGTGTTTTCCTCGTGGCCCGGGTTTATCCGTTGATGAGTGTTCATCCCGAGGGCGCTGCGGCTGAGACCACGGCGCTGACGGTGGTGACGTGGATCGGCGCGCTCACGGCGATTTTTGCCGCGTCCATTGCGGTAGCGCAGACGGACATCAAACGCATCCTGGCCTATTCCACGGTTTCGCAACTCGGTTACATGATGCTGGGTCTGGGGGTCGGCGGCGTGGCGGTCGGCATGTTCCATCTTATCACGCACGCCTTCTTCAAGGCGCTGTTGTTTCTCGGGTCCGGCTCGGTCATCCACGGCTGCCACGAGGAGCAGGACGTGCGGAAGATGGGCGGACTGAAAAAATTCATGCCGGTGACGTTCGCCACTTATGCCATCGGCATGTTGGCACTGGCGGGATTTCCGCTGTTCTTCTCCGGCTTCTGGAGCAAGGATGAAATCCTGCACGCGGCGCATGGCTGGTCGGTGTCGCATATTCCGTTCCTGCTCGGTTGCGCCGGGGCGTTGCTCACGGCGTTTTACATGACGCGCCAGGTCGCGCTCGTTTTCTTCGGTGAATACCGTGGCGGCGTTCGGCAGAACGCCGCTGATTCTCATTCCCATGGAAAGAGTCGGCCGCTTTCTTCCGAAAGCATCTACGTGGATCAGCACCCGCACGAAAGCCCCGCCGTCATGACCGTCCCGCTCGTCATCCTCGCGGGGTTCGCCATTTTATTGGGCTTCATCGGGACGCCGGCCTGGCCGTGGTTTGACGGTTTTCTCAACGGCGAACCGGCCGGATTCAATTTCGCCAAATTGACCGAGGGCGGCACGCTCGGCCTGATGCTGGCGTCCGCGGTGATTGTGTTTGCCGGGCTCGGCTTGGGTTGGTGGTTCTACGGCAAACGCCAGCGGAAGACGGCGGAAGAACCCGATGCGCTGCAGGTCATGCAGCCGGGCGCTTTCGCACTGCTGGAGAATAAATATTTCGTGGACGAGTTTTACGACGCAACCGTTGTCCGTTTCAACGCTTGGACGGCGCAGGTTTGCGATTTCCTCGACCGCTGGATTTGGGGCGGGGTGGTGCTGCTGGTCACCTGGGTGACGCTGGGGCTGGCGCGGCTCTACCGGTTCACGGATGAATTCGTCGTGGACCTGGGTTTTGACACCGGCTGTGAAACCCTGCGGGAGGGCGGCGGCGAAATTTCGAAATGGCATACCGGCCGCGTGCAAACCTATCTCCGTATCATCGGCATGGCGCTGGTGGTGCTGGTTCTTTTCCTGATTTGGGGGCGCAAGTCATGAATCTGCCCTGGTTAACCATCCTGATCCTGGTTCCGCTGTTCGGCGGCATCGTTGTTGCCGCCCTGGGCGCAGAACAAAAGCAGCTCACCCGCGGGCTGACGCTGGCTTTCAGCCTCGTGGCACTGACGGGGGCGTTGTGCCTTTGGAAACATTTTGATGCCGCTTCCGGCGAACTCCAGTTCAACGAACGCCATGCCTGGGTACCGTCACTGGGCATCGAATACCGGCTGGGCGTGGACGGGCTCGGCCTGTTGATGGTGCTGTTGACGGCGATTGTCGTGCCGCTGTCCATCCTGGCGTCCGGAAGTTTGTTTGATGGTAGGGCGGGCAGCCTGCTCGCGATTCATCGGAGTCCTCCGCCCGCCGCTGGTGTGCGTGGCGACGACGGCGCGCACGGAGTGACGCGCCCTACCCAGGGCGGCTCACACATTTATTACGCGCTGGTGTTGTGGTTGCAGGCGGGGTTGTTCGGCACGTTCACCGCGCTGAATTTCTTCCACTGGTTCCTGTTCTGGGAACTGGTGCTGATCCCGGCGTTCTTTCTCATCAAGCTTTGGGGCGGACCCAGACGCGGTCCGGCGGCGACCCAGTTTTTCATTTACACAATGGTCGGCAGCGTGACGTTGCTGCTGAGTTTTCTGGCCATCCGGCTGGCAACGGGCAGTTTTGATTTCATCGAACTCGCCGACATGGCCAAACACGGCGAAATCACGGCCAGACTCGGTGAGGCCATCGGCTGGAAATCACACATCGGCCTGCTGGTTTTCTTTGGCGCGTTCCTCGGGTTTGCGGTGAAGGTGCCGGTGGTACCATTCCACACGTGGCTGCCGTCGGCGTATGCCGAGGCGCCGGGCCCGGTGACGATGCTGCTCACCGGTGTCATGTCGAAGATGGGTGTGTATGGTTTCCTGCGCGTTCTGCTGCCGATTTTCCCCGAACAGATGCGGCTGGTGCTGACGCCGTTGATGTGGCTCGCGGTGCTGACCATCGTGCTTTCCGCGTGCGCGGCGTTCGCCCAGCGCGACCTCAAGCGCATCCTGGCTTACTCGTCCGTCAACCACCTCGGCTATTGTCTGCTGGCGCTGTTTGCGGTGACCGGCGCGGCGACGGGTGTGAACCAGCCGGAACTGCAGAAAGCTGCGGCGCTCAACGGCGTGCTGCTGCAAATGTTCAACCACGGCCTCACGGCGTCGGCGCTGTTCCTGTTCGTGTGGCTCATCGAGAAACGCAGCGGCGGTCTGCGCGGGCTGGAGGATTTCGGCGGCATTCGCAAGGTCGTTCCGGTGATCACCGGCCTGATGGGCATCGCGCTGTTCTCGTCGCTGGGACTGCCGGGCTTGAATGGGTTTGTGGGTGAATTCCTGATTTTCAAGGGCGTGTTCCCGCTGGCGCCCTGGGCGGCGGCGTTGTCCACGCTCGGTCTGCTGGTGACGGCGATATTTTTGCTGACCATCATCCAGCGCGTTTTTTGCGGGCCGTTGAACGGGCGCTGGTCGCAAATGCCGGACCTCACGCTGTCCGAGCGCGCGTTGGTGGCCGTTCCAATCGTGCTGATGTTCGTGCTGGGCCTTTGGCCGCAATTCGTGCTGGGCGTGATTGACTCGACTGTTGTGAAGATGGTGCAACAACTGAATTTTTAACCACGGATGAACACGGATAAACACATTGCCGCGCCGAAGGCGCAGAACAAGACAGCCCAGGGCAACGCCCTGGGTTGTAAACCACAGAGATTAAACTAGCCCTGAAAGGGCGATACAAAATGCCTCAATCTCTCGCCAACATTTTGATTCACGTTATCTGGAGCACGAAAGAGCGGCGTCCGCTTATTGCCGATGACGTGCGTGTTGGGTTGCACGGTTACATGGCCGGCATTTTGAAAAACATTGAATCGCCTGCGCTGGTAATCAATTCAGTGGCTGACCATGTTCACGTTCTATGCCAGCTTTCGAAGAACATCGCAGCCTGTAAACTGGTGGAGGAAGTAAAGAAGAGTTCAAGCAAATGGATGAAGGAACAGGGAGTCGGAGATTTCTCCTGGCAGAACGGTTACGGCGTGTTTTCCGTCAGCCAGTCTAATGTGGATGCGGTGCGCGAATACATCGAACAGCAGGCGGAGCATCACAAGAAACGGGATTTCAAAGACGAGTTCCGCGAGTTCTGTAAACGATACAACGTGGCGATTGACGAGCGTTATGTGTGGGATTGATTTTGTGACGCCCTTTCAGGGCTTGAATATGTTTGATGAACGTTGTTCCCAGGGCGTTGCCCTGGGCTGTCATGTCTTGCGCCTTTGGCGCGGCAAATGGCGGCCTGAAAGGCCGGAACAAGAAAGCCCGGGGCAGAGCGAAGCGCCGCCCCGGGTTGAATGGTTAAGAGAGTTATTTGCCCTGAAAGGGCAAAACAATTTCCACCGGTGTGTTGCCATGGCGCATATTTCACCATGTTAGCCTGGACCATATACATTTCATTCATCGGGGTGCTGGTGCTGATGCTCCTGCCGCGCGAAGCGGCGCGGGCGGCGCGCATCATCGCGGTGCTGACGGCCAGTGCCGGATGCGTCGTGGCGTTTGTCGGCGCGGTGCAGCAGCCGAATCCGGGCATCGTCACGACGATTGTCAAAGTCCCGTGGATTCCATCGCGCGGCGCGAGTTATTACCTGGCCGCCGACGGCATCAGCCTGGTGCTGGTGGTTTTGACCGGCTTGGCGGCCATTGCGGGTATTTTGTTTTCGTGGAACATCGAAAAGCGCACCAAGGAATTTTT
>Ga0187874_10002377_pt1 | contig 14520 bp, 12 predicted proteins | sample June2016WEW_16_1_3_FD_132993 | JGI IMG/M metagenome (GOLD analysis project Ga0187874, IMG submission 132993) | Peatland microbial communities from SPRUCE experiment site at the Marcell Experimental Forest, Minnesota, USA - June2016WEW_16_150 | ecosystem: Environmental > Terrestrial > Soil >... | reverse complement strand
GTGATCCAGCCGGAAGCCGTAAGAATCAATCCCCAGGCCGACCGCCTTGCTCAGCAATGTCAGAAAGAGCAGGTAGACGAAGAGCGCGAGAACGTAGTTTTCGCCGCGCGCGATGCGGAACGCCAGGTCGCGAAGGATTTGGCTCCATCCGCTCAGCAGCAGCACCAGCATCAAGCCGAGCCCGAGGCCGGCGTCAGCCACGCTCAGCCTGCGGTGGATGCGGTTATAGCGCCGCGCTTCCGGCGAATCGACCGAAGATGATGGAGCAGACCACATAAGATTCCGGGAAAGTATCGATCATACTAAACCGGATTCGCGGAAGGTATACCCCCGCGAGCGGGGCTCCGACAAAAAAGCCCCACCCTGCGCCGAAAACCACGGCGCAAGGGTAGGGCACCCGAGATTCGCTTTGGCTCACGCCACGGTTGCCTTGCAATAGACGAACGACTCGGCGGCGGAGAGAATCTCTTCGACCAATTCCGGGCTGGAGGCTTCGCAGTAGATGCGCAGCAGCGGCTCGGTTCCGGAACCGCGCAGCAGCACCCATGGCTCCGCCCCGTCGCCGTTGCTGGGAGCGTCCAGAAAGAACTTGTAGCCGTCCATGTCCTCCATGCGCAGCACCTTGTAACCGATCTTCCGCGGGTGTGCGGCGGCCCGGCAGAGGGCTGAGAGCTTCAGCTCGTCGGCAATGTGCAGGTCGCGGCGCCCGTAATAGTGCCGGCCGTATTCGTTTTGCAGTTGCTCCACCAGTTGTCCGAGCGACTTGCCTTCCTCGGCCATAACGTTGGCCAGCAGCAGGCAGTTCAGGATGCCGTCGCGCTCGGGAAGATGGCGCGGGATGCCGATGCCGCCGGATTCTTCGCCGCCCACCAGGACTTCGCGGCCGCTGAGTATGATATCGCAGACGTACTTGAAGCCGATGCCGTGCTCGATCAGCTCGCGATGGTATTTGCGGGCGATGCGGTCGAGCATGCTGGTGGTGTTGAAGGCGCGGGTGACGGCGCCAGGCCACTGCTTGCGCTTGAGAAGCCACTCCAGCAGCACAGCGAAACACTTGTGAGAGTCGACGAAGCTGCCGTCTTCAGCGACCGCGCCAATGCGGTCGGCGTCGCCGTCGACCGCCAGGCCGGCGCTGCATTTTTCGCGCACTACGGTGTCCTGGAGGGCTTTCACGTGCGGCAGGATCGGCTCCGGGTTGATGCCGGGAAACAGCGGGTTCACCTCTCCGCGAATCTCCAGGTACGGAACCCCGGCCTTGTGGAAGATGCCGGCCAGCACTCCCCGCCCGGCGCCGTACATGACGTCAATGGCGAAGCGAAAGCCAGCCTTGGAGATGAGGCCGATATCGGCGAACTTCTCGATGGCGGCGACATAGGGCGCTTTGAAATCGATCTCGCTCACCCGTCCGCCCTTCGCTGGCGTGGCCGGGGCGTCGAGGTAGCCCTCGATCTTCCTCATGATCTCCGGCGTGGCCGAGCCGCCATAGGAGGCTTTGAACTTGACCCCGTTCCAACTCCACGGATTGTGACTGGAGGTGATCATGACGCCGCCGGCCGCGCCCATCTGCTTGACCGCGTAAGAGAGCGCCGGGGTCGGCGTGTAATCGTTCGCCAAGCGCACCTGGAGACCCGCGTCCGCAAGTTGCTCCGCCGCCACTTCGGCGAAGCGGCGCGAACCGAAACGCGTATCGTAGGCAAGCAGGACGCCTTTGGCGGGGTCCTCGTGCCGGTGGATGTAGTTGGCGATTGCGCGCGAGACACGGCGCACATTTTCAAAGGTAAAGTCATCCGCGATAATGGCACGCCAGCCATCGGTGCCAAACTTGATTGCAGAAGCCATGGAGTTCCCTAGGTAAGCTCCGTTAGTTTTTTTGCGTCGAGGAAGGAAACGATTTTGCCGACGTCCTGCGCGCGCGCGCGAGTGGTTACCAGCAGCGCGTCATCGGTCACGACCACCACCAGGTTTTTCACGCCCATAGCGGCCACGAACCTGCCAGGCGCGTGAAGATAGTTGCCTTCAGCATCGAGGATGAACGAGCGCAGGGCCCCCACATGGTTGCCGCGTTCGCGATCGCTCTTGGCCGTCATCATGCGGTGCTCGTGCAGGGCCGACCAGGAGCCCAGATCGTTCCAGCCGAAGCCGGCGCGAATACAGAAAATGTTCGATTGCTGCTCGCCTTTGGCCGAGCGCGGCTCCAGCACGGCGTAGTCGACGCTGATGTTCTCGCACTTGGGATAGAGCCGCCGGAAGGTTTCGCTGAATCGGCGGGTGCCGTAGGCGGCGGCAATCTCCTCCAGCAACGGCGCGGTTTTCGGCAGGTGCTCGCGCAGGGCGGCAGCCAGCGTCGCCGCCGACCATACGAATACGCCGCTGTTCCAGAAAAAATTCCCGGCCTGCAGGAATTCGACGGCGCGCTCGAGCTTGGGCTTTTCCGTAAAGCGCCGCACGCGCAAAGCGGCGCCCATCTTTTCGCCGGTTTCAATATAGCCATACCCCGTCTCGGGACGGGTCGGATCGATTCCCATGACGACGATGTTTTCACCCGCCGCCGCAATTGCCACCGCCTCCGCCAAATCGCTCCGGAAGCGGCGCTGGTCGCCGATAACGTGGTCGGAGGGAAACATGCCGATGACGGCTTTCGGGTCTCGCCTGAGAAGCAAAAACGCGGCCAGCCCTATGGCCGGCGCGGTGTTGCGTCCCAGGGGCTCGGCGATTACCTGCTGCCGCGGCAACTTGGGCAGTTGGCGGATGATGTTTTGGCGCAAATCCTGGTTGCTGATAATCCAGAAGTTGGCGAGCAGGCTGTCCGGCGCCAGGCGTGCAACCGTCTCCTGGATCATGGTCTTGCTGCTGTTCAAGGGGAGCAGTTGCTTGGCGAGCCGTTTGCGGCTGAGCGGCCAAAAACGGGTGCCCCGGCCGCCGGCAAGAACCACGGGATAGAAGTGTCGCTTATCGAATTTTGCCACGCGATTACTCCGGCGTCCGTACGCCTTCCGTCAGCTTTTCAACGACGGGCGGCTGCACCGGCTCGCCGGGCACGCGCATGAGAAGAAACTCCACCGCCCATTGCGGGCGCAGCCCGATTTGCTCGATGCTGGCCGGGATCACGACCGCTTCGCCTCGGTTGAAGCTGACTGGCTGGCCGCCTTCCCATTCCACTACGGCGCTGCCTTCCACTGCAACCAGAACTTGCGCCGAGGTGCGCCCGGGCGCGGCGGCGAGGGTCAGTGGCTTGGTGATGGCAAAGTGCTCCACCACAAAACACGGAGAAGCAACCAGCAGCCTGCCCCGCCACGCGCCACTACGGCGCGCGTCGGGGACCCCATCGTGGCCGCCAATCGTCCGCGGCGAAACCTTGCCCGCGTTGGTCGATTCCCGCATGGCCCGCAAGCCCTGCTCGATATGGAGTTCCCTGCCGCGGCCGAAATCATAGAGGCGGAAAGTCGTGTCGGAGTTCTGTTGCGTCTCGATCAGAATCGATCCGGGCCCAATCGAGTGGACGGTTCCGGCATCGCAGTAAATCAGATCGCCTTGGTTAAGATCGACCCAATTAAGCAAGTTTTCGGCGCGGTTGGCGAGGATGGCGGCCTCAAACTCCGCTTTGCCGACTCCGGGCGTCAGGCCGAGCCCGACTTGGGCTCCGGGCAGGCACTTGGCCACGTACCAGCACTCTGTCTTGCCGCAAGGCTGCCCCAGTTCGCGGGCTCCCTCGTCATCGGGATGCACCTGCACCGACAGCTTGTCGTGCGGGAAAAGAAACTTCGTCAGCAGCGGAAAACGACCAGGTTGGGGAGCCGCTTCGCCGATCAGTTCCCGGCCAAAGCGCTGGCACAGGTCACTGAGCGATGCTCCGGAAAAAGGCCCGTTAGCCACGCGGCATTCGTCGCCGGTCAGCCAAGCCTCGCCAATAGGCTCCTTGCCGACGACCCGGGTGTAGATGGGCCGCAAATCGCGAGTTCCCCAGGGACGCGGGCTGAACTCGGGAATCATGAGAAATGGATAGAGATCAGACATTGGGGGACACAATGCCGCACTGGACAACCAATTTAGAGTACCTGAAAGGCTCTGAACGTTGCCGGAGCCCTGAAAAAAGGGCCAACCATAGTTGGCCCCGGGTCCGATTCTTCAGTGGCTAGAGCGACTTAAAGAACTTGCGCATCCTCTCCAGTCCACGGTCGATCTCCGCCGCCGAAGTGGCGTAGGAAAGCCGGACGTGTTGATTGCTGCCGAACGCCTCGCCGGGCACGGTCACCACGTGGGCCTCGTGCAGCAGGCACCGGGTGACATCGGCCGGCGTCTTCATCCCGCCTTTGCCAAAATAGGCACTAAAATTCGGGAAGACGTAGAAAGCGCCTTGCGGCATGGTGCAGGTGATGCCGGGGATCTCCCGCAAGCCCTTAACGATCCGATCGCGCAACTGCTTGAATTCGGCGCGGAAGTCGGCAACGCACTGCTGAGGTCCGTTCAAAGCGCCGACGCCGGCCTTCTGCACAATCGAGGTCGGGTTCGAGGTGGACTGGCTCTGAAGCTTGGTGGCTTCCTTGATGACGGCAGCCGGTCCCATGGCATAACCCAGGCGCCAGCCGGTCATGGAATAAGTCTTGGAGAGCGAGCCGACGACGATGAGACGATCATGCGCGTCCTGAATCGATCCGGCGGAGAAGAGACGTCCGCTGTAGTCGAGGTAAACGTAACACTCGTCGCTCATGACCCAGATGCCGCGCTTGGCGGCCATGCGCACCACCGCCGTCATCTCGTCGGGCGAGAGCGACGCGCCGGAGGGATTGTTGGGGAAGTTCAGCAGCAGAATCTTGGTCCGCGGCGTAATCGCTTTTTCCAGCATTTCCAGCGTGATGGCGAAATTGTTCTTCTCTTCGCTCTCGACAAAAACACACTTGCCGCCGCAGTACTCCACCATGTCTTTGAACGAGACCCAGTAAGGAACGGGAATGATGACTTCGTCGCCGTGGTTGACGAGTACCGAGAAGAGGTTGAACAGGGCATGTTTGCCGCCGACCGAGGCGGTAACCTCTTCGCGCTTGTAATTGCTGCCGAAGTCAGCCGCGTGGCGCTTCACAATGGCATCGCGCAGCTCTTCGATCCCGCCGACGGCAGTGTACTTGGTGAAATTAGCCTGAATGGCTGCAATCGCGGCATCCTTGACGTGCTGGGGGGTGTTGAAGTGCGGCTCACCAGCCGCAAAATAAACCAGGTCAACGCCCTGCGCGCGCAGCTTGTCGCCTTCGGCAACCGCAGCCAACGTGGCCGAAGGTTTAATCCGGTTGATCCGGTCAGTGAATGGCATTACTACTCCAGAACTCGCAGCCATAATGTCCTCCGTGAATTATTCTTGCTTGGTTCGTGGTTTCCGGGATGGCGCCGGCAGCTTGCGTTCGAGCTCCCGTTCCACCAATTCGGGAACGAGATGGCAGACCGAGCCGCCGAGCGCCGAAATTTCACGCACGAGCCCGGAACTCAAGTACGAGTATGCTCCCGCCGGCATCATGAAGATCGTCTCCACCCTGGCATCGAGCTTGCGATTCATCAGGGCCATCTGCAACTCGTATTCGTAGTCGCTGACGGCGCGGATTCCTCTCAGGACGACTTTAGCTCCGCATCGTATTGCATAGTCAACCAGCAGTCCCTCGAAGGCGTCGACGCGAACGTTGCTCCACTTCTTGGTGGTCTCGCGCAGCATCGACAGTCTCTCCTCGACTGAAAATAGCGGAGTCTTAGCCGAGTTCCGGAGGACGGCCACAATGAGCACGTCGAAAATTTTTGCCCCGCGCTCGATCAGGTCCAGATGACCGTTCGTCGGAGGATCGAAGCTACCCGGGTAGATGGCGACTACTTGCTTTCTCAAAGCGCCTCATTCATGGGCGAAGCGGTTAGGTCCTGAAGGAATTCTAATCGCCGGTTCCTATCGCAGGCAACGGAATAACGGCCAGACCCTAAGAGGCTTATGATAGGTGCTTGAACGGCTGCGGCCTAGGCGGATCCGGCAAAGCCATCATAAGCCCGACGGCAATCATCTATCGCGCTAGCCGGAGGGCGGACCGCCTGAGCGGCCGTGCCGGGCAGGCTTGGCGCCAACTATGACCTTCTTCGATAAGCGAACCACGCAAGTCCTGCTGACGTTCCTGCTGTTTGCAGCCCTCCTGGCCTTCGTGTACCTGGCCATCAAGCCGCTGCTTATTTTTCTGTTCGCCATGCTCTTTGCCTACCTGCTGGAACCGGCGATCTCATACGTTCAGCGGTGGATACGCTCGCGCGGAGCGGCCATCGCCGTGGTTTACCTGGCGTGGCTGGCTGCGCTGGCGGTTGCCGGGTTCCTGATCGGGTCGCGGGTCATAGGCGAGGCCCACAAGTTGACGCAGATCATGCCGGATCTCTACCAAAAGATCAGCAGCGGCAACATTGCCTGGCAGCTTGGCGCCCAGAGAGGCTGGAGCCAGGAGACGCAAGCCGAACTTCAGAAATTCCTTGCCGGACACCGCGAACAGGCAATAGCCATTGTCGGGGCCCTGGGTTCCAAACTGGCGCTGCTGGTCTCCAACGCGGGATGGGTCGGACTGGTGCCGATCCTGGCGTTGTTCTTTCTGAAAAGCAAATCGCAACTGAGGAGCATGGTGGCGGGCACGTTCGATGATCTCATTGTGGACCGGCGAAAACGTGAACTGTTGCACGACATCCTTCAGGATCTGGATTCCATGCTTTCGCAGTTCGTGCGCGCGCAATTGCTGATGGTCCTCATTTCCGGGACTGCCTACACCATTCTGCTGGTCTCGCTGCGGGTTCCGTATGCGTTTGCGCTGGGCGCAATCGGCGGCCTGCTGGAGTTCATTCCGCTGGTCGGACCGCTGCTGGCGGCGGTGCTGATCCTGGGCATCAGCTTCAGTCTGTACTATCCGCACCTGCTGGTGCTGGCTGTCCTAATGGGAGCCTGGCGCATGTGCACGGACTACGTGATTTCGCCGCGCGTACTTGGCGGCAAAGTCGAAATCTCGCCGCTGGCCTCGATCTTTGGCGTGCTGGTGGGAGGCGAGCTGGCGGGAGTCATCGGCATCTACCTTGCCACCCCGACGCTGGCCACCATCCGCATCCTGTGGAAGCACTGGCTGGCCTACCGATGTAGCCGCGAGCCGGCGTCCGAGGTGACGCTGGCGCAACGGTAGAGCAATCTGGAGGGCTTGGCAGGCTCGCTGATCTTAAGGTTGCGGACGAAATGCAGGGCGGCCTTGGGTGGCCGCCCTATCAGTGTTAGCAGGCCCTAGTCCACCTACTTTTTTGCCGGAGCGGCGGCAGTCTTGGCGGCCACGGCTTTCTGTTCGGGCGAGGCGGGCGGCGGTTCCGGAACGGCGGGGGCTCGCAGTCCAATCGCTTTGCGCACCTCGGCTTCGATGCGGGCCGTAATGTCCTTATTGTCTTTCAAAAACTGCTTAACGTTTTCGCGTCCCTGCCCTATGCGTTCGGTTTTGTAGCTAAACCAGGCGCCGGACTTTTCGACGATGTTTTGCACGACGGCCAAGTCGAGCAGGTCGCCCTCGCGCGAGATGCCCTCGCCGTACATGATGTCGAACTCGGCCTCGCGGAAGGGCGCGGCGGTCTTGTTCTTAACGATCTTGACCCTGGTGCGCGAGCCGATAACGTTGTCGCCGTCTTTGATGGCGGCGATGCGGCGGATATCGACGCGCACCGAGGCATAGAACTTGAGGGCGCGTCCGCCGGTGGTGGTCTCGGGATTGCCGAACATGACGCCGATTTTTTCGCGGATCTGGTTGATAAAGACCAGGCAAGTGCGCGACTTGGAGACGATTCCGGTGAGCTTACGGAGGGCCTGCGACATCAGGCGGGCTTGCAGCCCCATGTGGCTCTCGCCCATTTCGCCCTCAAGCTCGGCCTTGGGGACGAGCGCGGCCACGGAGTCGACCACCAGCACGTCGATGGCGTTGGAGCGCACCAGGGCCTCGGCGATCTCCAGCGCCTGCTCGCCGTAGTCCGGCTGCGAAACCAGCAGGTTATCGATATCGACCCCGAGCCGCTTGGCATAAGCGGGGTCGAGCGCGTGCTCGGCATCGATAAAAGCGGCCATTCCGCCCGTCTTATTGGCCTCGGCGATCACCTGGAGGGCGATCGTGGTCTTGCCCGAGGACTCAGGCCCGAAGACCTCAACCACGCGCCCGCGCGGGAATCCGCCGATGCCGAGGGCGGCGTCGAAGGAGATGGAGCCGGTGGGGATGACCGCGATGGGAACGATGGCTTCCTTGTTCCCCAGCCGCATGATGGAGCCTTTGCCGAACTGCTTTTCGATTTGCGAGAGAGCTAATTCGATTGCGCGTGGACGCTCGTCTGCCATGGAAAACTCCTGAATGAGGAGATGATAAGGATAGAAATGGCAGCATACCACGCTTCCGGCGCGGAAGCAGCAAGTGAAAGGCGCGGATAGTGGACAGTTTGCAGTATTCAGAAGAGAATCGTTGTCGGCGGAACAGTAACGTTTCGGGAACTAGGGCCCCGTTCGCTGAATTTTTGTTTACAACGGATGAATTATATTAGAGCATCTTTAACTATTGGCTAGGGTTCCTATTGGTAGGGTTCGTACGCAGAGGGGGCAGTATGTCTGAAGAACTGAATTTATTGCTGGAAATGGCTCGCCGCGTCCAGATGACGCCGGAGCAGGCGGAGGAGCAGCGGCGTAGCTTTGCTTATGGTAATACCAAACTGGAAAACGACTCCATCACCCGAACCGTGGTTGATCGCGCCGCCGAGAGGCTGAATACAGGCGATAGGGCGCAGATTAAATAGTGCCGCGCGAGTCACATCAGCTTTTTGATACGGCAGAACAGAAGGCCGACCTCGAAACGAGGAACGGCCTTTTGCAATTTGACGAAGTAAAGCGGATGATTGCGGGGTCGGTCTCCGGATTTACATTCACCCCGGAAGTTTTGCTCAACCTCCATTACGTTGCCATCCATGACATTTACACATGTGCTGGTTCATTCCGTACTGGCTCCGTGTGCATCATGAGGAACGGTGAGATTGATAACACGTTTCACCAGCCTCCGCCCTGCGAACAGGTCCGAGGGTTGGTGGATGAGATGTGTGCGTACATCAACTCGAATTTCGGAAAATCAGCCATTCACCTCGCCGCTTACGTGATGTGGAGACACAACTGGATTCATCCATTTTTCGGGGGCAATGGCAGGACATCGCGAGCAAGCTCGTACCTCGTTCTTTGCGCGAGGCTCGGCTATAACCTTCCCGGTAGCCCGACCGTGCCGCAGCAGATTGCAGAAATTGCGCCAAACAAGGATCGGTACATTGCGGCATTACATGCTGCGGATGCTGCATGGGGCCAAGGAAACATCGATGTTTCCGCAATGGAGGCATTGATTTCCGACTGCTTGGCGGCGCAACTTTACATGATTCACCAACAAGCCACGTCTGTTAATTAGGTTCGTCTCCTCTGCCAGAAGTGCGCAACTATTTCACGCAAGGGCAGTGCTCGGGAAACTTTGAAAGCCTGCGCTTTGTCCTGCCTGATATGCTACAGGGCAGGAAGGCTATGAAAGGTCGTCTCGGACTGATCGCCGGCAACGGCAAGTTTCCCCTCCTGGTGCTGGATGCGGCGCGCTCGCGCGGTTACGAAGTGGTGGTGGCTGCCATTAAGGAAGAAGCCTTTCCGGAGATCGAGCAGCGCGGCGCCAGCTCGGTTCACTGGATGTCGCTCGGCGAGCTTTCGAAGTTGATCGACACCTTCCAGCGCGAAGGCGTGACCGAAGCCATCATGGCCGGGCAGGTCAAGCACAAGCAGATCTTCAGCAGCATTCGTCCCGACTGGAAGCTGGCCAAGCTGTTGCTCACCCTGCCGATGCGCAATACCGATTCGCTGATCGGCGGGGTGGCCGAGATTCTGGCGGAAGAAGGCATCACGCTGCTGAATTCGACCTCGCTGCTGGAACCGCTGCTGGCGCGCGCGGGCGTGCTCACCCGGCGCCAGCCGACCGACCAGGAGCAGACCAACATCACTTACGGGCGCGCGGTGGCGCATCACGTGGCGCGCTTCGATATCGGGCAGACCGTGGTTATCGCCGAGGCCGCCTGCGTCGCCATTGAAGCCATGGAGGGCACCGACGCGGCCATCCTGCGGGCCGGCGCGTTGATGAAAAGCCTGCATGGCGAGTCGGCGATGCTGAGCCGCGCACTCACCGTGGTGAAGGTCGCCAAGCCCAACCAGGACATGCGCTTCGACGTGCCGGTCATCGGCATACGCACGCTTGAGACAATGTGCACTGCCGGCGCCACCTGCCTCGCTCTGGATGCCGGCCGCTGCCTGGTGCTGGATGGCGAAGCGGTGATCAAGGCCGCGGACGAGGCTGGAATTACCATCGTGGCCGACGAGACTCCGCACAGAAGCTGAAGTCGAAAGAGCAGCTTCCTGGTTGGTGTATCCGGATTCCCAATAGGATGTCATGGCGACCGGAGCGCCGAGCGCCTGTGGCCGGAGCAGCCAGGCTGCGTACCCGACATTATATTTGATAAGCAAGAAGCTGTTCAGGAGCGGAGTGGAGCCACCCTTTGTTTTTCGGCAGCAGGAACAAAAGGTGGCTCGACTCCGCTCGCCATGACAGTCTGAGTTTATGAGGGATATACCTATCGGGAAGCGCTATAAGCCATGAGCAAAGAACAAGAAGGATTACTCCGCATTGCGGTGATTGGGGTCGGTTCGTTTGGCCGCAATCATGCGCGCGTCTATCGCGAACTGGCAAACGAGCGGCAGCAAGCCGGAGCCGCCGGCAAACTTGAGCTGGCGGCGGTGGTTGACCGTGATCGAGGGCGGGCGGAAGCTGTCGCCGCCGAGTTCGGCGCGCACGCCTATACCGACATAGATGCTCTGCTGGCGAACGAAAAAATCGATGCGGCGACCGTGGCAGTGCCGACGATTGCGCACCTGGCGGTGGCGCGAACGCTGCTTGAGGCGGGCGTTGATGTGCTGGTGGAAAAGCCGCTCGCAGTTGACCTGGCAGAGGCGGACGCGCTGATCGAGTTGGCGCGCCGGCATGGGCGAGTGGCGCAGGTCGGACACCTGGAGCGCTTCAACCCGGCAGTGCGCGCGGCGCTGCCGCATGTCACCCGTCCCATGTTCTTCGAGGTGCATCGTCTGAGCGTGTTCACGGCGCGCTCGCTCGACGTGGACGTGGTGATGGACTTGATGATCCACGACTTGGACGTAGTGCTTTCGCTGGTGAACTCGCCGGTACGCGATCTGCGCGCGGTGGGCCTGCCGGTGCTGACCCCGAAGGTGGACATCGCGAATGTGCGGGTAGAATTCGAGTCGGGATGCGTGGCCAATTTCACCGCCAGCCGTGTCAGCACGGAGCGGGTGCGCAAGCTGCGCTTCTTCCAGCCGCAGCAGTACGTTTCGTTGGACTACTCGCGACGCGACGTCTTCATGCTCACCGTCAAGCCGGCGGCAGCGGGCCAGGACGCGTACCCCAGCAATCCAAAAGCGGGCCTCCACCCCAATGAGCCAACGCAGGGCTCATCGGGGACCCCGGGCTTGCCGGGGACCCCGGGAAGCCGTTTCTCGCTGCCGGAAATTGTTCCTTCCAAACCAGAGGTGGTGAGCGAGGAGCCGCTCAGGGCGGAGCTGCGCAGCTTCCTGGAGGCGGTGGCCAGCCGGGCGCGTCCGGTGGTGAGCCTGGAAGACGGCAGGCGGGCATTGGAGTTGGCGCTGCAGGTTCGATCGCGGATGGAGGAGCACAGCCGCCGCGTGGGCCTGCCCGGACTGATGAACTTACGATAGAGCGGTTTTCAAAACAGTCGGCCCCGTGCCGAAGTGTGGCGGCGAATAGCGGCCCAGCCTTTGTTGTCCTCGAAGATGGAATCACCATGCGCCTCGGACTCCGCTTTGTCTGCGGCGATTTTCGCTGGCAACGCCGCTCGTCCTATTAGCGTTCACAGGTCGGTATTCACCGGCCCTAGGGTAAAACCCTTCTTCTTGGGTTTGTGGTCGAAAAAGAGGCTCGGAAGGTGAGAAAATATCCTCAGCAACCCTCCGGGCTTCGTCGGGTTTAAGTCATAGGGAGTTTTGTGTCCGCAAACCAAGGTCGGCGTTATAGCAAAACCAGGGAGGATGTATCCCGGAGCCAGAACACTCCAGTCGACGCGACCATCAGTACACCCCAACAGACGCAAAGACGGCGTCTGTCGGGGACCCCGAGGAGCGGCGACCTTGAACGAAACGAAGAAAAACATAGCATCCCTGGTTTTGCCGTAGCCGGGCCGCGTTTTACTAAGACCGCATGGCGAGAATTGAATTTCCATCACTGAAGACCGAGCCAGTTGCCGAGCCGGAGTTGTCCTCGCGAAGCGGGCAGCCAGGGACGGAGTTCACGCCCATTCTGCTCACTCAGTTGCAGGATGACTTGTCGCGTTCACGGCTGCGCGAGGCCTTCTGGATCTCGCTGGTCGCGCACTTGCTGGGCATAATCCTGCTGGCACTGTCTCCCAAGCTGCTGCCGAATTTTTGGCATCCGGTGGAGCTGCGCACGGCGGAGCAGATGATCCACGACAAGGATTTCACCTACCTGGAGCTGCCGAAGGATGCGCAACGGCCGTTGGCGAAGGCTCCGAATACGAAGTTCCTTTCGGACAAGAACCGTATTGCAAGCTCGAAGATGCCGACACCGGATCGCCAGACTCTGGAGTCGCTGCGCAAGGGGCTGCCGGGACCTCCGGGACAACCGCTGCCGCAAAGCACGCCCTCGGGAGCGCCAGCTACGGCGCAGTCGAGTGGGGCTAATCAGCAACAGGCGAACAATACTTCGCCATTCACCGCGCCCGCAACCCGGCCCACACCGTCGCAGAATCTCAGTGCCTTTGCGGGCCTGTCGGCTGGCTCGTCCATTGAGCAGGCGGCAAGAAACAGCAGGCGAGGAAGCTACTCGACGGGCGGCGGAGGCGATTATGGCCTTCCGAACGGCGGTGGAAGCAAGGTCGGAAGCGGCCTCGACGTGCTCAGCGACACGATGGGTGTCGATTTTGGCCCTTACCTCTCCCGTATAGTGGCCGTAGTGCGGATGAACTGGTACAACCTGATTCCCGAAGAGGCGCGTCCGCCGATGCTGAAAAAAGGCAAGGTCGCAATTGAATTCGTGATCCTGCCGGACGGCAAAGTGACCGGCATGCGGCTGATGGGGCAATCGGGAGACATTGCGCTGGATCGCGCCGCCTGGGGCGGCATCACCGCCTCCAATCCGTTTTCGCCCCTCCCGTCGGAGTTCCACGGGCCTTATCTGGCGCTGCGCTTCTACTTCTTCTACAACCCGGCTCGCGGTGAGGTGTATTAGCAGGCTGCTGAAAAACAGGCTTGCTAGTGTGCTGTCCCGTAAGTTCGCGGCATGAGTTTCAGAGTGTCATCTCGTCCAGACGCGAACGGCGTAGCCATCTTCCTCGGATGACAAGCGTAGTTGCCAGCCGGGCATCTGCGCCAATGGAGTATCAGGCTTGAGGTTGCAGGTGAGCAGCAGGCGCGGATTCTCGCGCGGCACATACATGTGGAGCAAGGCGTCTGCCTGCAGCAGACGTGCGTAGCAGGTGCGATCCGAGGTCTGGGGTGGTTGCGCGCCTTGGGGTGGAAACAGGCTGCGGCGCAGTCGCAGCAGGTTGCGGTACCAGAGGAGCATGTCGTTAGCCTGGTTCGCCTGCGGCCAATTCAGCCGCGAGCGCTCGAAGGTGGCCGGGTGCTGCGGGTCGGGGACCTCGCCGAAAGCGAAATCCTTGAATTCGTTGCGGCGGCCCTCGCTAACCGCCTTTTGTATCTTCGGGTCGGCGAAATCGGTGAAGAACTGGAAGGGAGCCGCTTCATCGAACTCCTGTCCCATGAAGATGAGCGGCGTATGCGGGGCGAGCAGGAGAATTGCGGCCATCAGCTTGCGTACGCCACGCGGCACCAGCGCCGTCAGCCGTTCGCCTTGGGCGCGGTTACCCACCTGATCGTGGTTCTGAATGCAAATGATGTTTGCCGGCAGAGGCACATCCCTGGCCGCGGTGCCGCGGATGTTTTTCCAGAAATGGAAGAACTCCCCCTGAAAAACGTAGCCCTCGTTGAGCACTTTCGCCAGTTGCCCGGGGTCGCCGAAATCCTGGTAGTAGCCCGCGCGCTCGCCGGTAAATATGGCGTGGAGCACGTGATGGAAATCATCGCTCCACATCGCTTCCAGGCCATAGCCCCCACGGCTTGGAGGAAGTACGTAGCGGGCATCGTTCTCGTCGGTTTCGGCCGTGATGCAGATGGTGCGCTGCAAGCGCGCGCCGAGAGCGTGCGCTCGTTCGGCAATTTCGGCAACGATGTGCCGCGGGGAATTGTCACGGATGGTTTGCACGGCGTCCAGGCGCAGACCGTCGAGGTGATATTCCGTGAGCCAGTAGAGGGCGTTATCGACGATGAAGCGCCGCACGCCCTCGCATCCTTCGTCGTCGTAATTGACGCCTTCACCCCACGGAGTCTGGTGGCGC
>Ga0187874_10002375_pt1 | contig 14522 bp, 12 predicted proteins | sample June2016WEW_16_1_3_FD_132993 | JGI IMG/M metagenome (GOLD analysis project Ga0187874, IMG submission 132993) | Peatland microbial communities from SPRUCE experiment site at the Marcell Experimental Forest, Minnesota, USA - June2016WEW_16_150 | ecosystem: Environmental > Terrestrial > Soil >... | reverse complement strand
GCGCCACGAACTGCGCCAGCTTCGCTGCATCCACTTCCGCCTTGCCGTCGAAACGAATGCTGACCAGGTCGCGTTTGCGCTCGATCTGCATCACTCGCACGCGCTGCGAAAGCAGTTTCAGGCCGGCGTAATCGAGCAGGTTACGCACGCTCGCAGGCGGCTCGCCGTAGCGGTCTCGCAGTTCGGCGGAGACGTCGGCTAACTGGCTCTCGCTTTCCACGCCGGCGATGCGTTTGTAAATTCGCAGGCGGTGGTTTTCCTGGCCGATGTAGTCGGCGGGAATGCGGATGTTGAGGCCTAGGTTCAGTTGGGGTTCGGTCAGCTCGGCGACTTGCTCGCCGCGCATCTGGCGGATGGTGTGCTCCAGCATCTGGGTGTACATCTCGAAGCCGATGGCTTCGATGTGTCCGCTCTGTTCGCCGCCGAGCAGATTGCCCGCGCCGCGCAGTTCCAGGTCGAGCGCCGCGATCTTGAAGCCCGCGCCGAGATCGCTGAATTCCTTCAGGGCAGCCAGCCGTTTGCGCGCCAGATCCGTCAGGTCGCGTTCCGACGGGATCAGCAGGTAGGCGTAGGCGCGACGATTGGAGCGTCCGACGCGCCCGCGCAATTGATACAGCTCGGAAAGCCCGTGCCGGTCCGCCCGGTTGATGACGATGGTGTTGCAAAGCGGAATATCGAGCCCGTTCTCGATGATCGTCGTCGCCACCAGGATGTCAGCCTCATGGCGCATGAAGGCCAGCATGATTTTTTCCAGTTCGCCTTCGCTCAGTTGTCCGTGGCCAACCAGAATGCGGGCCCGCGGCACCAGCTCGCGTATCTTCGCCGAGATGTCGTGGATGGATTCCACGCGATTGTGCACGAAGTACACCTGGCCGCCGCGCTCCAGTTCCTGCTCGATGGCCGAGCGGATCAACTTGTCGTCCCAGCCGGCAACCACCGTCTGGATGGCCATGCGATCCTTGGGCGGGGTTTCGATCAGGCTCATATCCCGCAGGCCAACGAGCGACATGTGCAATGTCCGGGGGATCGGCGTCGCCGACATGGTCAGCACGTCAACCTCCTTGCGAAGCTGCTTCAGCCGCTCTTTGTGGCGCACACCGAATCGCTGCTCCTCGTCGACGATCACCAGGCCGAGGTCGGAAAACTTGATGTCCTTCGAGAGCAGGCGGTGCGTGCCGATGAGAATGTCCACCTTGCCGCCCTCGACTTTCTCCACAATCTCCTTCTGTTGCTTGCTGGTGCGGAAGCGGCTGATCATCTCGATGTTGATGGGATACGCCGCGAAACGCCGCTTGAAAGTTTCAAAATGCTGGAAGGCAAGCACCGTGGTGGGCGCGAGCACGGCAACCTGCTTGCTGTCGCTCACCGCCTTGAAAGCGGCCCGCATGGAGACTTCCGTCTTGCCGTAACCGACATCGCCGCACAGCAGGCGATCCATCGGCGTCGCGGACTCCATGTCCCGCTTCACATCCAAAATGGCCGCCGTCTGGTCATCGGTTTCGCTGAATTCAAAAGCGTCTTCAAACTCGCGCATCCATTGCGTGTCCGGCGGAAAGGCGTGGCCCTCGGCGGTCTTGCGCACGGCATAGAGCTTCAGCAACTCGTCAGCCATGTCCTGCATGGCCTGCTTGACGCGAGCCTTCGTCTTGGCCCACTGCTGCGTGCCCAGGCGGCTGAGCAGAGGCCTGCCGCCTTCGGCGGAGCGATACTTCTGAACCAGGTCGAGCCGCGTCAGCGGGATGTACAGCCGCGCGCCCTCGGCGTACTCCAGGATCATGAACTCGGCGCTGCTGCCGTCGGCCTGCGCAATCTCCCGCAAACCCTGGTACTGGCCAATGCCGTGCTCGACGTGCACCACATAGTCACCCACGGCCAGGTCGCGGAAATCCGAAAGGAACGCCGCCGTCCTCGACCGCTGGCGCGGAGCGCGAGCCACCGTCGCATCCGACTCGTCGAACAGATCGCAGGAGCCGAAAATCACCAGTCTCGAATCAGGCAGGGCGACGCCATGCGGCACGAAGGCACGCACCAGAGTGGTCACCGAGAGATCTTCGCCGAAATAACCAGCCTCATCGGCATAGCTTCCGCCGCCGGGCCGCTGCGCCCGGCTGCCGAGCCGGTAGGGCACGCCGTATTCGTTAAAGATGTCGGCCAGCCGCTCCAACTCGCCGGTGCTGCCTGCCGACAAAAGAATTTTCTCGCCTTCCGCACTGAGCTTCTTTACTTCCTCAATCAGCGCCGGCACCGAGCCGTGAAAGCGTGTCGTAGGCCGCGAAAGCAACGGTATGTCTTCCATTTCGCCGCCGGAAACCCCGAGCTGTTCGACGTTGGCTCCGCCGCGGCTTGCCACCAGTGCGCGCCACAAGTCCGGAGTCAGATACAATTCCTCCGGCCGCACCAGATTGCCCACTCCGCTACGCTCGTGCGCAGCCGTAACACGCTCCCACCAGGCATCCTGGTCACGCTCGATCAGCGCGGGTTCATCGACCAGCACGCAGGCGGCAGGCAGGTGATCGAAGATGGTTTGTGCCGCTCCCGCCACCGACGCATAGAACTCCCACCCGGGAAACACGGTGACCCCGGCGTTTTGGACCGCCGCCTGAATCGCCTCCTCGGTCCCGGCAATGCGCTGTCCCGACAGGCGCGCGTGAATCGCCGTCAACAGCGTTTCCGAAACCGGGGTCTCGGTCAACGGCAGCAGCACCACTTCATCGACATCGCCAGAGGAGCGCTGAGTCGCGGGATCGAACTTGCGGATCGATTCCACCTCATCGCCAAACAGTTCTATGCGCAGCGGGCGATCGGTCTCCGGAGGAAACACGTCGAGAATTCCGCCGCGCAGCGCGTATTCTCCCGTCATCTCCACCACGTCGGTGCGCGTGTAGCCGACGATATTGAGGTGTTCGACCAACTCTTCCAGGTCCAGGGTCTCGGGACGCCGTACCACCCGCCCGAGGTCGCGGTAATATGCGGGCTCGCGCAGCAACACCGCGCTGGAGGCAAACGGCACCACAACAATCGAGACGGCGCCGGTGGCAATCCGCCACAGGGCTTTGGCGCGTGCCTCCTGGATTTCCGGGTGCGGAGACAGGTTCTCGAATGGAAGCACGTCCCGTGCGGGCAGGTAGACCACCGAGTCGACGCCGGCCGCACCCGTCAGCTCGCAAAAGCTCTGGAGCACGGGCAGCATTTCCTCGGCTGCGCGATTGCTTGCCACCAAGACAATCAAGGGCCGGGAGATGGCGTGATGCAGTTGCGCGTAAAGCAGCGGCTTGGCCGTGTCCGTCAGACCAGACAGGCGAATCCTGCCCGCGCCGCCCTTCAGATGGGCCGCTGCTCGCGAGAATGCGGGGAGAGTTTCAGCATCCGCAAGAAGATCGCGGACGAATGGCAGGATCATCGCTCCCCTATTTTATCAGCCTCGCCTACAGGTCGAGATGCAGCCGCAGAGCCGGGACCAGCACAGGTCCTCGATCCCGGTTGTAGCCGGGATTATTGATGTGCTGCAGATCAAACGAAGCAAAGATGCCGCGCCAAAGGTGTGCCGTGTAGTAGAACTCGACGATGTTTTCGCGTCCATAGTTCAGGTTGCCGTCTCCCAGCAGAAAGCCCAGCCCGCCAAACCGCAGGTACTCCTGGTGATCTTTCGAGATGCCATTGCTGACAAACGCCAGGCCCACCTTGTCCAGGCTGCGCTTCCAGCTTCTGCCGGTATAGTCGGCGCACAACTCGACGGTGCTGTCGACTTCGGTATAGGCGAACGACTCGTGCCGCCCTTCGTTCCATCCCCAGCGGGCGCCGAGGCGCAGGTCGCGGGTCAATTCCTGCTCGGCATTAAAGCCAAACCCGTACTTAATTGTCCCCTGGCGGCGAGTGTTTTCGATGACCGGCGGCGCACCGGTTCCCTGCGCAAGGGCAATCGCCTGACGGTAGTCGCCCATGTTGCCGTGATTGACATACGAGAGAGCGCGAAAGGCCGTTTTGCGGTCCTTCAGCAACCTGGGGCGAAGCTCAAATTCCACGTTCTCCGCCCGCGCCCGCGCCACTTCGGCGTCGAGATTCTCGCCGTTGGCGACCTTGGGCATCAGCATCTCGCCGAAACGCACTCCCCAGTTGCGCTCTTCGTAGTCGAGAATCGCGCCATAGGTATAGCCGCGCGTGTTCGCCGCGTAGTCGTAAGCTCCGTTGTTGTCGACCGTCCAGTTCATAAACTGAAGATGGCTGTCGCTTGCCACCGAGTTCAGGTCGAAGTAATCGGCCGCGCTGAACTTGCCGATGCGGAACTCAAGCCGGCGTGCCGGCAACTGCGTAGCCAGCGAAAGCGGGTTTCGCTCGGCGGCAATGTGCTCGCCGCTCAAGGCGAAGATGTGATGGTACATGACGCGGGCCATGTACGGCGCTTTGCCGAGCGTTGGGTTGCGCACGACATCGAGGTTGGTAAATCCCGCCAGCCCCAAACCATCGCTTATCCCACGGCCGCCGGCCTCTTCCATGTCGAACAGGAGCTCGTCACTGGGCGTGATTTGCCAGCCGGTGTAGAGCGTCAGCACGCGCGACGTGGCGCTTTGCCCGAAACTACGCAGACTGTTGGTGCCGCTGTATTTTGACGGAAACTCCGGATGTGCCTGGAAGATGAAATTCATCTGTCCGGAAACCCAGAAGCGGCTGGTCTCGGAATGAGGAAAGAGCGTGACGGGTGGATTGCTTTCGGAGTTCGGTTCCTCAGACTCGCCCGATTGTGCAAGCGTGGTCGAGCACAAAAGTGCGAGGACCAGGAGCGTAACCGGCAGGCGGAATTTCAATAACCAGCGAAGATTCAAGAGAGCACCTTGCAAGAAGGCGTGAAAACAGCGCCTTCGAATGAGATCAATAGTCGAAAATGAAAATCATGTTCGAAATTGTGAATTCAGAATACCCGGCCCGCGCTGCTCTCGCCAAGCTTTTTCTCGCAACCACTCCGTGATTCTAGCCTTAGCCTGCCGCTCGGCCATTCGCCTTACCCGCCGGAGTGGTTTGGGCTTTTGTCGGATGTTCGCTGATTTCGCGAACCACTACGTTAATAAGTGATGGATATGGATGACGTTGGATGACGTATCTCATTGCTAGCTGTGCACGCCTTCCGCGCTAACGCGCGGAGGTGAGGCGATAGGCAGGACAAAAGCGTCTATCGGGTCACACGGCTTCTTCTACACTGGATTCAGCCCAATCCCACGCAATGGCGGCGTGCGATTGGGACCGTTGCCGCCACTACTCGGAGGCGGATCATCTTGTTCAAATATGTCGCTCATACATCCTTGTGTGCTGGAGCGAAAAGAAAGGACGGAAACTACCTGCGAGGAAAACCCAGCGGAAGGACTGCGGAAGCTGCATGGAACAGCGCCGCCGATCAGCTAACTTTCCCCACTCGTCCAAGTTTTAGCACCGCGCACCGTAAGAGGTCCGAAGACCTCAGCCACGTTAGGAAAACCCTTAATCCGGGAGTTCCTGTTTTACCGCTCAGGCAAACTTCTTTCGAAGTCGTCGGGCAGTGGCCTGTGTGTCGCGCAGGAGCCTCACCTACCGAGGAACCATGCGTACTGTAACGTCGGGACAACCAACGTCAACGCCAAGGTACCCATGGCAGTATGCGCTTGTCAAGAAAAAAAGTGTATTGAAAGTGGCTTCCATTAAGCCAATCTGCTGGTTTCCATCTGAACCGGTGAGGGGGTAGCCGTAGGGGTATACACTAATCTACATGGCACACACCCTGAACGACAAAGAGAAGCTGATCTGGCGGGTACGGCGCATCCGGGGTCAGGTCGAAGCCGTGGAGCGCGCCCTTAACGAGGAACAGGATTGTTCCGATGTGCTTCAGTTGATCACAGCCGCACGCGGCGCGATGAACAGCCTCATCGTCGAGGTCCTGGAGGGCCACATCCGCGAGCACGTGCTCGACCCCAAGCAGAAGCCCGATTCACAGCACGTCGCAGCAGCCGAGGAATTGATCGATGTGCTCCGCACTTACCTCAAGTGAGCAAGCCTTGTCTCCCTGGCATGAGAGAGCCGCGCAACCCGGCAGCCCAAGGCGGCTGCTATATTGAAATCTTGATGAATTCTTGCGCGCCGTGTCGATCACCCCGGAGCGCAGTTCAGGACGGCTTATGGCCCGAAATCTCGATCTCTCACGCAAGCTCCAGCAAAGAGCCGAACGACTGATCCCAGGCGGCGTTAATTCGCCGGTACGCGCCTTCCGTGCGGTCGGCGGCGAACCGCCCTTCCTGGTGCGCGGCGAAGGTGCCTACGTATACGATGCCGACGGCAACGCATATATCGACTATGTTTGTTCCTGGGGGCCTCTGTTGCTTGGCCACGCGGCGGCGGAGGTTGTCGAAGCGGTAATCAACGCCGCCCGCAAAGGAACCAGCTTCGGCGCCTCGACTCCATCGGAAATCGAACTGGCCGAGGCCGTTATCGAGGCGTTTCCGTCCATCGCGAAGCTGCGCTTCGTCAGCTCCGGAACCGAAGCCACCATGTCGGCCATCCGCCTGGCCCGCGCTGCCACCCAAAGAAAATACATCATCAAGTTCGTCGGCTGCTATCACGGCCACACGGACGCGCTGCTGGTGAAGGCCGGTTCAGGGGTTGCCACCCTCGGCATTCCCGGCTCGGCCGGTGTGCCGGAGGAATTCGTTCAGTTCACGCTGGCGCTGCCCTTCAACGATGCCAAGGCTGTCGAAGAAGCTTTCCACAAGTTCAAGGGGCGGATTGCCTGCATCATTGTGGAGCCCATCGTCGGCAATATGGGCTGTGTTCTGCCGCAACCGGGCTACCTGGAATTTCTGCGTGAGATCACTCGCCGCGAAGGCGCGTTGCTGATCTTCGATGAGGTCATGACGGGCTTCCGCGTGGCCTTTGGCGGGGTGCAGGAGTTGTACAAGATCAAGCCTGACCTGACGACGCTGGGCAAGATTATCGGCGGCGGACTGCCGGTGGGCGCCTACGGCGGCGCGGCGGAAATCATGAACCTGGTCGCCCCGCTCGGCCCGATGTACCAGGCCGGCACGCTCAGCGGCAATCCGCTGGCCATGGCCGCCGGACTGGCGATGCTTGGCACGCTGCGCGACCACCGCCAGCAGCTTTACCCGCGCCTGGAAAAGCTCACTACCACGCTCGTCAACCGGGTGCTCGATGCCGCGCGCGAGGCCGGCGTCCACATTACCGCCAACCGTGCGGGGTCTATGTTCACGTTCTTCTTCGTCGATCACGCGGTCACGGACTGGGACAGCGCCGCCGTCTGCAACACCGGGCAGTTCGGCCAATTCCACCGGGCAATGCTGGATGCGGGTGTCTGGCTGCCGCCCTCGCAATTCGAAGCCGCCTTTATGAGCACAGCGCATACGGAAAAAGAGATCGAGCAGACGGTTGCCGCCGCCAGAGAGGCGCTGGCGATGGTCAGTGCGTAAGCCCACATCTGCAACAGAAGAACTACCCCACATCTGCCAACGACGGGCAGATATGGGGTACCCGGCTTGAGACATAAGAATGTAGCTTTCTCGTCAGTCTGCGCTACCGCCGTCCATCATCTCCGGCACGGTGACGAATTCGTAGCCCTCGCCTTTATAGCGCCGCACGATCTCGTCGGTAGCGCGTACCGAGAGCGAGCGATCGGTTCCCATCCGCAGGTGTCCTCCGTCGTGCAGCAGGATGATGTCTCCGCCCTTGATTTGCGAAACGGCGTGCCGGACGATGCTTTCGTGCGACCTGGCGCTCCAATCGGAGCAACTGACGCGCCACATGACCGGCACCATGCCGTAGTTGCGCACCACGGAGAACGTTCCCGGACGCCGCCCGCCGTACGGCGGACGAAACAGTTTGGGGTGGACGCCGGTGGCCGCTTCAATCGCCCGCGACGCTTTCTCGAGCTGCTGCCGTAGCTGCGCCGACGAGAGAAAAATCAGGTTCTGATGGGTGTAGCAGTGGCTCCCGATGGCATGGCCGGCTTCGGCGACAGCGCGCGCCAGCGCGGGGCGTTCGGAGACGAACTGCCCCAGCAAAAAGAAAGTCGCCTTGACGCCGTGCTTTGCCAGGACTTCGAGCAATTGCCCGGTATACGGATCGTTGGGGCCGTCGTCATAGGTGAGCGCGAGCGTGCGCGTACCCGGAGCTGCGCCGTTGAAGTTCGCGCCGTAGAACTGCGACCACGGAACCATGGTGTGCAGTCCAGCAAACGTAGCCCCGGCGGCAACTGCGGCAATCCCTGCGAGTGCGCCTACCATGCTGCATCGATTGTACTTCCACCCCAGCAACGGCGAAAGCAGCCGTCGCCGGGGACCTCGGTGAGCGCCAAAATGGTTTTCAGCGGAAGCCGCTAGCCCGGAACGAAACCGTCTATTGATGTCGTATCATCGAACGTAGCGGCATGCGCGCCGGGAAGACCGTCACTGATGCCGTTTACTAATCGCGCAATTGCATCCGCGCACCAGCAGAGATATGCTGCCCTCACACCGGTAATTTTGGAATCGACATGCCGGGAATCCTGTGCAGGAAAACTGGCTAGAGCGGTCCAGAATAGGTGTATGCCGGAGCTATCAACGCCGGGCGCGCGCCCGGCTGCTTCATGGGAAATACCTTTCGCGAAATTGGTCTAAGCTGGAGGCTGTCTCAGTCCGATGGCGAACTTTTTTGAACCACCGCGCTATATAGCTGTTGAAGGTCCGATACGAGTCGGCAAGAGCACTCTTGCGCGGATCATAGCCGAGAATCTGCGCGGGCAATTGATCCAGGAGCCCGAGGACAACCCGTTTCTCGACGCCTTCTACGAGGGCGCGCCGGGAGCCGCTTTCCAGGCGCAGTTCGCCTTCCTGGTCAAGCGCTTCGAGCAACTGCGCACGCTCGACATAGGCCCGAAATCACAGCGCGTGATCGTGGCCGATTACGTTTTCGAGAAGGACAAGATCTTCGCCAACCTCAACCTCAGCGATACCGAACTGGAAGTCTACGACCGCTATTACAAGTTCTTCCGCACCCAATTGCCCGCGCCAGACCTGGTGATCTACTTGCAGGCTTCCACCGATGTGTTGCGCAAACGTCTGCGCAAAAAGAACGCCGCCGGCGAGCGTGCCATCGGCATGGAATACATCGCCGAGGTCAACAAGGCGTACGAGCATTTCTTTTTTCACTACAGCGCTTCAGACCTGCTGGTGGTGAACACCTCGGAGATCGACTTCGTCGAACACAGCGACGACCTGCAAAAATTGCTGCGCCGCGTGAGCGAACCTATACGCGGGACACAGTATTTTCTCCCACTCGGCGGCGCCGAAGACGCCGGGACGGCCGGGGCGTAGCTCCGCGCACTTGCTCTCACCGGGAACAAAGAAATACCCCACCCTACCCAAAACCGGGATAGGATGGGGCAACTGGGCTGGTGGCCCAGATCTCCCATCAAGCCTGACGGTGCCCCATATCTGCTGTAGTTAGCAGATGTGGGACTTTGATTTCGATTCACTGGGACCGAATCTGCAACAGTCTTGGCGGGTGGCCCCACATTCGCGGAGCCGCAGGCGGAGCTAATGTGGGGCTGTTTCGTTTTCAAAAAATGCGCTCGAACGGGTGGAGTCCTGAGCTACCTCACGTTTGCCAAAGGAAGGCAACGTTACCTACCCCCGAAGAAACTACCCCACGTTAGCCCAATCACCCCAGCGAGCGATGCTCGCCGGGGACCCCGAAAAAGCGGGCGAACGTGGGGCACCATGCCTTTCTAATGACTTGTGGGCCACACACGTCCCCGGCCCGCCCTGGTTGCGCGCGAGTTCCCCCGCGCCTACAATGTCCTTGAGTCCTCTCGTCGGCGCCTGAGCCGGCCGGGACATAACAGGTGGCATCCGCTGGGCGGAGCTGCACTGGAGGCTGTGTGAGCATTACTACTGCCGATTTTCGTTCCAAGATCACCACACACATTCTGGCGGAGAAGAAACTGAACCGTGAGCGGATCACCGCTCTCACCGCCTACGACTATGCAACCGCCCGCCTGCTCGACCAGGCCGGCGTACAGTGAATAAGCGATGAGCCTACCAAGGCGTGGTGAATAAGCGATGAGCTTGCCAAGGCGTGCGTTCCCGGTCTTGTTTTGTTTGCTGCTGGCCTCGATCTTGCAGGCTCAGTCGGCGCCGCGCGGGACCCGCTATTGCTTGCAACTCGGCGGCTTCTGTTTCGACCACCCGGCCGGGTGGACCGATCTTGGAGCTGTCTACAACGGCGCGGGCGTGGTGTTTGCCGAGCCCAACAAGGAACGGGCGCAGACAGACTGGAATCACATTACGGCGGCTGCGCTCGATCTTCCCGATCCCGCCGAGGGCAGCGAGCGCCCGTCCATGAACGACTTGATCAACCAGGTGATGAAGCCGCCCGAGGGCGCCGCGATGCATACGGTTGAGCGCAGGGAAACCATGGTTGGCGGCTACCCCGCGCAGGTGATCACCGCCGAAGTGCAGGAACAAGGGAAAGCGGTTGCGACCGAGCAGGTGGCATTCATCGATGCTGACGATGTTCTTTACACCGTGGCTTTGCGATGCACGCCTGCCGACTACCGGCGATTGAAGCCGGTTTTCCTGCAGGTGCTGAAGAGCTGGCGTGAGCTGCCTCCGCCACCAACTCAGCCGGGCGCCGGCGCCGCTCCGAAGTCAGACGCCGAACAACCGAAGTAGATTCACCTCCGTGGAGGAAAGGCGAGCATGCAGGTTTTCGAAAAGGTTGCGGCCATGCAGCAGGCGTGCCGCGAGTTGCGCCAAAGCGGCAAGACCCTGGGCTTGACGCCGACCATGGGAGCGCTTCATGCCGGTCACCTGTCTCTGGTGCGCGCGGCGCGCGCGCAGTGCGACGTGGTTGCCACCTCGATTTTCGTAAACCCGCTTCAGTTCGGACCGAAAGAAGATCTTGCCAGGTATCCCCGAAGCTTCGAGCGAGACTGCCGGCAACTGGTCTCCGAGGGCGTCGAACTGCTGTTTGCGCCGACGGTCGAGGAGATGTATCCGCCGGGTACGAGCACCGTGGTTCATGTCGAAGGATTGAGTGAAAAGCTGGACGGAAAGTCGCGTCCCGGCCATTTCCGCGGAGTGGCTACGGTGGTGGCGAAGCTGTTCGAAATCGTGCACCCGCACTATGCTTTCTTCGGACAAAAGGACGCGGCTCAGGTCGCGGTGCTGCGCAAGATGGTCCGCGACCTGGACATGGATGTGCAAATCGTCGTCTGCCCCACCATTCGCGAAGCCGACGGTCTCGCCATGTCTTCACGCAACGTTTGCCTTTCGCCCGAGCAGCGCCAGCAGGCGCTCTGTCTTTGGCGTGCGCTTAGCCACGTGCAGAGTCTGGCCGCGGCGGGCGAACATGACCCCGGCAAGCTCATCGGCGCGGCCCGGCAGGTGATCGCCGCCGAAGCGGCGGCACGACTCGATTACGCCGAGATTGTCGATCCCGACACGCTCGATCCGGTCAGCGATCTGAAACGCAACACGCTGGTTGCGGTTGCGTGCTTCATCGGCAAAGTGCGGCTGATCGACAACATTCTGCTGCCGGCGGAGCCGGGAATCTGAGCTACAGAACCCTCTTTCCGGAAACGAAAGGGTTGCCGGCGATCACGTAGCGCAAGGGTCTTTCGGCGGCCTTGGTCACGTTAATGCGCGGGGTGGTGGCGATGCGCTCAGGACGCCAGCCGTCGTCGGTGAGAAACAGCTCGGAACGCGCACTGGTCAAAGCCATGCCGTTATGCCGCTGCCGCGTGATCGCCATCGCCTGTGTCAGCCTGCCCGGGCCACTGGAAATCGAGCGCAGTTGGGCGTTGCTGGCCGGCGAGGCCAGATTCAGGCCGCGCAGCTTCGCCATGCTTGCCAGCCCCGCCACGGGTTCCAGGGCGCGGAACAACACGCATCCGGCGTTGCCCTCAGGCATGCACGAAACATTCAGGCAGTAATGATTGCCGTAGATAAAGTACACGTAGGCGACCCCGGGCGGGCCAAACAGCACGGCATTTCGCGGCGTTTTGCCGGTGAAGGCGTGGGCAGCGGGATCGATCTGTCCAAGATAGGCTTCAGCCTCGACCACGCGCCCGGCGAGCAGCTCGCATTTGGGGTCCCCGGCCCCGTACTGGCCGATATGGCAAAGGGTTGGTCCGTGGTCCGTGGCCTTTGGGTTCGTAGCAGCGCAGTATTGGTGCGCCTTAGTTGCGCGTGTTGGGGCAGCGTAGCGGCGTACCAGGAGTTTGCCTAACAATTCCCGGGCCACGATGGAAGCATCGCGGTTGAAAAAGGCAGCCGAGAGCGGCTCATGCTGTCGGGCTTGGACGCCTGATTGCTCCATGCGCAAGATCATATATCGTGGCAGCTCCCGAGCTGCTGCTCCCGCATCTTATTTTCACTGGTGGCACTCTTTGTGCGTGAAGCTGCCGGGTTCGCGTGCGACAAGAAGATTGGCAGGGGCGCCGGCGAACGGCGGCTGGAAAACAGAGCAGGGCAAGGCAGCCACATGGTTTCCCTGCCCCGCGCTGAAGTTTAGCTTGCTTTTTTTGCAGTGCCCTTTACGTAATTGAGCACCTCTTCCGCGTGTCCGTCCGGCTTTACGTTTTCGAACACGTGGGTGATGGTGCCGTCGGGACCGATCAGGAACGTAGTACGCGCAATTCCAATCACTTTGTTGCCGTACATGTTCTTTTCTTTCAGTACTTCAAATTGCGCGGCGATTTGTTTTTCCGGATCGGAGAGTAAGGTGTACGGAAGTTCGTACTTTTCCTTGAAGTTCTTCTGCGCCGAAGGAGTGTCGGCGGAGATGCCGAGCACAACTAAACCGGCCTTCTGGAGTTTTGTATATGCGTCGCGGAACCCGCACGCTTCAATCGTTCAACCGGGAGTGTTGGCCTTCGGATAAAAGAAAAGCACAACGTTCTTCCCGCGGAACTGTTTCAACGAAACACTTTCGCCGTCTTCGTTGAGCAGATTAAAATCGGGTGCTTTCATGTTGGCTTCCATGCGTAATAGTCTACCTCCAAAACTGCTGGTTGCGTTGCTGGCGGTGCTGCTGGCCGCTTCTCTGTCCGCCCAGTACACGGGACAGGCAAAAACGTCCCGCATGCGCGCCGTCGGCCTGCTGCGGATCGACGCGAAGGGCAAGGCCCGCCTGTTTCCGGTAACCCTGTTCATCGACGGCAAGTACTATGATGCGCGCTTTTACGAGGCGAACCCCGTTCCCTTCGCCATTGCCGGAGACATCCTTTACCAGGCGCAAAAAGAAGGCGTGCCGGAAGGCAGCTTCGTGATTCAGACCGCCCTGCACACTTCGACCGCGTGGTGGGCCGAGGGAATCTGGAAGCCGGGTTCCGGCGGAGGCGCGCCGGCCGCCAAATCCTCCAACGCCCGGTCAGGCGCGGACTCGAGCTCGAATGATGATCGCCCCGTGCTGCGCCGGCCCACGCCTTCCTCGAGTTCGCCAGCCTCCGATGCGGCGCCTTCGCGGGAGAGCCCCGCAGCTACAGCTTCGGCCAATACTGCGCAGCGAGCCGAAGAGCAGGATTCCGGCCGCCCCACGCTACGCCGCGGCAAGTCTGAACAGGTCCAGGCCGATGTCCCGGTTGGCCGGTCCGGTGCGGCTGCGACAACAGCCGCCGTCGCTCCGCCCCATGCCGCCGACGACAAGGTTCTGCTCGCGATTGCCGACATCGGGAACATCGAATCTCGTCCCTACGGCTACAAGTCTTCACCAGACGAGCGCCAGCACGACCTGGAGACTCTGAAAAGCATGGCGACGGAAGCCATTCGCAAGACTGCCAAGGAACGCACAAGCCTGCGCGGCGTCGATCCGGCCAAGCTGGACGACGTGGATGTCCACGCGCTTGACCCCGACTACAGCAATCGCCCGGTTGAAATCTTCACCGCAACCATAACCGGGGCGCAGAGCAAGCTCTGGCTGCCGCCCGGCTCCGTCATCAAGTCGCCACCCAAGGTTACAGTCGCGCTGGTTGCGCGAAAAGACTCGGCTGGACGGCTGAACCAGATCTTTTTGATGATCGCCGACCCGATTATGCTGGACGTTCGCCCCGCTCTCCAGTACCTCGGCGCGGTGGATGCCGACGGCAGCGGGCGGGCGCAACTGCTCTTCCGCAAACAGGTCGACATCAATTCATTCGCCTACGTGCTTTATCGCGCCACCCCTTACGACTTGGTCAAGACCTTCGAGACGAAGGCGGCCGAAGAGTAGAAACGGGCGGAGGAGTACGGGTCGCCGCCAAGGCCGGTGTCCACCCAGGTTAGCGCCGAACAGCGCGGCGCGGAACCTGGGGCACCCAACGCATTTCAAACTGACCGACTACCTGTCATCCTCATATCTTGCCGGCGGCGTGCAGCAAGGCCACGGCGATGCCCATCAGCGATTCGCCGGCGATGAAGCCAGAACTGACCGGGACCACAAACTTTTCGGCAGTGGCTGGCCTAGCCTTTTGCAGGACGAAGGCGATCAGCGCGCCAAGAAACATGGAAAGAGCATTGGCGGGTGGCCCACTC
>Ga0187874_10002365_pt1 | contig 14557 bp, 8 predicted proteins | sample June2016WEW_16_1_3_FD_132993 | JGI IMG/M metagenome (GOLD analysis project Ga0187874, IMG submission 132993) | Peatland microbial communities from SPRUCE experiment site at the Marcell Experimental Forest, Minnesota, USA - June2016WEW_16_150 | ecosystem: Environmental > Terrestrial > Soil >... | reverse complement strand
GCCGCGACCGCCATCCTCCTGTTCCTGGTGCTACGGAAGATGACCGGCGCGCTGGGGCGGAGCGCCTTCGTGGCGGCGGTGTTCGCCGTTCATCCCCTGCGGGTGGAATCGGTGGCGTGGGTGGCAGAACGCAAGGATGTGTTGGGCGGGTTGTTTTTCATGCTGACCCTTTGGGCGTATGCGCGCCATGTCGAACACATCACCAGTGCCCGGTGGCAGAGGACAGGAACGGAAACGGCCACATCCACGACCGACTCGTCACCTGTCACCTGTCACCTGTCACCTGCCTATTGGCTGGTGCTGTTGTTCTTCATACTTGGCCTGCTGTCGAAGTCCATGTTGGTGACGCTGCCGTTTGTCTTGCTGCTGCTGGACTACTGGCCGTTGCAGCGGCTGCGGCTGGATGGCAGGAATGACGGTCGGAGCAATCCCCAACCATGGCGCGCGAAGGTTTGGCAACTGGTTGTGGAAAAGATCCCGTTAATTGCGCTGGCCGCAGCCTCGTGCGCCGTGACAGGTCTGGCGCCGGAACAAGTGGCGTTCAGCGAGAGGGTGCCTTTTTCTTTGAGGCTTGAGAACGTCTTCATGGCTTACGTTACTTACTTGTGGCAAATGGTGTACCCGGCACGATTGGCAAATCTCGACCTGTATCCGGCGAACGGCACATCGTTGGGGGAGGTTTTGATGGCGCTGGCACTGCTGGTTGTGATTTCGATCGTGGCGGTTGCTGGTTGGCGAAAGCGTCCCTATTTTGCAGTCGGCTGGTTCTGGTACTTGGGAATGCTGGTGCCGGTCATCGGGCTGGTTCAGGTGGGTGCGCAGGCGCATGCGGACCGTTACACTTATCTGCCGCAAATTGGATTGTATATTCTGGTGGCCTGGGGGGTGTGGGAACTCTGTGGCGCCTGGCGCTACCGGCGGGCCGTGCTGGGGTTTGCCGCGGCGGCGATTCTTGCCGGCCTGCTGGCGGGCGCCTATGTCCAAACCGGGTATTGGAAAGACAATGTTTCCCTCTGGACGCACACCCTCGCTTGCACGCCGGAAAATTATCTTGCCCACAATAACCTGGGTGTCGCGCTGGCCGCCCAGGGGAAGTGGGATGAAGCCTTCCAACATTACGAGCGGGCGCTCCAACTCAAACCCGACTACCCCGAAGCCTACTGTAATTTAGGGGTCGCGCTGGCCGCCCAAGGGAAGCTGGATGAAGCCATCCAGCACTACGAGCGGGCGCTCCAACTCGAACCCGACTACCCCGAAGCCCACTGTAATTTAGGGGACATGCTGGCCACCCAGGGAAAGTGGGCTCAAGCCATCCAGCATTACGAGCGGGCGCTTCAACTCGATCCGGAGGACCCCAAAAACCACGGTAATTTAGGGGTCGCGCTGGCCACCCAGGGAAAGCTGGCTGAAGCCATCCAACAATTTGAGCGGGCGCTTCAACTCGATCCGGAGGACCCCAAAAACCACTGTAATTTAGGGATCGCGCTGGCCACCCAGGGAAAGCTGGCTGAAGCCATCCTTCAGTTCCAACAAGCCTTGACCCTAGCCACGGCCCAGGGCAACACCGCGCTCGCCGAGTCCATCCGCACACGGCTCGAGTCTTATCAGCGGGCTTTGCTCCAACCGCAAACACCGTGACGGCGCAAACCTGGCCTCCACTGATCGCTTCTGGCTCCGGAAAAACCGGTTCGCCCTGCGTCTTTGCCTCGCCGCGGCGGCACGGCCGGGACCGGGGAACGGGTGTGCGCATTTCGGAAAACGGCAACGGTGCTTTGCTCGCGCTGATCAATTCTGCGGAGTGACGAAACTTTGCCGCCGGAATGGAGATTGCGAAGTTTGGTCACGGCGGTTTATGATTTTCCGGGTAGCGGGACATCGAACCGAATGGTTTGCCAATTGTCCAAACCGCGCTGCCAGATGCGCGGCTGGGAATCGCGCTCACTGCCAGGCAAAGATGTCGGCTGCCGAATCAAAATTGCAGTTGCCCGCAGGTTTTGACAAATTTTCCCGTTGATGAATCCCGGCCACCGTTCGCGCTCGCTGCTGATTTGCGCCCTGTTGTGCACCGTCACTTTGATTGCCTATTGGCCGCTGCGGGATAATGACTTCATCAACCTCGACGACTACGTATACATTTCAAAAAAACCCCACGTCCAAAGCGGGCTGACCCGGGAAAATGTGAAGTGGTCGTTTCAAGTCGGTTACGCCGGCAACTGGCATCCACTCACGTGGCTGTCTCACATGCTGGACGTCCAGTTGTTCGGTCTGGACCCGCACCGGCATCACCTGGTCAACCTGCGGTTCCACACCGTGAACACGCTCTTGCTGTTCCTGGTGCTTCAGGGCATGACGCGCCGGGCTTGGCGCAGCGCAATGGTCGCCGCCTTGTTCGCCGTTCATCCCCTGTGCGGGTGGAATCGGTGGCGTGGGTGGCAGAACGCAAGGATGTGTTGGGCGGGTTGTTTTTCATGCTGACCCTTTGGGCGTATGCGCGCCATGTCGAACATCAACCCCAGCGCAAAAAATAACAATGCCAAACAGTAGTCGAGAGTCCAGAGTCGAGTGCCGAGAGCCTGACCTGGAACATCTTCTGCCCTCGACCCTTGACCCTCGACTCTCGCCCTTTTGTTCCTCGGCTTGGCTACGGTGTTTGCGGCTGAGGCAAAGGCGGCGAATAATACTTGAGCCGGCTGCGGATGGTTTCCGCCAGCGCGATGTTTCCCTGGGCCGTGGCCAGGGTCAAGGCTTGCTGGAACTGTTGCATGGCTTCAGCCGATTTCCCCTGGCCGGCCAGCGCGATGCCTAAATTAAAGTGGGCTTTGGTGTAGTCGGGTTTGAGTTGAAGCGCCCGCTCAAAGTGTTGCACGGCTTCAGCCAACTTCCCCTGGGTGGCCAGCCCGATCCCGAAATTATTGTGGGCTTCGGCATCATCCGGTTTGAGTTGGAGCGTCCGCTCGGAATATTGAATCGCTTCAGTCAACTTGCCCTGGCTGGCCAGTACGGCGCCCAAATTATTGCAGGCTTCGGCATAATCCGGTTTAAGCTGGAGCGCCCGCTCGTATTGTTGCATGGCTTCAGTCAACTTGCCCTGGCTGGCCAGCGCGATGCCCAAATTATTGCAGGCTTCGGCATAATCCGGTTTAAGCTGGAGCGCCCGCTCGTAGTGCTGGATGGCTTCAGCCAGCTTCCCCTGGGCGGCCAACGCGATGCCTAAATTACAGTGGACTTCGGCCGAATCGGGTTTGATTTGGAGCGCCCACTCGTAGTGTTGGATGGCTTCAGCCCAATTCCCTTCTGCGGCCAACGCGGCGCCTAAATTCTTGTTGGCTCGGACGTAATAGGGTCTGAGCATCAGAGCAGCACGATACTGTACGATGGCGTCAGCTTTCCGGCCCTCGTTTTCGAGCGCAAGTCCCAATTGATAATGCAGAATTCCGAGGTCCCGAAAATGTATCCAGCGGGTGTCTTTGGTGACGTCAATGACGTGAGAGAAGAGCGACACATCATCGCGCCAGTAGCGCAATTGGTTTGCTGTAAGGGCTAAACAGGCTGCCGACACAGTGCCTGCCGCCACAGCGACGATCCTGGTTGAAAGTCGAAACCGCGAAGCGCCATCCCGAAAACCCAATGCCACGGCCAAAAAGATTCCGATGGAGGGGAAGTAAGTGAAACGATTCGCCATCGCCTGACCTCCAAACGTCACCAGACCATTCACCGGTACCAACGTTCCCAAAAACCAAAGCCAGCCGACGAGCCAATAAGGGCTGCGTTTGCGCCCCAGCCAGACAGCGGCCGAAATGAGCGCCAAAACCAGGATGGACGCGGCGAGTAACAGCGGAGAGATTTTCAAGGGAAAAAGATAAAAGACGACCAAATGCGCCGGCCAGATCATTTGCAGCAGGTAACGCGAGTAGGCTAGCGGCACGTTTTCCAGACGGTCGCTCAACGGGATCGCCTCCAGTGAATTGACCAAGCCCTCGGCGCGTTGTGCCAGGAAGGTAATGGCGCACAGAGCCGCCGATAGCACAAAGAACGGCCACTTCTCCCGCACCAGCCGCAGGAGCGCCGGACCACGGTCGCCCTTCGCGGTAGGGATTCTCTGCAACGGCCAGTAGTCCAGTAGCAGCATTACAAACGGCAGCGTCACCAGCATGGGTTTGGACATCAAACTCAGCGCAAAAAAAATCAGCGCAAAAAAATAGCCGGAGGCCGGAGATGTGAGTGAGGGAATGAAACCGGCTTTCAAATCTTGATTTCCGGCCTTTAACTGCCCCTGCGCGTAGCGCGTGTATGCCAACAAGGCCGCCAGCCCGAAGAACGTGCTCAACATGTCCTTCCTCTCGGCAATCCATGCGACCGACTCAACGTGGAGCGGGTGCCAGGCGAACAGGGCTGCGGCCAATGCGCTTGGCCACAACGCATTGGTCAGTCGCAGGAGCAGCCCGAGAAGCAAAACGGCATTGGCCGTGTGAAACAACACGTTGACGAGATGATGCGCGCCGGGTTTGAGGCCGAACCCTTGACAAACGGCCATGTGTGAAATCCACGTGAGCGGCATCCAGTTGCCCGTTTGGCCGGTGGTGAAGGCCCAACGGACTCCACTCCAGGTCAAGCCGCCTTGGACGACCTCGTTTTTACTGACGTATTTATTGTCGTCGAAAGCACTGAAACCGTAATGTCCCGCCGGCAGATAGACCGCACCAGTGACCAGCGCAAGCAACAAGGCGATGAGACGCGGGCGTGACATTCGGAACCAACCTACTGGTTTTTGTGGGGAAAACCAAAGCAATTTCGCCAGGCTGTATATCAAGAATACCGCGGGAGGTTGACTCCAGCGCCGGAAACCAGACGTGGATCGTCAGCCGCATACAAGCCTGCGCCCCGGCGTCGTCACTTGGCCGGCCGGACTTGCCGGCGCTGAACCGGGAATTCCTCCGGCAATACAAAAACCGGCAGCCCTGCCGCGAACAGTATTGACCGGCCACGGCCGGTGTGCGCCCGTTTCATGCGGGTGGCTGAATCTGGACTTGACTCTCAAACCCCAACTTTCAACCCTCAACCGACACAACCGCCATGCAACCGTTTCAAATCATCTTTACGCCAATCAGCGCTGCCGAACTGGCACGGATGCCCCGGGAATTGCAACTGCAAATCCTCGGTGAGTTCCGCGGCCTGCCGCAACAGGTGCGCGGCACGGAACTGGAGCAGTTCGGCCGGCTGGAACAGGGCGGGCGCACGCTGCACCGCTTCCGCGTGGGCGACTATCGCGTTTATTTCGAGCGGCATGACCTGGGCGTGCTCGTCCACCGCATCCTCAGCCGCCATACGCTCAAGGATTTTCTGTTCCGTTCCGGCCTGAAAACCGGCGAGGACGAGGCGCTCCAGGAAAACCCGAAGTTTTGGGAAATGATTGAAGCCGCCCGGAGCAGCGGGAAGGGTTGAAGATGGAGACAGGCCAGACGCCTGTCCTGCAGCCGCTTGTCAAAAGTCGCTTCCTGCATTACTTTCTGGCAATGTTGTTAACGAAAAAATTTGTCCTGCTGGCGCTGCTGTTCTGCGGCGTGGGCCTGGCGTTCGCCGACGTGGTTCAACTCAAGGACCAGGCTGCCATCACCGGCAAAATCCTGACGGAAAAGCCCGACAGTCTCGTCGTGGATGTCGGCTACACCGTGCTCGTCGTGCCGCGCAACGTCGTCACCCGAATTTCCAGGGCTGCCGAGGCGGCGGCGCCGGCGCCCGCCGCGTCCAACCTGCTCGTCAACGTCAACGCGCCGCAATTTTATTATTCAGACACCCGCCCGGCGGCGGGCCGCGACGTGCGCGACCTCGTCAAGCAAATCGGCGAAGCCGCCGTGCAGGTCCGCACCCCCGACGCACTCGGCTCCGGCTTTTTCATCAACGCCGACGGTTATTTGATCACGAACTTCCACGTCATCGAGGGTGAGACGGAAATTTCCGTGGAAGTTTATCATCAAACCGACGGCCAGCTTGAGCGGACGACCTACAAGCAGGTCAAAATCATCGCCATCAATAAATTTCATGACCTGGCGCTGCTGCACATTGAGGACAAGAACGCGCCAAAATTCAAATTTGTCACCCTGGGCAGCGCGGACGCGCTGGCGGTCGGCGATTCGGTTTTCGCCATTGGCAGTCCGATGGGCCTGGAACGGACCGTGACCGAAGGCATCCTGAGCACCAAGACGCGCGAGTTGGAGGGCGAGCTTTATCTCCAGACCACGGCGCAGATCAATCCCGGCAACAGCGGCGGCCCGCTGTTCAACATGGCGGGCGAGGTCGTGGGCGTGACCAACATGAAAATCATGTTCGGCGAGGGCCTAGGCTTCGCCATACCGGTGGAACTGGTGAAAAACTTCCTCGACCACCGCGACGCCTTTGCGTACTCGACCGACAACCCGAATAATCCCTATCATTACCTTGAACCGCCCGGCCGCACCCGGCATAATCCGGCGGATCAATAATTGAACGAAACTTTCCGCCACCCGGATTTTGATTGCCCATGACCACAAAATTTTTGCGCCTTTTTGCGGCTGCCATCCTGCTCACCATCGCAGCTTCGGTCCGCGCCGCGGTCCCGCCCGCCGAAAAGCTGCTGCCGGCGGACACGCTGTTGCTGGCGACCGCGCCCGATTTCGCCGCCGTGCGCGCCGCCGCCCGGCAGTCGCCCGGCTGGCGGTTCTGGAACGACCCGGCGATGAAGCCGTTCCACGACAAATTCATGGCGAAGTGGAACGAGAAATTCATCGCGTCGCTGGAGCACGACCTGGGCGTGAAGCTGGGCGACTTCGCCGATTTACCGCAAGGCCAGCTTACCTTTGCCATCACCCAGAACGGCTGGAACGGCAGCGACGACAACCAGCAGCCGGGCCTGATTTTGCTGCTCGATGCCCGCGACCAGGGTGGTCTGTTGAAAACCAATCTCGACACGCTCCGAAAAAAATGGACGGAGAATGGCAAAGCGATTCGCACCGAAACCGTCCGCGGCGTTTCCTTTTCCGTCGTGACGCTCTCCAGCAACGACATTCCAACGCTCGCGGGCCTTTTCCCCAGACGCCCGCCGGTGCAGGAGCTCGGCAAGGAGCCAAAGCCGGAAAAACCCGGCGAACTGGTTGTCGGCCAGTTCCAATCGCTGTTGATTGCCGGCAGTTCAATGAAAGCCGTTGAACCGGTCGTCGCCCATTTGTCCGGCGGCGCGGCCCCGGCGTTGAACGACAACGCGGCTTTTGCCGCCGACAAATTGGCGCAATTCCGCAACGCGCCGCTGTATTACGCCTGGTTCAACACGAAAACCTTTTTTGACGTGCTGGCCCACATCGCGCAGGAGCCGCCGAACCCGGAGGCTCCAACCCTCCTGCCGCCCCTGTCGCCGAATGCCATGTTGAACGCGTCGGGTTTGACGGGTTTGAAGTCCGTGAGTCTCAGCTACCGCGAAGCGCACGATGGTTCGCAGTTGAACTTTTATCTCGCCGCGCCGGAAGCGGCCCGCCAGGGCCTTTTGAAAATCTTCGCCGCTGTCCCGAAGGACGCGAACCCGCCGGGGTTTGTGCCCGCCGACGCCATGAAGTTTTCGCGCTGGCGCATTGACGGCCAGAAATCCTGGGCTGAATTGCAGAAAATGCTCGCCGCCATTTCGCCCGGCGCGCTGGCCAGCCTCAACGCCACGATTGATGCCGTCAACGCGCTCGCCCGGCAAAAGGACCCGGACTTCGACCTCCGCAAAAATCTCATCGCCAATCTCGGCGACGATTTCATCAGCTACCAGAAAGCGCCCGCGGGAAACACGCTGGCAGATTTGAACCAGGCGCCCTCGCTCTTTCTGTTTGGCGCAGCCAACGCGGACCAGGCCGCCCTCGCGTTGAAAAACGTCGCGTCGTTGATGTATGGACAACAAAACGCGCCCGAGCCACGGGATTTTCTTGGCCGTAAAATTTACACCATTCCCCTGCCCGGTCGTCGCGCGCCAGGCGCGGCCGCACCGGTTTCGCGCTCGCTTTACTGCGCAGCCAGCGGCGGCTATGTCGCCTTGACGGCGGACGTTTCCACGCTGGAGGAATACCTGCGCAGCAACACCGGGCAAGCCAGGCCGCTGCGCGAAATTGCCGGTCTGGCCGAGGCCGCGCAACACGTCGGCGGCGCGGGCAGCGGCCTGTTCGGCTACGAGAACCAGCGCGAAACCGTGCGCGCGGCGTTCACGTCCTTGAAGAACGCAGCCGCCAACGACCAAACGATGGCGGTGTTCCCCAAAAGTTTCCGTGATTGGATGGACTTTTCGCTGCTGCCGGATTACGACCAGGTTTCCAAATACTTTTACTTTTCCGTCTATGGCGGCGGCGCGACGGCGGACGGCCTTTCCTTCAAGGTCTTCGCCCCCCGCCCGCCGCAGTTGAATTGAAGTTCGTTAAATCGTGAACGGTTGAATCGTTGAATCGGAAAAATCGCCGCGCCGATTCACGATTCAACGATTCAACGCTCAATCATTCCTGCGGATAGACCAGAATCCGGTCGTGCACCAGCACGATCAGGTCGTTTTTCTTGTCGCCGGTCACGTCCGCCACGGCTGCTTCGCGCGGTTCGGGCAGCGCATTGGCCGCGCCGCGGAAGGTGTGCTGCTCAAACACTTTCCAGCGATCGCCGGGCACGAGCTTGTGCTTGGCATTGAAGGAAACCAGGTCGAGATAATTTTTCGCCGTTTCCATAAAGACCAGGTCCTTGCGCCCGCTGCCGGTCAAATCGCCCGCGACCACGTCATTCAAATAACCGTCCTTGATCGGCGTGTCGTAACCGTCCAGCGTCGTGAATTCCCAAACGTCACCCGCCAGCGACAGCCAGGCGACGGCGTTCTGGCCCAGAAACGCCACGCTCTGGGCGCCGCCCAGCTTCACCGGGCGCAGGCCGTTGAAACCCGCCACCGGCAGTTCCACGTTGCGCACCACCTGCCACACCCCCGCGGCGTCGCGCTCACACAACGTCAACTGCTTGTGCTCCGCGTCCAGCAGGAAGATGGACGGCACCCCGCCTTTCCGGGAGGGGTTCGCCACCACCGTTGCGCCCACGATGCGCGAATCGCTCGCCGCGCCGTTGATTTGGTCTTTCACGCGGAAAACCCAGTCCGGCTGGTTGGTTGAACCCGGAATTTTGGCTTTCTGTTCGAGCACCACCGCGCGCACAAAATTTTTCTGCGGCAGCAGCAATTCCGGTTTGCCGTCGCCGTCCACGTCCGCCGACGCCAGCCACGGCTGGTCAATCGTGCCGCCGGGCGGGTCCACATCCTCCTCGTCGAAACCACCGCCGCGTTTCTGGATGAGCACCTTGATTTTTTCATACGGAATCAGCACCACCAGGTCCGCCAGCCCGTCCTGGTTCACGTCCTGAATCGCGAGCGTCGCCGGGTTCGCCTTGAAGCTGTCGCTCAATTTTTGCGTCTTCGTTTTGCCGTCCGCTGTGCGCGTGACGAACGAACGCTGGCCGTCCTTGTCCACGATGACCGCCAGCGCCGGCTTCGCGTCCGGCTTCAGCGCGCCGACCGCCATCACCAGCGGCTTGCCGTCGAGCGGAATGAGCGTGGGGAACGGCAGCCGTCCCTTTTTGTCGAATTGCGTCACGCCGACGGCGTTTTCCTCGCGGCTCAACAGGAAAATCTCCGGGTGGCCGTCGCCGTTCCAGTCCGCCACGGCGATCTGGCTGACCCCGGCCAGGCATGGGAATTTTTTCGGCGCGGCCAGCGAACCGTCCGGCTGCTGCAAATAAACCGAAAGCTGGCCGCTCTCCGGCTCGGCCACGAGCAAATCCGGCAGGCCGTCGCCGTTGACATCGGCCCACACCTCGCCGCGCTGCGCCGCGTCCGTTTTCTGCAGCGGCAGAACCTGGAATTGCCCGCGCCGGAACGCGCCGGACAAAACCTCCGCCGGCTTGCGCGTGAATTGCGAAACCTCCGCCCGCCCGGAATTTTGCGCGACGGTCACGACGTATAATTTGGAATTGCCCTCCAGATTGTCCGCGCAATACGAGCGGATGGGCTGCGTCTTGAAGTAAATTTCCGGGCCGAGCTGCCCGCCCGGCATTTGCAGCCGGAAACGAAACGGCGTGGGGCTGTCCCAATCCACCAGCAGCAAATCGTCCTTGCCGTCGCCGTTCACATCCACGATTTGCACGGCATTCGGGGCGCCGGAGTAGGGAATTTTCTGCGGCTCGCCCAGCGTGTGGTCCGCCAGTTGCGGCAGAAAATACAACGAACCGTTGTCGCCGAGCAGAACAACGTCAGTCCGGCCGTCGCCGTTTAAATCGCCGGTAGCCAGCGCGTTTGGATCCATCCGGCCGTCCTCGATGTGCCAGCTTTTCGGCTCGCTCCAGCCGTTTGTGCCCTGGTTGTAAAGCACCGTGAGGTCTTTCATGTCGCCGTAATAAACGATGTCCGGGCGGCCGTCGCCGTTAAGGTCGGTCACGGCCATTGCGGAGATGCGTTCATCGGCAGGAATCGAATCAATGCGGAAGCGCGCGTCGGGCGGCAGTTCATTGATTTCGAGTTTGCGCGGGGGCTTGGCGTCGGCGCGGTTGGTCTTGCCCGTCTGGTTGAAGAGCAGATTGATTTTGGAGCGCCGATTGTTGGCCACGATGATGTCGTTCAGGCCGTCGCCGTCCAAATCCGCCACATGGAGCAGACCAATTTGATCGTCAATCGGATAAATTTCCCGGCCGGCGAAACCGAAACTGTTCGTGGCCGTTTCGCCGCGAACGGCGAGCGCGAGGCCGAAAACCAGCGCCGGCAAAATGCGTTTCATGGTTTGCATAAATCGCCGGCAACGTGCCACCGACCGCCGCGCTTGGCGAGTTTATTCGTTGATCGGCGGCGGGGCGAGCGTCTCCGCGACCGGAATTTATTTTCAACGGAGCGGGTCGCCGGGAGTCTCGCCCCACCATTAGTTTGCTACTCACCAATGAAATGCAGCGCGACGCGGCGCGCGTGGCCGTGCCGGCGGTGTTCCCAAAGATAAATTCCCTGCCAGGTGCCGAGCGCCAGCCGGCCGCCGTGGACGGGAATGCTCAAATTCACCGCCGTCAGCGCCGTGCGGGCGTGCGCCGGCATGTCGTCGTCGCCCTCGGTGGTATGGAGGAACAGCGGGTCGCCGTCGGGCGCGAGCCGCCGGAACAATGCCTCCAGATCGCGCCGCACGTCCGGATCGGCGTTTTCCTGGATGAGCAGCGAAGCCGAGGTGTGCCGCAAATGCAACGTCAGCAGGCCATCCTGGCATTTGTTCTCGTCCACCCACCTTTCAACTTCGCGCGTGAATTCATAAAACCCGCGGCCGCGCGTCGGAATGGTCAATTCGTGAAAAGCCTGGCGGAACATCTCAGGGTGACAAGTGACGGGTGACAGGCGACAGGATTACCAGGTCGGAGTGACGTTTTGAACATCCGGTCTTCGGATATTCGTTCGTCATTCGGATTTCGTCATTCGTCATTTTACTGCGGTTTCACCGGCGTGCCTTTTTCAGCCAGCATTTTTTCCAACTGGGGATTGGACGGCTGGCCGGCGGCCAGCGCCTTTTCATAATGCCAGCGTGCCAGTTCCGGCAGCGGCGGCTGCTGGCTGATGTAAATCACGGCCAGGTTGTTGTGCGCCGCGGCGTAATTCGGATCGAGCTGGATCGCCTTGCGCAACGCCGTTTCCGCCTGCTGGCGCAGGCCCTTGTGGCCGAGCGTGACGCCGAGGTAATTTTGAATTTGCGGGTCACGCGGATCCAGCCTCGCCGCATGGCTCAACGCGTCGAGCGCGTCATCGTATTTCCCCTGCTGGAATTTCAGATAGCCAAAAAGCGAAAGATTGTAGGCGTCATCCGGAGCCCGCGCGAGCGCGGCCTGGAGGTGCTTTTCCGCGTCGTCGAGCTTGTCTTGCTGCAGTTCAATCGCCGCGAGGTTGGCCAGGGCCAGCCCGTTGTTCTGGTCGCGCTGCAAAATTTGCAGGTAATCGTCCTCGGCCTTGTCGTATTGTTTGGCGGTAAAATAATTTTGCGCTTCGGCCACCAGGGGGGCCGTGCCGCCGGGCAATTCCCGGATGGGTTTTTTCTCCGCCTGCGGATTGGCCACCAGCGGCGCGGGTTGCCTGAACAACACCAGTTCCTCCGGGGTGTAAGGCACGGCCCGGGCCTCGTCCACGGCCAGTCGCGCCCGCAGCACGTTCACCTCATCGGTCAACTGGGTGATCTGGGCCGCCGCATCAAGCTTTTTGCGGCCGTAAAGTTCCTCGTTCGCCGAGCCAAGCTTCGCCAGCAAATCGTCGCGTTCCTGGGTCAACTCGCGGATGCGCGCCTCGAGTTCCGCCTGGTTCGGCGGCGGCTTCACGTCCAACTGCAATTGCCGCACGCGATTTTCCAAGGCCGCTTTTTCCAGCGACCCCACCTCGGCATTGGACGCCAGAATGGAAATGTGCGCGCGGGCTTCGGCCAGTTGGGTATTCAAACTCGCCACCGGAGAATTGGTCGCCAGCGCCAGCGCCGCCGCCAGTTGTTGCTTGAGCAGCGCATTTTCCTCGCGCAACGCTTCCGCCGCATCGGGGCTGGCCAGCAACGCCTGCATCCGCGCCTGCAGTGTCTGATTTTCCTGCGCCAGCCGGTCGGCGCGCGCCGCCTCCTCCGCCAGTTGTTTGTTCGCCTCGGCCAGGGCCTGCCGCAGTCGCGCCAGCACGTTGGTGCTCAGCCCGGGCAAGGCGACCGTTCCGCCTTTGCCCTGGGCCAGGCTCACTTTCAGCAAGTCGTTCTCCTTCATCAGCGAGCGGATCTGCTCCTGCGCCCTGGCCAGTTCGCGCGGATCCACCATCGCCGGTTGTGCCGCGAGCGCCTCCCTGAGTCTGGCTTCGAGCGTCGTGTTGTCCGCCTGCAGACTTTGCACCTGCGCCTGCAACGTCTGTAATCGCGCCTCAAAATCGGCGCCGGTCGCGGGGGGAACCGCGATTGGCGCCGCCGGCGCAACCGGCGGGGGCGCCCCTCCGGGCGGGATGGCGGGAATGGGCGGCGTCCCGCCCGGCGCGACGGCGGGAACCGCCGGCGACAGTTCCGCGATTTTCACCGCCAGATAATCCAGCCGGAAATTGACGATTTTGGGGTTCCAATCCGGGAAGAACTTCTGGAATTTTCGCAGTTCGTTTTGCGCCTCGACAAATCGCGCCCGCGCCTCGCCCGAACGACCGGCGTTGTTCAACAAATCCGCCTGCTGGATCAGACTGTAAATGACGAGGTATTGGTCGTCGGCGTTCGGCTGCGCGCGGGCCGGCAACAGCATGACCATCAGCAACAAAACTGCCAGTGCGGCGAAACGTTTCACGGTGGGATGCTAATCCAGCCGAAGGCGGCATGGCAAATGATTACCGTGAGACTTGCTCCGGCCGGGTCGTTACGAGTAAAAACTTGTGTGCCCTGGAAGACCTTCCTAGCGCAAATATCTATTCGTGGACGATCGCTGCCGGTCGCGCAAGGCGGCCTGATCGTTCTCCTGGTCTTTCTGGCCTATCTCCCCGCCCTGCGCGGAGGTTTCGTCTGGGACGATGACGAGTATGTCACGAACAACCCGCTCCTCACTGCGCCGGACGGTTTGAGACGGATTTGGTTTACAATGGATTCGCCCTCGCAATACTTTCCGCTGACTTACACGGTCTTTCGCATTGAACGTTCCCTCTGGGGCTTGAATCCGACAGGTTATCATTGTGTCAATATTTTGCTCCACGCAATCAATGCGCTGTTGGTCGGGCTTGTGTTGCAGCGATTGAGCGTGCCGGGCGCCTGGCTGGCGGCGGCGCTCTTCGCCCTGCACCCGGTGCAGGTGGAAGCAGTCGCATGGATCACGGAATTGAAAAGTGTTTTGTCGCTCTTTTTCATTTTGTTGGCGCTGTTCTGCTGGATTGAATTTATCGGGGAACGAGCAAGGCGATTTTGGTATTGGCTGGCGCTGGTGTTTTACGCGCTGGCGCTCTTCAGCAAAACGACGGCCTGCACCTTGCCGGTGGCGCTGCTTCTGATTCTGTGGCTGAAAACAAAACCGATTGACTGGCGTCGGCTGGCCCAAGTTGCTCCGTTTTTGGCGATGGGTTTGGGAATGGGACTGCTGGCAATGTGGTGGGAGCGATTTCATCAAGGCACGCAGGGGAAACTTTTTTCGATGAGCTTGCTGGAACGCACTCTGGTTGCGAGCCATGCGCTTTGGTTTTACGCGGGCAAATTGTTCTGGCCGGTGAATCTGACATTCAGTTATCCGCGCTGGGCGATTGAACCCGCCAATCCATCAGCTTATGGCTGGCTGGTCATGGCAATCGGATTATGCGTGGCAATCTGTTTCACCAGACGATTCGTCGGGCGCAGTGTTGAGGTTGCGACATTGTTTTACGTGGCAACGTTGAGTCCCTTGCTTGGGTTCATCATGCTTTCCACGTTTGTTTACACGTTCGTAGCGGACCATTACCAATATGTCGCGAGCATCGGCTTGATTGCACTCGCAGCGGCGGGAATCACTATCGCCTTCAAAACCAAACCATTTCTTAAGTTGGCATGTT
>Ga0187874_10002364_pt1 | contig 14562 bp, 17 predicted proteins | sample June2016WEW_16_1_3_FD_132993 | JGI IMG/M metagenome (GOLD analysis project Ga0187874, IMG submission 132993) | Peatland microbial communities from SPRUCE experiment site at the Marcell Experimental Forest, Minnesota, USA - June2016WEW_16_150 | ecosystem: Environmental > Terrestrial > Soil >... | reverse complement strand
TTAATGTTGTGGGCGGCTCGTCTGGGCCAGGATCAGTAGAGATCACAGGTCCGGGCGGTGTGAATACCGCTATCATCTCCGCTGATGGGTCCTTGGATGTCGTCAATACTGCCCCACTCGTAGAAAACGTAATACTGACGACAGGAAGTTTAGCCAACGGGGCTTCAGCGATGTTGACGGCGCAAATGCTCGGACCGTTTCAAATGTTGTGGGCCGCAGTGAGTGCATACTGCCGTGTTGAAGCATACAGTACGGCAGCCGTTCAAGCCGCTGATGCTGCTCGACCCGTTACACAGGTTCCGACTCCAGCAAATGCTTCTGGAGTGATTTCAGACGGTCTTCTGCTCGCCACGTTGGCGCTTGGATACGAAAACACTTTTGGGTTGAACGGGGACACACCAGCTTCGAACACCATTTACTTCACTATTACGAATTTGAGCGGGACTGCGGCGGCTATTACCGTCAACATCGCGTACACAAATTCACTGGTTCCCGCTTAGGAGATTTATGATAACAAGCAGGCGGATAACAGAAACGGATCGCACGAGCATTAAGCACGCACTCGCGCAAGACACATTTCATCCTGACACAAATTCGGACGTTTTCTATCAGGAAGGCGTAATCACGAATGCGTACGAAGACGAAAAAGGAATATCACTTTTCGTCAGGGCGTACAAGGTTCTGCACATCGACCTGCTGTGTTTTGATAACGGCGACCATGTTCGCAATCGTATAGCACTAGAAGCAGGCTGGCCCGCCCTTGTAGCAGGCGCGCGAGCGGGCGGATTTAAAGAAATCGTAACTTCGGTAAATGGCCCCGCACTGTTGAAGTTCGTCACAAAGAAGATTGAAGACGGCGGATTTGGTTTTAAAGAAGTCAACGTCAACGGTGAAATTTCCCTGCGACGTACGGTGTAGGAAGGAATTCATATGTGTCTAGGCGTAGGCGCTACCAGCGGCTCAAAAGCCATAAATAACGAAACGGGCGCGGCGTATGGCACGGCCATCACGCAAGCGAACGAAGAATTTGGAGATGCTAATACAGCCTTCAATGACGTGATGACCAGCATGGCCCCGATTGCGAAGGCTGGGCCGGGCCAAATGGGCTGGACAGCGGCGCAATCTAATGCCGTCAATTCCCAGACCATCAACCAGACTGCAGCGCAGTATAAGAATGCGTCCGCTGCCGTGCAAAATCAGATAGGTGCAGAAGGTGGGGGCAACATCGCCCTGCCGTCAGGAGCGAATATAGCTACTGAAGAAGGCTTGGCGGAAGCAGGCGCGCAGCAAGAATCGTCCGCGCTAGCAAACAACACTATAGCCAACGCCGCTCAAGGAAATGCTAACTGGCAATTTGCCGAAGGTGCTATTCAAAAAGCGCCGAGCATGTTTGCTACTGCCAATGAAGCAACAGGGGAGGAAGCCGACTTAGGAAAAAATGCCCTAGCGTCACAAGCGGTTATTAATGCGGCACCATCATGGCAAAAGATAGCAATGGGTGCCTTGGGAACCGCTGTCACAGGAGCTGAGGCGTTTGCGACTGGGGGCGCATCCTTAGCGATACCCGCCCTCGAAAAGGGCGTATCTGGTATAATGTCTAGTGCATCCAGTAGCGGCGGCTCAAGCGGCGGCTAAAGTGGCGGCAGCAGCGACTCTCAAATGTCCCCTAACGGTTAAGTTTAAGGAGAATTATGGCAGATACGATTACACCTAATCCCGCAGATGTTGGCATGGCTTCAGGCCCTGCACCTACACCCGCCGCTCCGAGCGCAGTTCAGCCCAATCCTGCAGCGCAGCCCCCGACTGCGCCCCAACCAGAGCAAAAGTCCAACGTGCCCGATGCGGACACTGCCGCAGCTAAGAGCATGCCTGCGCAACTGGCAAATGATCCGCAGGTACCGTCACAGAAACTAGCGACCGATGTGGACATAAATAAGACATCGAACTCGCCTGCGCACTCCAAACTTTACAACGCCGCTATTGAAATGGTTGGCGGTCCTCGTACTATTTCGACTTATGATGCAGAAGGCAATGCCAAACGTACGCCTGTATCAGTAAAGCCGTGGCAGTTAGGCATGGCACTCGCTTTGAGTGTTTTGAGTGGAGGCATGAAGGGAGCAAATGCTGAGAACGGCCCAGCCGCATTCCAAGAAGGACAGAAATCTGCCCAAGAACAGCGCGCAAAAGTTCAGGCCGACAATCAGAAACAGGACGCTCAGGCGAAGGCTGACCAAGACCACAAACTTGCCGTCATGAAAAACAACCTTGAGATTCATCAATTGGCGATGAACATAGGTACTAGAGATTTGGAAACGAACAAAGCAACCATCGAAGGGCTCAAGCCGCAAATCGCGATGTTGGAAGCCAATCCACAATGGATAAAAGGTGACGAAACCGAAGACCAAATGAATGCCATTTTGAAATCAGGGAAGGGCAACGTCACCCGAGATTCTTTCATTATGCACGGCGACCCGTACGAAATTATTGACCCGACGACAGGCAAGCAAAAAGAAGTCAACGGCGTTCCTGTCTACGGTCACCATTACTACTACGTTGACCCAAAAGGTTCGGCGGAATTGACACAAGCCATTCAAGATCAAGGATACAAGATGGGAAAGTTCCGTGCCGCTGACGGGTCTCAGGTAAAAATACCCGAAGGTACGCAGTATCCTGTCCTGTCGATGCTGAAACAGGGAACGGAGAACGCACAGATTAGCACGACCGAAGAAATTCTGGAACAGCAAAAGAACGACATTCTGGGAGACAAAAAGGGTCCACGTGTTTCGTTGGCGGACGAGTACGCTTCTGACCCGCAAAGGTGGGGTGCTGCTATCGACGAGTATTCTCGCTCCCTCGGGGCGGGTCCGGCTCCCGCAGTGTTTGCGGACATGATGAAGCGCGGCAAAGGTCAGGAATCCGCTTTGTTGATGAAGTTCATGGGCGTCACTAATGATGACGTTACGGCGTATGAGAACAAGCTCCTTCAAGAACATACCGAAGCCACGACAAAGGAGCCGCAACCGAAGGCGTTGACGCCTGAAGAAAAGGAGCACGTGGCAGCGGAGAATAAGCACCTCGCTGCGGAGACTACAGCCTCGTTAAGCGTAGCGGCGAAGAACGACGCCGAAAGGAATCAACTCAAAGTCACTGAGGCCAATCGCGCCTCCACAGTAGACGCCTTTGGACGAGGGCAAGTCGCGCCTCAGAATATCGCGTTCTTGCTTCGAGGCAAGGAAGGTCAAGCCCTGCTGAATGAAGTGACTGCGAAGTATCCAGACATCGACTCGACGAAACTACAAAACTACTCGGAAAAGACTTCTGAGTTCACGGGCACCAAAAAGGGCACATCTGGGGCCGCCATCAACAACGGTGCTACTGCATTTAAGCACTTGCTTGATCTGGAGAAGCTGAACACTAATGCGAGCCACATTCCGGGCACACCCGCATATACCGCCTACAAGAATCAAGCGGATACGCTCGTGGATGAGTTAGGCCAATTTTACGGCAACACGACTATCCCCGGACTTGCAGATTTCAAGAATACTTTGATGTCAACCTTACCCGGCAATCGCGAAGCGGCCATTCGAACACAGGCGCATTCGATGGGTGAAAAAATGGACTCGTACGTCCAGCAGTGGAACAACATTGCGCCAAGCAAGAGTTATCAGCGGCCTATGCCGTTCTACGACAATGCGGCGAGAAGCGCGCGCCAACATTTGACAGGCTCTACTGGGACTGAACCAAACTCAGGCGTCGAGGGAGCCAACAATAATGCAAACGCAAAGACGGTGAAGTTCCAAGGGCAACAAATACCCATCAACACTGATGGCACGATCAACTATAACGGCGGCATCTATAAACTAAATCCAGATGGTAAAGGTGCGACGTTGGTGCCGAAGCAGACCACGCAACAGTAAAGGAATCACATGGCAGACACTGCACAAGCGCCACAGACTCTTACGTTTGATGATCCTTCGCAATCCGCTCCGACCGCAGCGCAACCTGCTGCGGCGAGCGCGGACGCGGGCACGCCGCAGACTTTACAATTTGATACGGCGGACAAAGACGTTAACCCGCTCGAACAGCCGGGATTTGTGTCACGTGTAATGGACACCTCTGGCGCGGAAGGACTTGGCAAACTCGCTGGACAAACGGCGGGTTACGTCGGCAACATGCCTGCGCACGTCTACAACCGTGTTCAAGGTCTTGAACAGGCGTACTCGGCTCTGAAGCAAGGCGATCTAAAGAAAGCCAACATGATCGCGCATACTTTGTTGAGCGGACCAGACGATCCGATTACTGCCATGGCAAAGGACCTCATCAAGGTGCCGTTTGCTGAAGCCATAGAAGCCTACAAAGCGTTCAAAGTCAATTCTATCGCTAACCCCGACACTGATGAAAATCTGGCCGCTGCGCAACACGGCATTCGGTCTATCCCTCTCATCGGAGCTGGCGCTGAACATGTCGGCAGCCTCATTGCGGAAGATTTGCGTAACCACAACTGGAGCGCGCTGTCGGGCGATCTAGTCGGCATCGTTCCTGCTCTGACGATGGGTGCAGAAAGTAAAGCTGCCAAGTTGGCAAGCACGTCAGGCGCAGAAGGCGCAGCAGAGGCAGCGGCAGACGCGACCTCTAACGCAATCCGTCCCAGCCAGAGAATGATTGGGCGTACGTCTGTGCCAGTCACTGCGCTACAAGCCGAAAATCCGTCTATGGCAGCTCGTGCTCTAAAGACGCTGGCCAACAATCCTGCAGGCGAACAGGCGCAATTTGCTGCCCAGCATACGCAACCAGCCGCAGTAAATGCTACGGTAACCAGTCTTGAGGATGTCGCTCGTAACCACATTCAAACGCTTCGCGATCATTTAGGCGATAACACGCCTTACGAAGCAGACATGAGCACCCTGCGCAAACAGTCGGGGGCGATGAAAGACGCTGCCCAAGAAGTGTATACAAAGTTCGACAAGGCGTCGGACGAAGATCAGGCGGCGTTCAAAGACCAACAGGTTGCTAAAAAGGAAGCCTACGACCAAGAGCAAGCCGAAAAGAAAACTGCGTTCGAGGCTGAGCAGAAAACCAAGCAAGAAGCGTTCGAAAAATCCGAACAGTCTAAAACCAAGGCGTCAGAAAACACTCCTGCGCCGCACAAAGCCGCCAAGTTCAAGGCCGAGAAGTTTGAGCCCGATGAGTTTGAGGAAGATGAGCGGCCACTGACGTTTCGCGAGATGCAGACGCGACGCGGCGAGGCCGTGGACAACATGCGTGCAGGGACAACTCCCGAAGCATATAAAGCCGCTCAAAATGATTTGCGTAGTATCAACAAACAAATGGACGACTTTGCGGATAAGCACGACGATGTCGTTTCGCCCGACGAATACAAACTTGCGAACTCGACTCGTCATGCCGCAGGTCAACACGACTTCATCGCGGACAGATTGAAAATCGATCAAGGCACTGACGAAATTCCTGCCAGCATCACCAAGGGCAGTTTGAAGACGCTTCCGCAGACGTTTGAGAAGCGTTACGGGGACGGATCGTTTGAAAAGTATCTCGGTCCCGAAGGTTTTAAGAACTACAACGCTGTCCGAGACGTTTTAGAAAATCCAACTCAAGGGCAGGGTTTGTGGCACATGGCAAAAGTGCTAACGAGGCACGCGGCTTCTCTAAGCGCAGGTTACGCTGCTGGCGGCGGTGTGGCAGGAGCAGCGGCTTTAGATGCAGGGCAGTACGCTGTCGGACACATTGCCGAGAATTTGTTGTTCAATCCCGAATACGGTCAGACAGTTCTAGCTGCTTGGCGACATGCGCAAAATGGAATGCAAGTCGTTCGCCCAGTTGCTGCAGCCGCCCCGCTATTGAATCGGAATAACGGCCCAACCCACGTCTGGACGCCCGATCAGGGTATTGTAGCTACACAATAGTTGTAGTATACTAAAGGACTAAATGGATACGCCGAATACGCTCGTATTTGATACTCCGAAAGCGACTCCGATAAACGATCCTGCCATGGATGTGAACCAACATTATGAGCAGGAACCCGAACGTCCGCAACAAGTGTCGGACGACCAGCCTATTCAGTTGGCGCAGAATACCCCGCCCACGATTGGACCAACGATAGATACACACAACATCGTGCAGGCACCGAATGGGGCGCGTATCGCGTTTCCGAAAGAAATGCCTGCAGACCAGATGCATCAGGAGATATCTACGTACTGGGACCGCCTTACGAAAGACAATCCGCTGTTGCAGGGGCCTGTGGATTCGGCTAAATTTCTAGCCCACGAGGTGCACGGAGCAGCCCAAACGATTATAGGTCTGCCGTCCGCAATCGTTGATTCTATTGTGGTAGAACCGACTGAGCACGAGAAACAACAGTTCGGGATTACCGGCAAACCATCACGCGCGCAACAGGCTGCACTGGCTATGTATCGTAACATCGGCGCGCCGATTGAGAACGCTGCGCAGTGGTACGGCACAGCCGTTAAGCACAATCAGCGCATTATCGATCTAATCCCTGCGGATGTGTTAGCTGAAGGAATTGGTACGGGTGCGGGCGCTGCGGTGTTAAGCAAATTCATTGAAGGCGAGGGAGCTGAAACTCCAGCGATGGGTCAAGAAACCCCGACTACGGCAGCGGCAACCTACGCAGGAACCGAACGTCGTGCAGGCGCACGTACCCTGACTACGCCCGCCGAAAACGAACTGGCGATGAAGAATCGTCGTTTGCAGGATATCAGCAATCCTTTTGACCACACCGAAGGTGCCTCGGCGACTATGAACCGCGATGAAGCTTTAAAAGCTCTTGCGCCTCCTGAAGCCAAGGGGCAAACTTTCTACCACGGCGCTAATGCTGAGGGCACGAAAGCCATCGAGCGCACGGGAGCAATCAATCCCGATGCTTTCAGTCAAGCCCATTTAACGCCCGAAAAAAGTACGGCGGACGCTTACGCACGTGCGAATGGCGGCAAGACATTTTCGGTCAACGAGAAAGACATTCCGCCCGATGTTTTGCAGCAGTACAAAGATACTGGGCGCGGCCCGATGGTGCTCAATTCTGAGCACACCGTTCCAGTGAATGAAGCAGCTCCGCAATCTGCACTCGCGCCCGAGTACAAAGATTTGGGCAACGGGTTGCACGAAGTTAGTACCCCAGCAGCGGAGGGCAGTTCTAACGGGCATCTTTTAGCACGAGATGTCGAAGGCAATCCAGACGCAGCGCGCGTAGGCCACCATTGGGTGGACGCCGATTCACGCGGGCAAGGGATGGGCAGCGCGCAACTAGCTAAAATGGCGCAGTCTCTCGCAGACAAAGGGAAGACAACGCTGTTGAGCGATTTGGATATGACTGCTGGTGCGAAGCGTTCATGGGATAATCTTCAGACGCAATACCCTGACGCGGTTTCGAAAGCAGGCAACGGCTATATTTTTGACTTGACAAAGTTGAAGCCAGATGCTGAAGCAGAAGCCTTGAAAAACGCGTTGAGCGGCTCGGCAGGCGAAAATGCACTGTTCGAGAAAGCAAAAGCCGAACTCGGACCTGACGCTACGGCGTCCGAAGTTGCCCAGCGCGCGCAGGAGATGAAGACGGGAACACCAGCGCCCAAGACGGCACCAAATCTGCCGAAGCAGTATGAGAAGTATGGATTCGAGCGTACGGAGAATATCCCGTACGATGAAAATACTTACGGTACTCCAGACCAAGCACTGCAAGACGCATGGAAAAAACAGGGCTGGAAAGAAGGCGACCCGTATCCCGGCGTGCAGTTCATGAAGTTGAAGAATTCGGCCCGGAAGTCCGTCATGAAAGAAGGACAGCCGATAGAGAAGAAGGAAGAAAAGAAAAAGCCATTCGCGGCACCCGAGCAAAATATGGAAGCCGCCAATTTCAAACAGCGGCTCAACGATAAGATGACGGCTGCGCTGGCATAGGGTTGACAGGCGGCCATTAACTTTGGTACACTAATCGTGCGAAAGGCAGGGTAGCCATATTTTGCGTCAGGACGATTTTCAGCAGGCGTTGGTTATTTTAGAGTGTTGGCGGCAAGGCTGCGATTTCGGCAACCACCAAATACCCAGCATGATCGCTGGATGTCTCGGTAACCGTGTCCGCTTGGGTTGGGGTTCATGGCTTGAAGTGGTGGCTAAATTGCCAAAATTTTCGGCTGTCTTGGAGCAACCAAACCGTGACAAATTCCCCGACATTTGGGAGCCCAATTTCGTGAAGTTGCTTCACAACATTTCTGGAATTTGGGACAGCAGTATTCCAGACCCCGCCGTGGGCGGCCTCTATTGGGCTGATCTGAGTCAGGGACGAGGCGGCATCACGAATCCGTGGTTCCGCGATAAGATTTTGAATTCTCCGCAGCACACAGCGGTAGCTAATCAGGGCCCTTTTACCCTCTTCCGCTAGAAAGGATTTATGAATATAGATCGTATCCTTAGCCAGATGAAGGACTATCATCTCCCCGCAAGTATTTTCATTTTTGCTGTTGGCGCAGTGATGAAATGGTTTGGTCATCTTGACAGCACTTTCGTCGCTTTTACGGGTACGGTGCTTGGAGCCATAACTGGGCATGCCTTTAGTCCTGCGCAAAAAGACCACGACGAAGGAGTAAACCAATGATGTTTATTTCTGAAATGCCTGTATGGGTCGAGCAGATTAAATTCTTTGGCGTGGTCGGTGGTGGTTTTTGGACAGCCTTCACGGCCTATAATTGGGTGAAAGCTGCCTTCACGAATACACAGACTGGAGTCGAAGGCATCAAAACTGAATTAGTTCAGCAAACTGCCGCCATTGTGAAGGCGACCGATACCAATACAGGGGAGTTGAAGGAGTTACGCAGCGATATCAAAATGCTCGTGCAAGCGATGATTCAACCGCCTATCCGCACTCGTGCAGCTCGCCGTAAAAAATAGCTTGACTCAGGAGGGTTCGGTAAAATAGAATCCTAGTACGAAAGGAACCATGGCAAAAAGCAAGGTTACCAAGGCGCAACTCATAGCCGACATCAAAGCAGTTGCCGGTAAGAATCGCGCGATTACTCGCGCCGAGTATATTCTTGGCGGTAAATTCAAGAAGGCCTACGAAACGTTGTTCTTGACATTTGAAGATTTTCGTGCAGCGGCCAAACTGGTCGCGCCGAAAGACCTAGCCAGCGGCAAAGAGCGAGCAGCCGAACGTAAAGAAGGGCTGCCAGAGAAAGGTAAGATCAAACGATATATCCTGACTTCCGCGCAGAACAACACGTACGTTCACAAAGCATTTTGGGCAAACCTGAAAGCGTTCGCCGAGCACTATCACGCGCAAATCATGGTCGGAACGTTTTCGTATAACCAGAACCACTACGGCAAGCTGGCCGTGAAACGCGGGTGGGCGCGGGGCCACGAGACTGATTTGTGGTTCGATCCCGCAATCACAGAGTATCTTTCAGATGAGCGGGTTGAGTTAGCGCCGGGCTTGTCATGGTGCGGCGAGATGAATATTCAGCCGACTGAAGAGAATCCCCTGTCAGGGCTGGAATCATACGCCCACGGTTCGAGCGCCATATTCCCGCACACCAAGATTGAGATGCGATCTATCGCGGTCCCTGAGGGCACACCAGTCAAGATGAATTACACGACTGGCGCAGTGACCCTTCTGAACTATATTCATAAGAAAGCGGGACTGAAGGCCGAGCATCATCACAGATACGCATTCCTAGTTGTTGAAGTAGACAGCGACGGCAACTGGTTTGTACGCCAAGTCGCGGCCCGCAAGAACGGGCGCAACATTCAAGACCTGAATGTCGAAGTTGAAGACGGTGTAGTCGTATCGACTGACGCAAAAGTAGAAGCGATTACGTACGGCGATCTGCACGCGGCTTGTGCCGAAAAGTGGATTGTAGATGCATCAATCGAGATGCTTGACACGTTGAAACCTAAATATCAATTCTTTCACGATGTCATGGAAGGTGCGAGCATCAATCGACACGTGCGCAAGCACAAAGCAGTTCACGAGAAGTTCCACACTTACCTTAGAGGGCTGACAAGACTGAGCGACGAAGTGGCGATGACAATAACGCAACTTTCAAAGTATTTGCGGCCTTGGTGCAAAACTGTTGCGCCTGAAGCCAATCATGACGCAGTCTGGTTACGAGCATGGCTAAATGATTTTGATTATCGTGTTGACCCGTCAAACGCCGAATTGTTTTTGAAATTACAGGCGTTCATGTATTCGGAAATTCGCGGCGGCAAGATGCCGAATCACGTCAATCTTATGGATAGGCTGTTTGTTACCGAAGGTGGACTTGAAAAAGATGCCATTAAATTCCTTCTGCCCGATGAATCTTTCTTAATCTGCAAGGAAATCGAATGTGGTATGCACGGGCATCTTGGTCCGAACGGGACCTTCGGGGCACCGGGCAATTTAAGTAAGTTGGGAAAGAAGGCAACGACTGCGCATACGCATTCTGCTGGAATTTACCACGGGCTATACGTTGCTGGCACGACTTCGCAACTGCGCTGGAACTACAATATCGGTCCCAGTTCGTGGAGTCACGCCCACGTCGTTACTTATTCAAATGGGCAGAGAGCGGTTGTAAGTTTGAAAAACGGAAAATGGAGAGCCTAGGGAGATTTAATGCGCTATAAATCCATCTATACGGCTGGGCCCTTCGCATGGCAGAGTAAACTATCTGCTTACGCCGAAGAACTCCGTCTCAAAGGATTGCGCGTGAACGCGCGCTGGCTATTGGAGAAAGTATCTGCTGTCGCGAAGAACGTCGAAATTCCTGTCGACTACGCGCGCAAAACAGCCGTCTTGGATATCGAGGATATTTTAGCATCCGAAGCGTTATTGTTGTTTACTGTAGGAGCCGAAAATTTTCCAGAATTTTCGATAGATGCGTTAGCGCGCGGCGGGAGACATTTCGAGGCCGGACTTGCCTACGCTTTGGGTAAAAAAGTAATTGTGTGCGGGCCGTTCAAAGAGAACGTCTTTCATTCTCTGAAAGATATCACGTATTACGCAACATGGGAAGGTGCGAAGAAGTATCTTTTGTCGCGGTCCGTGTTAAGACGCAAGCCGTTAGAATCTCGGGTTTTTGGGAGACGTAAAATTGTTAATGCGTTCGGACCTAACGCTTCGATTTGTGAATGTGATGGGTACGCCGCATAGCGTCTCATCAAGGGAGTGAGTAAAATGTCCGAAGCAAGCGCAGTCGTAGTCCGTACGGTACTTCCATCGGAAGCAGCCGAACGAAAGAAGGTTCCGTTGTCTAGCGGAGTCTTTGATTATTTCACAGCGGCGCTGGTTGAAGTTGCAAAAGTTTCCCAAGCGGGAAACGATCAACACAATCCCGGCCAAAGTTTACATTGGAGCCGTGGTAAATCGAACGACCACGCAGACACAATGATGCGCCATTTTATCGAGCGCGGGACGGTTGATGCAGACGGCATGCGACATTCAGCAAAAATGGTATGGAGAGCCTTAGCAATTCTTCAACTGGAGATGGAGGCGGACGGCGCTCCCATGGCACGAGGCGCGAAGTGAGTTGGATTCTTCCTGCCGCGTTTGTGGTGGCCATTGCGCTCGGCTGGGTGACCAGCTATTTGGCGCGAACGGGCAAGTTTAGGAAAGACGGATTTTGATCTATTCCTGTCTAGCTTAACGGCAGAGCTACTCACTGTTAATGAGTACGGTCTTGGTTCGAGTCCAAGGGCAGGAGCCAAATTTAATGTGGGCGGTTCGTCTAGCGGGAGGACACTAGCCTTGCACGCTTGGAACGGGAGTTCAAATCTCCCACTGTCCACCAAAGCCAGAGCGTCTATGCTGCGGAGTACAATTATCCGCCTTCGTACTGGCGAAGTCGTAGACCCGACAGGCCACCGGCCCGCGAGGGAGTGGCCACAAAGTTTCATGAAAGGAACACCATGATTAGTATCGTTAGCGCAGTAATCGGTTACGTCGCAGGAGCATTCACACCTTCAATCGGTCGCAAGCTCAAGGCATTGTTTGTGAAGGAATCCACCGCTGCCAAGACGGCAGCCACTACCGCCGTCGCCAGCGTTGCTGGTTCGGCAGTCGCGGCAGTCAAGACCGACATCGTCAGCAAGCTGTAAGTTTGAACAAGCGTGGCCGAAGCGTTCGCGCCCGGTTAGGTAGCCAGCCCCACGAAGAGCGTGTCCCAACGCCGCCGTCTTGTTCATTTAGCAGCCCCGACCATTCGAAAGGAATTTATGTGTGATATTTGTGGAAAGGGCGGCTGTGCGTGCGCGCCGTATCCGAACAAACCTATGCACGAGCATGACGCCATCCGCAGTCGCACGACTGGGCGTAAGATAGAAATCGATATGGGGCCACAGGGCGACGGACTTGTGCCGAAGAACCCATTCGCGAGCCAACTCCAGCAGCGGTTCTTGCACGCCCATCCTGAAAAGGTCGGCGGGACCAAGAAGCTGAAGGAATGGGATAATTCTACGGATTTTTCGAATCTCCCGAAGCGTTCCAAGCATCTAAAATAGTTATGGGCTTTGTATACTTGATAACATGCCTCTCAACGGGTAAGTATTATGTTGGTCAGACTATCAATCGATTAGCGATGGTCTGGAAGATGATCCAGCCGATGGTGAAATAAATGATAGAACAGAAACTTGAAGGCAAGCCGAGTCCTATTCCGTACAACGAGAAGCTGGGACCGTCACCGATGACCAAGCAGTCCCTCCCCGCGCCTGAGAGCACTCAAGCCCTCATGTCCTCGGCAAACCGCGCCGTCGATCAGATGACTGCGAAAGCGACTAGCGTTCGGCACCAACTTGGGCACGGCATACCGAAGGGCCATCCCGCCCTCGAAGGCATGGAGGAATAAATGACCACTGAAGAGTTACGCGCTTTGCCGGATAAACCGCTTACTACCACGCCATACACTCCGATTACAGGCTCGCTCTGGACCATGGCCAAGAACGATTTGAGCTGGCTGCAGCGCCACGAAAGAATCGTCATCGTCGCCCTTGTTCTGCTCGTTGGCGGGTTCCTAGGGAATAAGGCGTTGAATTACGATTCGGCCATGAAAGACGCTAAAGTCGTCGCCCTGACGCAGGTTGTGGCACAGGACAAGCAGAATGTGTCCAATTTGGCGCAGCAAGCCGCTACAGCGCAGGCAGCCTATCAAGCGACACTAGACGCCATAACCAAACAGAATGTCGCTCTGGAGTCGTCTGTGGCGCAGGAATCGACTATTCTCGCCCAGCGCCAAGCGACCGACCGCCAACTACCCCTGCCTGAACTCGCCCAGCGCATGGAAGTCCTTGTTCCAGCAGCACAAGGCGGAATTACAGCTACTACATCTGGTGTAGTGCTGTCTAATACCGCTGCATATGGTGTTGCTAATGCATTGGAACAGGTTCCAGTGCTTCAGTCCCAGCTCGCTTCAGAGACGCAAGTCGCACAAAACAATGCCGATTTGGTTGTACAGGCGCAAGCCCTCAACGGTAAGTTGTACAACGAAATTGACGGCCTGAATAAATCGGTAGTCGATATTACGGCACAAGGCAACGCCGAAGTCGCGGTAGAGAAGTTGAATACGAAGAAAGCGTTTCGAAAAGGTTTGAAGGTTGGCATCGGTATCGGCGTCGTCATTGGCGGCTTTATCATGCACGCACTATAGGGAGGGCGCATGCGTAAATTCTGGAAATGGGTGTTTCCGTGGAGACGCCCCGCTACTTTGGCGGAATTGCTTGCAAGAGGCCCAAGATGTTCGAAGAGCACCCGGATGTATTCGCGTTTCGGCGCGTCGAAGAGCGGCAAGAAGTGGGCATAGATTGCCCCGACTGTTTACGCAGTTTCGGGCACATCGTGCATTGCAAAATTCTAAAGCGGTATTTATCCGCCAGAGCAATCAGCATTACTCTGGAAGACTTCAACATGCTGCGCCTAGACGGCGCAACTGTTGCCGCCATTTTGGGTACGACCGTCAGCGATGTTGTACGGCAGACGTGCCAAGATGAAATGGAACAAGGCCGCAAACGCGGCTGGAAATTTGAGAAGTAAGAAAGGACACAATGAATAAAGCAGGCGTTATCCCCAACTCAGGGCCTGATGTTGACGCAGCAGCGTACGCAATCGGGCGCAATCACAAAGACATGGCTCCTCTTGGCGAAATCAAAGCCAACATGGGTCTCGGTCGGCGCGGAGCTGACCAGCCGAAAGAATCTCCGAAGTACCCAATGCATCGTGGATAATTTATAGTTTTTCTTAATCCCCTGCAAGAAAAACTCCAAGCGATTAAGCTCGGAGTTCAGTAACCAGTTCAACCGCCCTACTCTTTACGGAGTAGGGCTTCTTTTTGTTTGCTCAACAATGTTATCGGCCATCCTGATTCGACGTTGTTTCAGGGCACACTTTGTGCTGCGTGATACCCCACTTGGCCGCTATCGGCAGACGGCATTTGGTACAGTATATCAGCGGCTCTGGTGCGTACCTTCTCTTGATGACCGCTTCTACAGAGTCGTAATCCTCGTCATTGTGTCGGCGTTGTCCTAATCTATCGACTCACATTCAGATACTCCTTGTTGCTGGATTGGGAG
>Ga0187874_10002361_pt1 | contig 14574 bp, 8 predicted proteins | sample June2016WEW_16_1_3_FD_132993 | JGI IMG/M metagenome (GOLD analysis project Ga0187874, IMG submission 132993) | Peatland microbial communities from SPRUCE experiment site at the Marcell Experimental Forest, Minnesota, USA - June2016WEW_16_150 | ecosystem: Environmental > Terrestrial > Soil >... | reverse complement strand
GCCAGGCGCAACACTTCGGCGGGCGCGACCTCCGGCCGGGACAAGGCGAAGGCGCGCATTTCCGCGAACATGCTTAATTCCGCTTTGCCGTGTCCCGTGGTCTTGACGCTCGCCAGGCTGTCGGTTCCCAGGCACACGTTGACGCCGGCGGCGGCCAGTTGCGGGTAGGGAAAAGGCTGGTGCCCGAAATAAACGTGGCTGCGCGGGCAATGGGCCACGCTGGCGTGCGCCCGGGCCAGCGCTGCAATGTCGTGGGGTTCGAGGTAGTTGGCGTGAACGGCCAGGAAATTCGGCCCCAACAAGCCGCAACGCCCGGCCTGGGCCAGCGGCGTCCCCAGCCCGCAATCGGACATCTCCCGCTGCTTCCTGAGCCAGTCAAACATAGGTCCGCGCCGGTGCAGGTACATGTCCAATTCATCCCTCGATTCGGCCACGTGCATCGTCACCCGCCAGCGCCGCCGCCGGGCCAGCTCCGCCGTCTGCCGCAACAGAGCCGGCTGGGTCGAATAGAGCGCGTGCGGCGAAAGGCCGACGAACCCGCGCGGCGGCGAAAGGCTCTCCAGCGTGGCCGCCGCTTCGCGCAGGATTTCCTCCGGCTTCCGGCAGCTCCCGACCGCAATCATTTCCAAAAACGACACCACCCGCAACGGCGTCGAGGACCAGACCTCCGGCAGCAATTCCGGCACCGCTTCGATGTCCGCCACCGTGGTGGTGCCGGTGCGCGCGAGCATTTTCGCCCCGCGCAACCAGGCGGCGGCGTAGTCGCTGTAACTGGAGGCGGCCTTCAGCGCCACGAGGCCCTTGATCCAATCGGGGAATTGCTTCTGCGGCGGCAGTCCCGCCATGTCGGTGTAATCCAGGTGGCAGTGGGCATTGATCAAGCCGGGCAGCAAGACCGCCGCTCCCAAATCCACCGGCGGCCCAGGCTCGCGCGCCGCCAGCTCGCGCCACGGCCCGACGGCGGCGACGCGATTGTGGGAAATGAGAACGGCCCCGTTTTCCACCGGGGCTTTGCACACGGGCAATACAATCCGGGCGCGGATGAGCATGAACGGGGCGGGAGATCACCCTTGGCGGCGGCGCGCTTTCACGATTCGTCGATTTGGCGCGAGGCCCGGCCGCGCGGGCCAAGGACATGCTTGCGCGCCTTGTACTTATTATGGCGTTTGCGCAATTGCTGCTCGATTTTTTTTACCACCAGGTCGATGGCCTTGTAGAGGTCGCTCTCGCGGTCTTGGGCGAAGAGGTCGGGACCGGGGACCGCCAGGCGGATGGAGCAGGAAAACTGCCGCTCCGGCCCCTTGAGATGATTGTGCTCCAGGGTCACTCGGGCGCTGGTCGCAAAATGATCCAGATGTTCCACTTTTTCGATTCGACTCAGGATATGATCTTCGATGGATTTGGTTAAGGTGACATTGTGCGTCGAAAGAATGAACTTCATACAGAGCAAGGTGCTTCATCTCCGGCCCAAAATCCAACGCAAATTTCTTTTCCGCCGCCCTCCTTTGCGGTTTAATCGGGGCGTGCCTGCTAAAATCATTGCCGTGGCCAACCAAAAAGGCGGCGTGGGTAAAACGACCACGGCGATCAACCTTTCCGCCTGCCTGGCCCTGCTGGGACGCCGGGTTCTGCTCCTGGACCTGGACCCCCAAGCCAATGCCACCAGCGGCCTGGGCCTGGAAAAAACCGAAGGCGCCAGCGCCTACCGCCCCCTGCTCGGCGAAGGCAATTTGCTCGACAAAATCCGCCCCACCGCCTTCGACCGCCTCGACCTGGTCCCCAGCGAAGTCGATATGTGCGGCGCGGAAATCGAAATCGCCCGCGCCGAGAACCACCTGCTCCGCCTGGCGGGCCTGATCGGGCCGGTGGCGGCGGCGGACCGGTTTGATTTCATTCTGATTGACTGCCCGCCCTCCCTCGGCATTCTGACTCTCAACGCCTTCGCCGCCGCCGATTACCTGGTCATCCCGCTGCAATGCGAGTATTACGCCCTGGAGGGCATTTCCATGACCCACAAAATCTTCAACCAGGTGCGCGACACCGGCATCAACCCGCGCCTGGAACTGCTGGGCGTGGTCATGACCATGTTCGACGGGCGCACCCGGCTTTCGGCGCAGGTGGTGGAGGAAGTGCGGCAACACTTCGGCGATCTTGTATTTGACACCACCATCCCGCGCGCCACCCGCCTGGCCGAAGCCCCCAGCTTCGGCAAGCCGATCATCCATTACGACAAATACAGCCCCGGCGCCGCCGCTTACGAGGTCTTGACCGGTGAATTGCTCCAGCGGCTCAAGGACCGACTTTCAATGAATATCCCTGCCGCCCAAGCGTCGGTGCTATGAGTATGAGTTCTCCGGGCTTACCGACCTCTGCCTGGCTTTTGGCCATCGGGGCGACGGCCGTTCTTCTCATCGGCGCTTTTGCCCGCTTTGATCCCACCTCCGCGCCAAGGACTGCGCCGGCCATCGCTCCGGCCATGGCGACCGTCGTGGACCAGGAAGGTGCGGCCGATGCGGCGGGCGAACCAGCCTTGCCGGCGGATTTGTCGCCGGGTCTGGCCGAAATCATCCGCCTTGCCCAAGCCCATGTGGATGAAGGGGTTATTCTCTCATTCATCGAAAACTCCGGCCAGGCCTATTCCCCGTCCGCCGACGAAATACTCTATCTTTCCGACCTGGGCCTGTCACAGAATGTCATCGCGGCGCTGTTCAAGGGCAAACCACCCGCAGCGCCGCCAGCCTCGCAAGAGGTCGCGGCCGCGCCGCCGACACTTCCCCCGTTGGAGCCATCGGCCTCTCCGGCGCCTGCTTCGGACTCCAGCCTTTTTTACAAGGACCTGGCGCCCTATGGAGCATGGGTGCAAGTGCCCGACCTTGGCCTTTCCTGGCAGCCAACCGTCGAGACAATTAATCCCGACTGGCGCCCCTACCTGGACCATGGCCAATGGCTCGATTCGGACGCCGGCTGGTACTGGCAATCGGATTATTCCTGGGGTTGGGCGGTGTTTCATTATGGCCGGTGGGTGAAGGAGCACCGGCTGGGCTGGGTTTGGGTGCCGGACAAAGTTTGGGCGCCGGCCTGGGTCGCCTGGCGTTCGACCGGCTCCTATTTCGGCTGGGCGCCCTTGTTGCCGGGCGTCAGCCTCGACGGGTTGGGCCAGTTAATCCTCTATGGCCGCCCCCTGCGCGCCGGGTTTGCCTTTCCGCCATCTTCCTTTGTTTTCGTCAGCGCGGACAATTTTCTCGCCCGCAACCTGCCGCGCCGCGTCGTGCCCGCGCCCCGCGCCGCCGCCCTTTTCGCCGACAGCGTGGTCGTCGGGAATTACAGCGTCATAAATCATAAAATCATCAACGGCGGCATCAGCCGCGAAGCCGTCGCCGCCGCCGCGCGCAATGCCCCGCGGCCCGTCTCGCTCCTCCCGGTTTCCTCCCCGCCGGCGGCAACCGGGGTTGTGAACGGCGCGACGCTGCCCGTTTACCGGCGCGACCTTTCCGCCGCCGCGCCGTCAGCCGCCTCTGAATCCAGCCCGTTTCTGATCAACAAACCCCGCGTCCAGCCGGCGGAGACGCGGCCCGCGCCACGGGACGACCCGGCGTTGCCGGCGGAAGCTCTTGCGGCGGAATCGGCCCTCGTCCCGGCGCCGCCGCCGTCCGGGGAACCGGTCGTGCAACTGCCGCCGCTGAGTTACGCCGCGCCGCCACCCAGGCGTGTCAAACAGGTCGCATACGCCGCCGCCAACGAGGAGGTGTCCGCGCCGCGGCGCATCCATCATCAGGGACAGGGGGACGGTGTGGACGAAGCGCCGAAGGCGCAGCAGGTCTCTCATCAAGGACAGGGCCGCCTGGATCCTTCGGAAAGGGCCGTCACCGCGCCGCGCGCCGCCGCGCCTGCCGTCGAACCCCGCCGGGCGGTGGAGGAGCCGCGCACCGCGCTGCCCGAACCGCGCCCCGCCCTGCCGGAGCCGGTGCGAGCGGCGGCCCTGCCGGCCGGCGCCAGTTCCAAATCCGCCAAGTAGCTTCAGGGGTTCCTCGCGCCGCGGATCAACTCGCGCGCCAGCGCTTTGGCCCGGAAAACATGGTCCAGCGCTTCGAGAATGGCGGCGGAATCGACCGAGATGGCGCGCCCGTCCCGGTCGTCATAGGCGTAATCCCAGGGCAGGCCCTGCAGGTTGCCGTCAAATATAATCCCAACGAACTCCCCCGCCCGGTTCACCACCGGGCTGCCCGAATTCCCGCCGATGATGTCGTCGGTGCTGACGAAATCCAGCGGCGTTTTCATCTTGACCCTCAATTTCCGCCTTTCCCACAAGGGCGTCAAGTCGAACGGCGGGCGGTTCTTCATCTCCGCGGCTTTGGCGTAAAGGCCGGCAATGGTGGTAAAGGGGGGCACTGGCTGGCCGTTTTCCTCGTAGCCTCTGACGGCGCCAAAGGCCAGGCGGAGGGTGAAGGTGGCGTCGGGATAGCCGGCGGCGCCGTCCACCGCGTTGCGCGCGCGGGCGAGGGCGGCGTGGGCCTGGCTTTTGACCTCGGTTTGCGCCTCAAAAACGTCGCGCAAGGCCCGCGCCTCGGGATCGGCCAACCGGGCCAGTTCAATCATCGGATCGTGGGCCGCTTCGACCGCCGCCGCGCCGCCCTCGTAAAGCCGCCGGCGGAAGGCGGCGTCCCGCACCCCGGTGCCGTCGATCAAGTCCCGGGCGCGATGCCGGGGGGACTTGCCGGCGAGAATCCGCCGCACCAGCGGGTCATCGGCTCCCAACTGGCCCGCCAGGAAGGTGAGCGAATCGGCCAGGGCCAGTTTTTCCAGGTCGGGATAAATCGGTTTGGTGGAAAAGAGGGCCAGTTCGAGCGAAGCGCGGCCGGAATCGGAAAACTCGCGCAGCCGCTCGCCGTTGGGCTTGGGCCGCTCCTGGCCGGCGCGCAGCAGCGTGCGGGCGAGGCGGAAACACTCGGAGTTGAAGGCCGCGCCGCCTTCGAGAAGATTATATTTGACGTATTGGTCCCCAAGGATTTTGACCGCGCCCGCGATCTTGTCGTACGCGGCCAGCGCCTCCGCCCCTTCCGGTTTGCCCGCCAGGCGGGCCTGGAATTGCGCTTCCGCCGCCTCCTTGCCTTCCATCAGGCCCGGCGAGAGCAGGCCGGCCAGCTCCCCATCGAGCGCCTTGCGGGTATTCTTGACGCCAAACAAAAGCTCCTTGGCGCGCCGCGCGTTTTCGTCGTTGCGCGCGCTCCAGGCCTCCAGCAGGACTTCCCGGTCTTTGAGCGTCCGCAGGCGGAATGGCTGGGCGCGGTCGCGCAAATCCTTCAATTCCGCCACTGTCAACAAACGGCTGGTGTGGCCGGGATTGCCGGAGACAAAGACCAGGTCGCCGTCCGCCGGGCCTTTTTGGGAAAACCGCAGCCAGTCGTCCAGCCGCGCCGGCTGGCCGTTTTCGTAGGCGCGGAACAGGCAGATGTCGAGATCGTGGCGGGGAAACTCAAAATTGTCCGGGTCACCGCCGAAAAAGGCCATTTGCGCTTCCGGGGCGAAAACCAGGCGCACGTCGGTGTAACGTTTGTAGCGGTAGAGGTGATAGGCCCCTCCCTGCCACAAGGTGACCACGTCCGCCCGCAAACCGGTTTGGTCGAGCGATTCCTTTTCGATCTCGGCGATGATTTTGCGCCGGGCGGCAAAAGCGGCTGCCGGATCGGCCTCCTTCGGCACGGCCGCGTTCACCCGCACGGTCACGTCCTGGATCGACTCCAGCACGTTCAACTCCAGGTCCAGGCATTTGATTTCCTCCGCCGGCGACCGCGCGTAAAAGCCGTCGCGGAGGTAATTCTTCTCCGAGGTGCCGAGCTTCTGCAGCGCGTCGGCCCCGACGTGATGGTTGGAGATGAGCAGGCCGTCGCGGCTGACAAAACTGCCCGAGCCGCCGGAGTTAAAGCGGATGGAGGCCTTGCGCAAATGGTCCAGCCAAGGGTCGGTGAGGTCGAACTGGTAGCGTTGGCGAAGCAATTCGCGCGGCGGCTGGTTGAACAGCCACATGCCTTCATCGGCCCGCGCCGCCAGCGGCAGCACGAGGCACAGCCAGGTCAAATAAACGGATTTCATGTTGTGAGGGCCTGTATATGCCGGAACAAGGGCCGGCATAAAGAGAAAAAGCGACGCTCGCGCCAACCAGGCGGAACACGATGACGCGGCAAATCATACGGGGGATATTTTAACACTTGACACGGCCATTGCAACCGCTGACTCTTCGGCCTTTGCCAAAGGTGTCATAATTCTAGGACTCACCCCAGGCCTCCCCATTGACTTTGTCTCGCACAACCGCTAGAGTTGAGTAATGAAAACACATAATATTCTTCGGGCGAAAATTGCCAAGGCGCGCCTAGAAGAGATCAAATATTACTGTGTCAGTTTGTTCCGCAACGATGTTCCCCATGGCTCCGGCACCTTAATCTCTCTGGGAAACGTGTGCGGGATTCTGACCGCGCATCACGTTTCGGACTTGGCCCTAAAGGTAAAAGGAGTAGATGGGGACGCTCTAATCCTGGTTTTTGCCGAACACTTCCATCGATTTGAAATCCCGCTGCACACGGATCCGTTCAAGCGCCTCTATGAAGAAGTTGTCGTCGGTGCTTTCCACGAGAGCCACGCATCTCAAGGGCCGGACCTAGCGTTCATTCACCTGTTCGATCCGGATAAGTTGAGCATTTTAAAGAGCAAGAAGCTCTTTTATCCACTGGATCATGCGAAGCTCAACACAGTGCGCGAACTTCCATATCAGCAGATGCCGTGGTGGATATCGGGAGCTCCTGAGAAGCGGACCACCATTCAGCGCCGTTCACAAGGTGGCGAATTCCGCGCTCGCGTTCAGCACTTCTGCGGGCAAGCGACGTTTCTTGACGAAGCGACCTCGAACTCCTTTGACTATCTGCACCTGAAAATCAAAACCGGAGAAGGCAAGTTCCCAGCGGACTGCAAAGGGATGAGTGGCGGCGGCGTGTGGCTAATGCCTCCGAATGGGGATCAAAACGGCGGACTTGCCTCGCTGAAATTCAAAGCTCCGATTTTGACGGGAGTGGCATTCTACCAATCTGAGGATCAAAATCAATCACGCATTATTACTTGCCATGGTCCCGCATCAATCTATGAAGCGCTACTGCATGCGGTTCAAAAACGCCGAAGACAACCAAAATCACGATTGTGAACAAGTACGTTGGAAAAGTCCGAAATGCGCTGGAAAGCTGTCAGGATTTACAGGATCGCCTGAAACAGGGTCACCCAGAGTTTATCCGAAAATATTTTTAACGAAACTTCAGTCGCGCCAAGAATTCAACGCCACTTATCCCGCATGCGGCAGACAACCCGACTCAATAGACCAAGATAAGTGCAATGGCATCCTGGACCTCTTTGACCGCATCTTCGAACTTTTCCTCTTTGCTGTTCGGCTGTTTCAACTTGGCCGACACTTCCGGCAGGCTTTCCAGCAACACGTTCACCACGGAGCTTTTCACGGCGTAATTGACGCTCTGCGGCAAAGAGCCGGTGGTTTCGAGGGTGGCAATATCCGCGAGTTGCGCCGCCACAATGCCCACCACGTTTCCGTACTGGTTCACGAGCGGCCCGCCGGAATTGCCCGGCTGCACCGGAACACTGATTTGAAACGCCCGCGGGTCATCCTGCACCCCGGCCAAACTGCTGATCTCGCCTTTGGTCAATTTGGGCGCGAAACCTTGTAATCCGATGTTCGGGAAACCGATGGTAAAAACCGATTCGCCCAGCTTCACGCCCCGACTCGGCGCGACAGGCAATGCGGGAAATCTGCCGGTCACTTTTAACAAAGCGACGTCGTTTGCCTTGTCCGCTTTCACAAGCGTTGCCGGGAATGTGCCCGCCTTCATTCTTACGGCAATTCGGCCCGCATCCGCGACAACATGGAAAGCGGTCAAAAGGAAGCCGTCCTCACTGACGAAGAAGCCTGTCCCGGATGCTTTTGGCTCGCCCTCAGTGACGCCAGATTGCGCCGGCAAGTTGGAACTATTCGAATCCCCTGGCGCTTCTTTTCGGGCAACGAAGGCAGCGGCCCGGCGTTGGCCCTCCACAATCTCCTCGCGCGACATTGTTTGCGCAAGCGAGTCTCTCTGTTCCGTGCTTCCCGCAAACCCTTGGGCGGCAGCAAGACTGAGCCACTTATAAGCTTCGGTGTCGTTTTCAGGGGCACCCTCACCGCGCCAGAAGCATAACCCGAGAAAGTACTGCGCGGTGCAGTTTCCTTGGTCGGCAGCTTTGCGCCACCACTTCACGGCTTCGGCGTAATCCTGTGCAACGCCCTGCCCTCGGTAGTAACCCGAACCTAGATTGACTTCTGCCATCGCCTGGCCTTGTTCCGCCGCCTTGCGGCACCACTTCATCCCCTCGGCATAGTCGTGCGTGACGCCTTTCCCGAAAAAATAAGAGTTGACAAGAGCATCGTAACAAAAAAGAAGGAACTTTTGCGCATCTGCATCTCCCTGTTCCGCCGCTTTGCGGTACCACATCGCTGCCTCGGCATAGTCTTGCTTCACACCCTCCCCGTTGTAGTAACACCACCCAAGATTGCTTTGTGCGGCGGCATCGCCCTGTTCCGCCGCCTTGCGGAGCCACGTCACGGCTTCGACGAAGTTGATGCCTACTCCCATTCCAATGCAATACGCATACCCTATCCTGCTCTGTGCCGCTGCGTACCCTTGCTCCGCCGCTTTACGGAACAGCTTCACGGCTTCGGCGTAATCTTGCGGGACGCCCTGCCCGTTGAAATAACACAAACCAAGATCGTATTGTCCGTATGGCTCGCCTTGCTCCGCCGCTTTGCCGAACCACTTCACTGCTTCGACCAAGTTGGTGGCGACAGCCGTGCCATTGCTATAAGCAGCGCCCAATCTGGTTTGCGCTGGCGCGTACCCTTGTTCCGCCGCTTTGCGGAACCACTTTACGGCTTCGGCAAAGTCCAACGGCAGACCATTTCCCAGTGCATACATCTGGCCGAGTTCATCTTGTGCCGCCGCGTTCCCTTGTTCTGCCGCCTTCCGGTACCACTGGGCGGCTTCGGTGTAGTCTTGCGGAACACCCTGCCCGTTCTCATAACACCAACCAAGCAGGTATTGTGACCCCTCGTTCGCCTGTTCCGCCGCTTTGCGGTACCACTTCACAGCTTCGGTGTATTCTTGCGGGACGCCCTGCCCGTTCTGGTAACACACACCAAGGTCGATTTGTGCGTCGGCTTCGCCCTGTTCCGCCGCCTTGAGCCACCACTTGACGGCTTCCGCGAAGTTGGTCCCTACGCCTATCCCCAAATAATATGCAAGGCCCAAACTGCTCTGTGCTTCTGCATCTCCCTTTTCCGCTCGCGCCTTGGTTTCCTGAAACGCAATCGAATTGGACGACGGCGGAGGGAATTTCGGTTGGCTGTTGGTGCTGCCGCCAACGGCTACGGTGGGCGTAGGCACAAACCGACCAGGTTTCAGCCAGGGAAATCCCGGCGGCCAAAGTTTGGGGGCCGGGGCCAGGGCGGGCTTAGGCTCAAGCCGGTCAAAATTCGTTGCGGGCTGGATTGGCGTGTTCGAGTCCAGCCCTAACGCCAGCGAGCCTACCGAAAGGGCAACCGACAACAGAGCGACCAACGGCAACGGAAAACGTCGAATGGGGCACGGACGATTCACTGTGCGATCCTACCGTCAAACGATAGGGTGTTTCAACGTAAAAACTCTCTCCGTCCTGCATGGTTTCCCCCGCGAACCCTTGAACGCCGATGAGTCGCCGAAAACAGCTTTCGACGATACATCGGCTCGTTGGGGGGCCTGACTCCGCCAATCCAAGCCGTCTCCACTCCGCTCCGTTCCACTGTCCCGAATCGTCTGATGCCAATTCTCACGGAAAATCAGCACATTCGGGTTGGAGGCCAAAGGAAAGCAGTCGGCGGGACGCCGACTGCAACGGGCGAGACGCCCGCGCTCCTCGAAAACAGGGGATGTGCCGGTTATTCTCCGGGTGGTTCCGGCGCTTCTGAGCCGCCGAACTCCATGAGTTTTTGGCCTTCGTTCGCTTCCAGGCCGCTTTCCCGCGATGGCCTGTTTTTTCTTTGCCCAAAGAGCGCTTCCAACACGGTCCCGGCTTTGGTCTTGGTGAAGGCTTCGCGGAGCGCGTTGAAATAGACCAGCGTCCAACCGTCGTTTTGGAAGTGTTCGCTGAACAGCGGCGATTTCATTTTCCGATCAAAGTCCGGTCCCCGTTCCTCGGGGATGACCATAGTTTTGGGAACATTGGCCGGGAGGTTTGAACCGCGCTGAAGTCCGCTCGTCATGGTAGTGGTGCATTCCACTTCAAACGCGCGAACGACTTCGCTGCCATTGAGCCAGAGCAGATCCATGTCGAGAACAGGACGGAGGTTCTTGACGCCTTTCAACGCGGCGGGCTTTCCGGTGACGAGATCGCGCAAGCGGATTTCCCCGGCGAGACCGCCGGCGGACTGGGGCTGTTCGTGCTGGCCGATCCAAATGCTGTGTCCTCGCGCGGCGCCCATCCTGGCGAGGAGGGCAATGAGTTCGTTGTGGCGCGAGAGGTGTATGCGGACCTCCTCTTTGAGCATCCACGCGCCGGCGCTGACCTTGCGGCCGTACCGTTCCAGCGCCTCGATGATGCTGGTGCTGTCCGAGGTGAGGGAATTGGGAAACTCGCGCGCGACGATGTCCCAAACCTCGGTAAAGGTCACCCGGCCTCTATCATGGAGACACCGAAACACCGTGGCCTCGACCCGCTCGGTCAGCGGCACCGCTTCCAGCCGCGCCGCGAATGTTTTGTCAGCGAACCACCAGAGTTTGCCCGAGGCGCCGCCCAGTTTCGCGGCCACCAACTCGAAGTCCTTGCCGACGCTTTCTTCCAGGACAGTCTTCACGTCCAAGCCCGTCTGAAGCGTGCCGAAGAGGCCGCGCCTGGCGAGGACCGGGTCCACTTGGTTGAGGAGGATGGTGTAGGGAGTCGGCTCGGCGCGTTGGGCGATGACTTCCCGGCAGGTTTCGATGACGATGCGGCGGAATCGTTCTTCGCTGATTTCCTCCATTTGGCGGGCGGGGCGGGAGGTCTTGACGAAACGGAGATAGAAATCGCCCTGGGCGCTGCCGAAGGGCTGTAACATCGCCTTGGCGGAGACCTGCCCAAGAGGCTGGTGGTGGATGTGTTCGTAATCAAACCCCGCAAACACACCGGCCCGCACCGTCGCGTTTCGAACCATGAAGGTTGGGTTGTGAAAGGTCAGGGTGAGGCAGCATTCGGGCCTGAGCACTTTGTAAAAACCCTGGAAACTGCTGTTGAGCAGCGCATGATAGACTTCAAACGGTTTCTGCTGGCGTTCGTTGCGCACCACTTCGTGCGCGACGATCTTTTCGGTGTAACGGAAATCCTCTTTCAACCAGGCATTCCAGAGATAGGAAAGCTCGCCATACTGGATGGACGCGTCATAAGGCGGATCAGTGAAGACGTAATCGACGCAGTCTTCCGGCATTTTCTTCATCAACTCCACGCAATCATCGGTGACGACGGCGATGTCGGCCTGGCCATCGAGAACCTTGCGCCAATCGTCCGTCAATCTGACGCTGCCCAACGCCTCGTTGGACTCGTTCTTGGCGTTGATGACACCTTGGGGGCCGGTTACCGAGCCTTCGAATTTGTCCCAGACATTTTGCTCCATGTATCGTGGAGCGGACCAGTAACTATGCTGTGTCCAGCCGGGCGAACTAAAATAGGTGTAATGATTTGACTCCGCCGGTTTGCCAACCGGCATCATCCGTGTACATAGGTGAACCATTGAAGAAAAAGCCCCGAGCAAAAACTTTCGCATTTGCGGGCTGCTCTCCTGCTCAATGGCTTGATGGAGCATGGCAGCGGCGCGCAAATTGCGCTTGGTGAAGAGTTGATCGAGCGAATCGTAGCGCTGCTTCTCCTTGAAGGGTTCACCATCAGGATAATAAAGCCTGTTCTTTGGATACCACTCCCTGATTCGCCTGGCTTCCAGTTCGGCAAGGGCTTCCAGGTCCCTCTTGTGCGGCTGGCAGCCCGTCTCGCAGCGGTGCTCGCAATGCGGGCAGGATTTGTAGCGGATTTCGACCAATTCGTCACCCTCGCGGACAAAGCAGTCTGCCACCAACGGCTGGCCGCATTTGAGGCAACCGACCGTGTAAAGGTTGGCGATGGGTTTCTGGACGAGCGAGCGAACCCGCTCGAAGGCCTCGCGCAATTTGAGCACGTTGACAGGCCGCAAGGTCAATTCGGTGATCTGAGTGGCCGCCGGGTTGAGGTCGCACACAATGGCCCGCCGTTTGTGGCGGGCCGCTTCAATGGCGGTCACGCCGCTGCCGGAGAACGGATCGAAAACGATCTGATGCGGCTTGGTGTAACATTGGATATGCTCTGCGACCACGTTCCAGGTCTTGCGGGACCAGTACTTGTGCCAGACGTACATGGCGGTGTGGGAGGCGGGCGGAATCTGGCGGTTAATGTGCTCGAAGCTCGGCGGGGTGATCCTGCCGATTTTGGCGTGGGCTAATTCGCGTATTTTCATCAGGTGTCGCGGCCCGCTTCCTTGAGCAACCTTTGGGAGATTTCATAGGCGGCGGCCAGCCGAATGGCGCGCACCACTTTGATGCCTCGAATTTGGGCGACTTCCTGGAGCGAGCGATTCATCAATCCACCCAGGGTGCCATATTTGTCGAGGAGAGCATTGGCGCTGTCGAGCGCCGAGTAACCGCGGCCGCCGCTGCCGAGCAGGATCGCCAGGAGTTGGGCGTCCGAGCAATTCCCGGCGCCCAGTTCCAGAAGTGTTCGTCCCGGTTTCACGCGGCAATGGAAGGGCAAGCCACGCGGCGAGGCAAGAGGGATTTTGGGCCGGTTTTTCCGCGGGACGGCCGCGAGTTGATTTTTGACGGTCTTTTGCCTTGATTCGGAGGGCGAAAGTCAAGTAATCAGTTTTGAAGTGATTTCTAGAAATCTATTGAGTCCAAACGCTTGCGAAGGCTGTATGGGCGAAGGGACAAACAACGCATTGAATCAGCGCGTTCCGAACTAAAATATGCACCTACATTGGATCGACATCACCATCATCATCCTGTATTTAATCTCGACAATCTGGGTGGGCTTCTGGGTCTCCAAAAGGGCGTCGCAGAGCATGAAGCACTACTTCCTGGGGGGGAACACCCTGCCGTGGTATATGCTGGGGGTCTCCAACGCCTCGGGCATGTTTGATATCGCCGGGACGATGTGGCTGGTTTATGCGACGGCGGCCTGCGGTCTCAAGGGGGTGTGGCTTCCCTGGCTTTGGCCGGTGTTTAATCAGATTTTCCTGATGGTTTACATGTCCATCTGGCTGCGCCGCTCGAACGCGATGACGGGCGCCGAATGGATTCAGACCCGGTTCGGAAAGAACGCCGGCTCGACGGCCTCGCATATCAGCGTGGTGGTATTCGCACTGGTCAGCGTCATAGGCTTTTTGGCCTATGGCGCCAAGGGGGTGGGCAAATTCATTTATGAGTTCATGCCCTGGCAGAATATCTCGCCTGACACTTATGCGCTCATAGTCATGGGGATCACGACGTTCTACGTGGTCAAAGGGGGCATGTTCAGCGTGGTTTTCACGGAAATCGTCCAGTTTTGCATCCTGACCGTCGCCTCGATATGCATCGGGATCATAGCCATGCAACAAGTCACCCCGGAACTGCTCAATAAAGTGGTGCCGGCCGGGTGGCACGATCTGTTCTTTGGCTGGCGGCTCAATTTGCACTGGCAATCCATCCCGGCGATCAACCAGCGACTGACGGAGGACGCCTACAATCTCTTCGGAATCTTCTTCATGATGATGCTCTTCAAAGGGGTGCTGGTGAGCATGGCCGGCCCCGCGCCAAATTACGACATGCAACGAGTACTCTCGACCCGCGGCCCGCGCGAGGCGGCGCTGATGAGTTCGACGGTCAACGTGGTGCTGTTCTTTCCGCGCTACATGATGATAACGGGGTTGACGATATTGGCCCTGGCGTTCTACGCGCCGCATCTGGCGGAGATGGGCAGCCACCTGGACCTGGAGCGGGTCTTGCCGCTTTCCCTGGGGCGGTTCGTGCCCGTGGGGATCCTGGGGCTGCTCATGGCGGGCCTTCTGGCCGCATTCATGTCCAACTTCGCCGCGACGGTCAACGCCGCGCCCGCCTACATTGTCAATGATATTTATAAGCGGTTCATCAATCCGCACGCCCCGCCCCGGCGCTATGTGACGCTCAGCTACATTGCTTCCTTCGGCGTGGTGGTCGTCGGGCTGACGTTCGCCTATGTGACAGAATCGATCAACTCGGCGATGCAGTGGATCGTCTCCGGGCTTTGGGGCGGTTACACGGTATCCAATGTGCTCAAATGGTATTGGTGGCGCTTCAACGGGTGGGGCTATTTCTGGGGCATGGCCGTGGGCATTGGGTCGGCGCTGGGGTTGCCGCTGCTGACGCCGCACATACTTCCCTACCTGGGACCGATGGTAAAATCGGCGTTCGGAAGCGACGCGGCGGACGTGATGGCGCTGCT
>Ga0187874_10002359_pt1 | contig 14577 bp, 23 predicted proteins | sample June2016WEW_16_1_3_FD_132993 | JGI IMG/M metagenome (GOLD analysis project Ga0187874, IMG submission 132993) | Peatland microbial communities from SPRUCE experiment site at the Marcell Experimental Forest, Minnesota, USA - June2016WEW_16_150 | ecosystem: Environmental > Terrestrial > Soil >... | reverse complement strand
GCGGATGCAGTTGGCCAGCCAGCGGGGGATGATGCAGGCGTGGCAAGCGGCGGGGGGCGACCCGGACAAAATGCAGCAGATCGCGCCTAACTACGGCGTGCTGCCGAAAGACATGATGGCGCTGCAAACGACGCTGATGGGGATGGCGAAGACGCGGGCGGAGACGGACAAGGACGTGCTGGCGGCGCAGGATGCCAAAAACGACCAACTGCACGCGGCTTACCAGCCGGCGTTCGACGAGCCGGACCCGGCGAAGCAGGCGGACCTGGTGTCGAGCATCAACGCCAGCCTGCCGAAACGCTATCCCAATTTGCGGCCGAGCGACCTGATACAGTACACGGGGCCGGAGAGCCTGAAGCAGGCGCAGGCGGCCTACACCACGCATCAATGGATCGCGGCGCAGGGGCAGGTGCTGAGAGGGCAGGCGGCGGCCACGCAGGCGGGGACGGCGGCGACGAGGGAGAGCGCGGAGCTGCCGGGGCAGACGGCAGCGGCCGGGCAGACGGCGCGGGCGGCGCTGGCTACTCAGCTTTCGAGCGCTCCGGACGCGGCCACCTACGACCGGGTACGGGACGCCAGCGGGATGGCAGCGCAGTTCCCGCCTTCGCGGCTGGTATTCGATGCGAGCGGAAAGACGTGGCTACCGGGGCAGCAGGCCGCGGTGAATCGCGTAGGCCTGACGGCGGAGCAGAAACAGACCGCGGACCGGGCGGCGGCTGCCGCGGCGCAGAATGCGGTACCAAAGACCGAGGCGGAGCTGGCGGCGGTGTCGGCGGACCCGACAAGGAGCCAGGCGGAGCGGGACGCGGCCAATGCGGCGCTGAAGCGGCTGGATCAATCCAAGCAGGCGGCGCGGCCGGTGACGAACATCAACACGGTGCAACCGGGCCTCGGGACGCCGGCAGGGGACACGTCGAAGCTGACCGGGCAGGATTACCTCGACTCGCTGCCACAGGGAACGGCGGGGCAGATCAAGGCGATTGCGGAGGGCAGAGCAACGCTACCGTCAGCGAGCACGCGCAGCCAGGCGGCGATCCAGATTCGCAATGCCGTGTTTCAGTACGATCCAAGCTACTCGGATCAACGGGCGCAAGTGCGGAGGGCCTTCACCACGGGCGCGGACGGGCGGAACATTGGGGCGCTGAACACGGCTACGGTGCACCTGGATCAATTGAGCGACGCGGCGACGGCGCTGAACACGGGCAACGTGCAACTGATTAACCAGGCGTGGAACTCGCTGAGAACGCAGTTCGGTGGGGCTGCGCCTACGAACTTCGCGGCGCTGAAGAACGCGGTGGCGGGCGAGTTGGCCAGCGCGCTGAAGGGGAACGCGACAGACCCGGAAATCGCCAATGTGTCGCAGAGCATCAGTGCGGCGAATTCGCCGGCGCAGTTGGCCGGGGTGATCGACACCAACATGCACGTGTTGGGAGCCAAGCTGAGTACCTACCAGCAGAGGTACCAGCAGCAGATTCCGGGGGACCAGGTGTGGAGCCCGGTTCTGCCGGCGGCGAAGGCGGTGTATGAGAAGCACGGGTTCGATCCAACGGCTCCGGGCGGGGGCGCGGGGAGTCTGAGCCTGACGTACCAAGGGCACGTGTTCACGTTCACCGACCCGGCCAAGATGGCGCAGTTTAAGAAAGACCAGGGGATTCAGTAGTGGCCGATGCGATCCAGGATCTTGCGGCGAGGTACGGCGCGACGGCGACGCCAATATCGCCCGCCGCTCCACCGGATGGCGGGGGGCGCGGAGGTGCAGGGGCAACGCAGCCCCAGACCGGCGGCGGGAGAGGCGCGCCGGTAACTCCGCAGGATTCGGGGGCGGCGCCAGATATACAGGCGCTCGCCGCCAGGTACGGCGCTACAGCGACGCCCGTGCAGGGGGCGCAGGGCCACGTGGACGCGTTCAGGAGCGAGTTAGAAAACCAAGGTTTTCTGAGTTCCGCATGGAGCGCGCTGAAGTCCGTTCCGGAAATGTTCGGGTCGCTCTTCACCGGAACGATCGGCGCGCAGGCGACCCAGGACCGGCAGAGGTTCCAGGCTATCGAGCAAAAGGGGTCTTATGCGCAGGCCTCGCCGGAGGATCGGGCGTGGGTGCAGGACTACCTGATGCGGCAGCTTCCGTTCGCGACGACGGCATACAAGGCCCTGCATGGGAACGTGGCTGGCGCGGCTGGAGATGTGGTCGGGCAACTCCCTTATATGCTGCTGGGGTCAGGGGCGGCCAGAGGCAAGGCGGCCGAGGGGGTGGCGCCAGATGCCCTGGTCGGCGCGGCGGAGGGCGCTGAGACAGCGCCAGCAGCCACGGGAGGGATTCTGAAGAGCAGGCTGAACCCGACACAGCAAGCGGCGGTGGATTACCTGCGGGCGAACGACGTGCCGTTGAACGCGGGGACGGTGACCGGGAACAGGTTTGTGAAGGGTGCCCAGGCGCTGGCAGCGAACACACCGCTAGGGGCCGGCGTGGCGGCGGACGCGGCGCGGGCCACGGAAGCAGGTCTCACCCGGCTGTCGGGCGAACTGGCGGACCAGGCGCATCCGGCGCCGGCTACCCCAGAGTCGGCGGGCGCGGCGGTATCGAGTGCGCTGGACCAAAAGATTGCCGGCCTGAAGCTGCGGGAGGACGAAGCCTACGGGAGGGCGTGGAAAGGCATGAACGATCCGCAGTATGCGGAGAGCGTGCCGATGAAGGTGCAGCCCGGGGCGGATCCGGTGATGGCCACGGTTCAGATGCCGGTGGACGTGCGGGGGATCAAGCAGCAGCTTACACCGTTCGTGGATTCCATGGAGAAGTACTGGACGAACGTCGACCGCTCGGCGAGCGCCGGTTATCAGGCTGCCAAGACGATCATCAAGGGTCCCGATTTCGTTCCGGCCGAGGAGGCTGAGCGCGGCCTGTCGGGCCTGAAGACCATGGCGCGTGTCGATAATCCCAATCTGCGGAATACCAGCCAGGGCATGGCCGCCGGGGTCATACCAGATTTACAGGAGGCCATCAGCGACGCGGTTGCGAAGACCGGGTCAGACGCGCTGGCCGCTTTACAGGATGGGCGCGCGAGCCACGCCAGCAAAATGGAAATCGCCGGCCTGGCGGATAAGTTGCGCGAAGAGCCAGTGCAGGCGTTCACCCAGGCAACGTACAGGGACGACACCGGGATTTCGTATCTGCGTAAGATTGCGGACCAAGTGCCGGGCGTGCTCCCTCAGATCGGGCGTGCGTACGTCGAGAATCTGTTCAAGCAGGCCACCGAAGAGGGGGGCTTCTCGCACGCGCAAACCCTTTTCAATAAGTGGCAAGACCTGGGGCCGCAGACGAAACAGCTACTCTACCCGAACCCGGGGCTGAGAAGCGGGCTCGATAGTTTCTTCCTGGGCGCCAAGATGGCGGCGGAAAATCCGAACCCGAGCGGGACGGCGCTGGTCACTCAGACGGGCAACGCAATCAGCGGGGGTGTCGGAGGGCTGGGATTGTATCTACACAACCCGTTGGTAGCCGGGGTGCCGATCGCCTACCAACTCGGCTGGCGTGCCATCGCGAAGCTCCTCTATTCACCGGCGGGCGTACGTCTACTGACTGGCGGGCTGAAAGCGGAGGCACCCGGAGCGGCGGCGCTGAGGGCCGCGCAAATTCTGCGGATCGCGGGGGATGATGATGTAACGCCGATACCGCCTGGTGGCGGAGGGCCGAAGACGCCACCGGAAGCGCCTGGAGGTGGTAGCGCTGCACCGCTAAACCCTAGCGGGGGCGGGGCCGCAGGCCCGGTGGCCTCTTTGGAGACGGGACCGCACGGGCCGGTGACGCGAGAATTTCAGAACGATCCGAGGGCGGCGCTTCAATGGGTCAGGGATGGGAAGACCGGGTACGCCGCGATCGCTCATGACGAGCTGGGGTCCGTTGGATTGGCCTACGGAAAGCCTGGGATGGCGGCAAAGGGGTTCAAAAAGGGATTCGGGGTGTCCCACATCGATGCGAAACGCCCGGGTTACCTGGACGGGATCATCGACAAGATTCGGACGATGCCAGTGGTGGACGAGTACGTGGACGAGACAGGCGAGCCCATGGAAGCGGCGCTATCCGATGGGACGCACCGGGTGATAGTCTCGCACAACTTCGACGGGAAACCCACGGCGGATTGGATCATTACGGCCTACGGGCCGGAGGACAAGTGAGCCACCGGCCCCCAGAGCATTCTTCAGCGCCCCTAGGGTTTGCGTGCTGGATCGGCTTCCCCAGCAACCGGTGGCCAACTTTGAGTTCCGCCGTCTCCCGAGGGAAACGGTGGTGCACCTGATCCCATTATCGCGCCTGCCGCAGGCAAAGTCGACAGCAAAGTAGAGGAGTTTTCACAATGAGAATCAACGCAAAAGTACAAATCACGACGGGGACGCCGCAGAACCTGGCGGTCATGCTGGGACTACTGCCGGCGGTTCCGACTTCGACCACGAATCCGATCTGGGTCAACCGGATCGATGCGCAGATGGCGCACGGGGCAGTGTCCTACGGGCTGTACATGGACCTGGCCAACTTCCCGACGGGGACGACGGCGAGCGCATCAACGGCAGGGCATGTGACGCAGGAACTGCCGATAGCGGCTGTGGCGTCGCCGGGGTTGCCATTCACGGACGCACCGGCAAGTATCGGTGTGGGCGGAGCGCGCGACATCACCAAGATCTGGATCGACGTGTCGGCTACGGCCTACGTGATTGTGAGCGTCGATCTAAGGAACTGACATGCGACGGCTGCTGCTATTGGCGCTGCTGTGCGCGCCCTGCTTTGGGGCGCTGACCACAGTGCAGGACACGCTATACACGGCCGTGGGAGGGTACTGCGGCGGCACGCTCACGCTGAGCTGGCAGACGTTCATTGCGCAGGATGGGCACACGATCTATGGGGGATCGCACGATTTCGCCGTGGCGCCATCAGCGAACGGACTGACGGTCACGGTGCAGCCCGGGCAGTACACGGCGATTTACAACATCACGCCGTCGGGGTGCACGGCGACGTATGAGACCTGGATCGTGCCGGTCGCCGCGGCGGCGGTGAACCTGGCGGCCGTGCGGTCGATTACGGTGCCGATTCCAGTGGGCATCGGCCTGATTCCTCCGGCGTGGCTGGCGCAGAGCGGGGCGACGGTAGGGCAGGCGATGTGCTGGTTAGGCTCGGGAGCGTGGGGGCCGGGATCGTGCGGAGGCGGCGGGGGCGGCGCGACGTGGGGGTCGATTGATGGGACGTTGAGTGACCAGACGGACCTAGCTTTGGCGCTGAACTTGAAACAAAACTCCTGGGGCGACTGGACTGGCACCTGGGGCACTCACTCTCCAAGTTATTTCGAGCCTGCGCTTGGGAACCCCGGAACGAGCGGCTATGTGCTCTCATCTTCCATCTCCGGGGTGAGGAGTTGGGTGCCTAATGGCGGAGGGGGCGGCGGCGGAAGTGTCACAGTGATGGCCGATGGGTCTGTGGTGGGATCTACCGGAGTCGTGAATTATTTGTCTGGAGCAGGCCTGAATCAAATCATCTCGGCCGGAAGCGGTCAGATCAACATTCAAACTGAGGTGGATACCGCAGTAATACAGACGCAAGCGGGCGAGCAAGGTGGCGGGGCGCTGCAATGCGCTTCCGCGAGCGCGTCTGGCACCACGTACACATGCGGGCTCGGTCCCACACTCGATAGCTACATCGCAGGGATGGTCCTGCATTGGGTCCCAGACCATAACGGCACCGGTGGAGCGACGACGTTGAACGTGGACACGTTGGGCGCTGTGGCGGTCAAGCTGCCAGACGGGTCGAGCGATCCGACATCGAGCAGCCTCGTTGCTGGACAGATGTACCCGGTCTGGTACGACGGCACGGTCTTTCGGCTTCCGGTTGCGGTGAGCAGTGGGGGCGGCGGCAATATGGTCTACCCGGGAACTGGTGTGGCGAACTCGACCGGGAGCGCGTGGGGGACATCCTACACAGTTGGGACGGCGGCGAACAATCTCGTGCAACTCAACGGGAGCGCGCAACTGCCGGCGGTGAGCGCCGCGTTGCTGACTAACTGGCCGACGTTCAATCAGAGCACCACGGGAACAGCGGCGGGGCTGACATCGCAGTACGTGGATTGGAGCGCGGGCAGTGGCGGGGCGAGTATCGCCAATAAGCCGACCCTGGGGACGGCGGCGTCGCACGCGGCGACGGATTTTCAGGCGGCCGGCTGGGTGGATATCCTGCGCTTCGGGATCTGCATCACGGCGGGGTGTGGGTCGGAAACGACCATCAACTACATTGCACCGCTGGCAAGTGGGCAGTTTTCCTTGTGTGCGTTCAACCTGGCAACCGCGCCCACTGGCTCATCCGTGATCGTGGATGTGCAGGATGGGACGGGCACTTCGATATTTGGCGCGACCGAGCTGGTAGTCGGCATCGGATCGACCAGCGTAGTCACCCAGGCGACGTTCGCGAATTCCCCGCAGACGTTCGGGGCGACCGATAAGTTCAAGGCCGTGGTCACACAAAACGATTCCGGCAACACGGCCCAGGGAGGGACCGTGCAATGTCGATGAAACGACTTGCCCTGCTATTGCTGCTCGTGGCGGCGGCGATGGGAGCGGTGCGCAATGCAACGGAGCAGGCCATACACGAGCGGGCGTGGTACTGGCAGAGGCGCCTCGGGCTGGACGCGTGGACCATCAGGATCGACGTAGTGCGGGCGCGGGACGTGAGCGGTGAGGCGGTGACGGTCTGGTGGGACCCTCAGAGTGGTGCGAGAGTGGCGACGCTGAAAGTGCTGGACCCCGCCGATTACCAGCACATGACGGCCAGCCAGGTGGGGCGCGCCGTGGAGCGCAACATCGTGCACGTGATGCTGCACCTGGTGCTACACCAGGCCGCGAAACAGGTGACCGAGGCGGACAAGGAGACCGTTATCCGGCAGCTCACGCAGGCGCTGGTGCCATGAGGAGGATCTGGCTGGTCGCGCTGTTGGCCATGTTGCTCCTAAGCGGGTGCCGGCATCGTCCGGCTGTGCGGCACATTGCTCCGGGGCAGCTGCCTCAGGCGATGCCATGAGGTCAAGGTAGCGCAAGAGGGCGTCGTGGTTCTCGCGGTGCTCATCCCAGGATTGAAGCATCAGGAGGCCTCTTCATCGTGTTTCGGCTCCGCTTCGGAGATGCCGTCGATGTCTACGTCTATCATCTGGTCGAGAAAGTCGCGGCCCGAAGCGCCTATTAAGCCGACATCCACGGACCAAGCCTGAATTTGCTCGGCGACTTTCCGCGCGTCCTCCAAGTCAGCGGCTTCGATCTGCACTCTCCCGCTGGCAGACACTGTAAGTTCCACGTCGTATAAAGCCATCACCGTCCTCGCTTCCTGCGCGGCGCCAGTCGATCTACGGCCGCGGTCCACAATTCTGGAAACCATGCCGCGCGCTTTCGCGCGACATCGAAGATTACATCGTAGCTGAGGCGGAAACTGGTACGCGTGCCCTTGGGCCAGATCTCCAGGTACTTGGCGTGCAGTGTCACCACCAGCGGCCTGGCGCGCTCCATCTCCGCCGTCTCGCGCGTGACTGACTGACCCGCCTGTAGCTTGGTCATGGGGTACCGTCCTTGGCTTGGCGCGCGCTCTCCGCCATCCTACGTTTGCGCGCATCGATCAGCCGCAGCACGGCGGCGATGGAGGGCGCCACGAAGCACAGTGCGATCAACTCCCACAGTTCGAGCTTAGTCATGACTGTTCTCTCCCCTCACTATCCCACGTCTCTTCGACCAGCCTTGCGAGCTCGATATCGACGATAGAGGAGGCGATGTCCTGTTTCTCTGGGTCGTTTTCAACCTCGATGGCGGCCACGATCATGGCCAGGTCGCGGAGTTGCGCCGCGCGGGGGTGTTTGGGGCGTGTCATTTAGGCCGCCCTTTCGCGTACTCCATGCGGGCGATCATTCGCACGAGGCTGACCAGGTCGACGTCGCTGAGGCGTTGGCCGTTGAGCCGTAGGGCCTCGCGGTGGCGGATCTCAGCCAGGATGTCTTGTCCGACGCTCCTGAGATCGTGGGCGTCGAGAGCGGGGAGGCACAGGGCGATGATGCAGTACCGGGTCTGCATCATTTGACCCTTCCCGCGTAAGCAAACCAGTCGTGATTCAGGCGCTTGACCACTTCGGCCATACACACCCCATGGCGCTTTTCGAAGGCTTCCCGGCCGGCGTCGTACTCCAGATGCTCGTCCACGGTGAGGGGCACGCAGGAGAAATCCGAGCCTTTGCTGCGCATGCCGTTGTTGCGGGTGTGGCAGGCGTGGCAATGCGGCCGGCCGCTCACCAGCGACGGCAGGCTCCCAATCCATCGCCGATACCCCGAGTTTCTGGCGGGACCGCGGCGAACTCGCCGGCGGGGGGCGCGCTTGTGCACGGTCTGGCCGTGCACGGCGAACTGGAGCCAGCGGGCGAGGGCGTTACCAGACATAGGGATTGTCCTCCTTGGGCGGTGGGAGGAGCTTGTCGGTTCGGCGCGCGTCCTGCATCTGCTCGATGACCTTGCGGAGGGTCTCGAGATCGTCATCGCTGAGGCGCGGAAGAATTTCGACGATCATGGCGTACTGGACGGCGTTCATGCGAGGCCTCCATCGGCGAAAGTGCCGAGCGGCGCCGGCGCGGGTTCCTGGCCGGGCAGCCAGGCGCGCCACTGATCGAGGGCGCCTTTGCGCGGCTGGTACCGGCAGAGGAAGAAGGGCTGGCGCGCGCGGACGCCCAGGCGCTCGATGCGGTCGGCGACGGTGGGCTGGAGGAACGTCACGGCGCCGCCGACAAGGGTGAACATGACGCGCCGGCCGAAGCCGCGGTCGATGGTCTTGCCCTGGCCGTAGGCGAGGGCGAGCTGGATGGGAACGTTGGGGGGGAAACGAAGGATATCGCTCATGGTTCTATTATGCTTGCGCAAGCATTAGGAGTCAAGAGAATTCTTGCGTAAGCATGGGCGGCTGCGGTAGAATCGGGCCATGTCAAACAAAGAAGGCGGAGACCCGGCCGCCTCGGACCTCGCGAGGCAACGCTGGAGCAAGGCCGGAGCCAGCGAGCGGAGCGCTCACGCGCGGAAAATGGCGGTGGCCCGCTGGGCAAAAAAGAGGGCGAAGTTGGCGAAGGGAAGGAAGGCGGCAAAATGAAGGGCTGGCAGGTGGATGTTGGGCTCGTTGTTCTGGCGCTGTTGAGCGGCGTGCTCTTCACGCTGCTGGATCGGATCGCAGACCCTGTTGCGGGAGATCCGCGACGAGATAATCCGCCAGCGATGACCGATCTGGAACGATCTCACGCTGAGCTTCGAGCAGCGCTGACCCTCGCCGGTAGGAGAATTGTGAGGCTAAACTTCGGCAGGCGCGACGACCCCGTGTTGCCGATTCTGCGCCGAGTGCTCCGGGATGCTCGAGCGGTGGCCAGGGAAGCGGGCATTACCCTGCGGATTCGGTTACGGGGAAGGCAATGAAAGCCGCGATCTACGCGCGAGTCTCAAAGGAGCGCTGCACGGCGCCAGGCTGCGGGCACGTGTATGACGAGCACATCCGCGGCAAGGGCAAATGTAAGCAGCCGAAGTGCAAATGCCGAGCTTACCAAGGCCAGGACCCAGAGAACCAGCTCGTCGAGCTACGGAGGTACGCGGCGGCCCAGGCCTGGGAGGTGGTGGAGTACATCGACCGTGCGAGTGGGAAGACGGCGCAGCGAGATGCGTTCAAGCACCTTTTCGAGGGGGCCTCGCGGCGGGAATTCGGCGTCGTGTTGGTTTGGGCGCTTGATCGGTTCACTCGGGAGGGTGTGGCAGAGACGTTCATCCACATCCGCAAGCTGCTCGATTATGGCGTGCAGTTCGAGAGCTACTCGGAGCCGCACTTCCGCACCACGGGGCCGGCGGGTGAGCTTATGTTCGCGGTGGCGGCGTGGATCGCGAAGCAAGAGCGCATCCGGATCTCAGAGCGCACCAAGGCGGGCCTAGCGCGCGCTAGAGCGAAGGGGCGGATCGGCGGCCGGCCGGCGATCATCTTCGACCGGGTCAAAGCGCTCCAGATGCGGGCACAGAATCCGCCGGTTAGTTGGCGCGTGATCGCGCGCAAGCTCGGGGTTGCTCAGTCGTCGTTGCGGGTCGCGCTGGCGCGCGTACACGACTTCGATCGCGATCGCGCGCTGGCGATGCGGCGGCGGAAGCCTCCGGTGGCATGGCCGGAAATCGGCCGAGTATTCTCTGTCAGTGGGTCGTCGCTTCGGGCGCTCAAGGCGTCTATTTCGGGGTGTGCAGATAACGCCTCCCTGAAAAGCGGCAAAACACGGCGCAAATAAGCGCCGATCTCCCTCCAATTTTCAAGCCGGATAGCGTGCGATAGTGCACGGGGCGCGCGCGGATCCGCGGGATTCGGCGGAGTTGCCGATGCCACCAGGTCCGCAAAGTTCGGCGGATAGGCGGGGGAAAGCGCAGGAAATGACAGGGCCAAAGGGGGGGCGGAAACTCAGTTCCTGGCCCTAGCGCGCGCGTCTACTGGTGGACCTGGCGCGGCGGTGATATGCCATCGGTCGTCGTCGCGGCCGTTGCTTCGGAATTCGATAGTCATGGGCGCTTCCACGATCCGCGCTCGTAGCGGTGGATAGTGAGCCAGATGCCGCACAGGAGGCCCGCGGCAAAGGAGGTCGCGGCGATCATGCGTGGGCACCCGCTGTTCGCGCCAGCGGGCGCCACTCGGCCTTGCGGTTGAAGATCACGTAGCCGGTGAGCAGATCGACGATTTGGGTGGCGCATCCGGCCTTGGAGTGCTCCCGCAATTCCCAGTCGTAGGCCTGGCGCTCGTCCTTGGTCGTTCCGATCACGCGGAGTGGGGCGCCGGGAGCGTCCTGAACCTTTACGGTGTAGAGCGAACGCGGGTCCGGCTGGGGATCGAACTGGCGGCAGGTCCCGTGGATTCCCCTATTGACCGCAGGAGCGCGGACGCTGGCGAAGATTGCCGGCTCGGGGTCAGTCTTGGGGCGCGCGCGGCGGGTGCATTTGCGGCAGAGGTGGCGGCCATTGGATGTCCAACCAGCCGCGAGGGCCTGGTCGAGCAGTTGGCCGGCGACGAACGGCGCGTCGCTAGCGGTCATGGAGGTGCGCATCTTGCCGAATTGGCTGGAGCACTTGTCACACTCAAGGGCTACGCGATAGTAGATCATGGTTTCTCCGGAGCGCACAAACGCCGCGAGGACTGAGAGCCGGTGGGATTGCCGAACTGGATCTGGAAGTCCTCGGCCATGCGCCAGTCGGCTCGCATGTCGGCGACAAAGACTCGCGCGGTATCGCAGGCCGGCTCGATCTCGCCAGGTAAAAGCTCCGCTTCTATGGCGGATTCGAGGTGGCCCTGATAGTCGGCGAGGAGGCGGCTGAGTTGCCGCACTTGGGCGCGCGTCAGGACGATGGACCATTTGGTGATGAAGAAGGGATAACTGCGGCTTTTCATGGTTTCTCCGGTGAACTGCGGCGCCACTTTCGGGTGACGTCGCGATTGGTACGCGGAATGACGCGATCACTGGGGCCGAAGCGGGCGTCGGAGACGAAGCCGCGGGCGCACTCGGGGCCCCAGGTGGAGGGGTCGAGGGTATTGCGCTTCGCGCGTTCGCGTTCGCGGGGCAGCGGCCAGGGGACGAAGCCGCTCATTCCTGCTCCCAATCAAGTGCTACGGATTTGTCTGTGACGCCGGCGTGCAAAGATTTGTCGGCATGAGCGGCGAGGAGCTTGGCGGCTCCCTTGGCGCGTGCGTCGGGCTTGTGGATGCCTCGCCGGAGGGGCAGAAGATAACTAAGCAGCTCGTTTACAGCTATAGCTTCAGCAATTGTCAGCGCCATAGTTACGCGTCCTCGTACGGCAGGTATTCGGGCGATGGGCCGCTACGTGGCACGAAAGGCGCCTCGCGCTTCTTGCGCGCCGTGGCGCCATAACGTTCGGCAGAGATGAGCTTGTTGATCTCGTCGATGGCGCAGCGCGCGGTGGGCGCGGTGTCGGAGATGGTCGTAGCGCCCATCTTGACGGAATATTGGATGCGCTGCTGGAGGTTGCCGCCTGCATCGAGGGCGGTGTAGCGCACGATGCGGACTTCGTGGGCCAGCCGAGTGCCTGACCACTTGCCATGGACCTTGAGATGGTGGATGATGTGACTGCGTTCGAGGGTGGAGATGGGATCGATCTTCATACTTAATTACCTTCAACTGAGCATGAGCTTGAAGCTCGCCCGGTCGTCTGGGTTGAGGTTTGTGTAGGCGGCGAATACCGCCTCCAGGGAACGCGCTTCCTTCTGCCATCCGAATACTTCGCCGTTCTTCCGCGTCCGTAGCCTGAAGCGGCGGAAAGACCAAAGCATCCGTTCCTCTTCCTCGGTGAGCTCCATTCAATATTGGTCGCGGAGCCTTCCTGCGCTCCGTGCCCAAAGCATCCGTTCCTCTTCCTCGGTGAGCTCCATAGCCTTCCCTTCCGATTTCATCTCACCAATGATGTCTTGGGCTAGACTGTGGATGAGCATGAGCTTGAAGCTCGCCCGGTCGTCTGGGTTGAGGTTTGTGTAGGCGGCGTATACCGCCTCCAGGTTGGATTGCTGCTGTGGCACGATTGCTCCTGTGAATCAGGGTTGGGGCGCACGGGAGCGCGCCCCGATTCCCTTCGATGGTGTACTGGATGGATGAGCGCGAGGATGAGGCTCGCGCACCTTTGCCGCGGCACACGCCCGCAGCTCACGTTTCCCCTGGGGGAGAATTCGGACGCGCTCGACTCCCTCCAGATCGCGGTAGATCCAGATGAAGCGGAGGCGGCGCAGTTGTTCCAGGGCTTCGGCGACGCACTGGGCTTCGATCAGCATCTTGGTGAGACGAAGATCGGTCACGAGGCCACCGCCCTAGCGCACTGTGGCGCCTGCAGATCGCGCAAGTGGGCTTCCAGGGTGCAGCGGTCGGACTCAAGGCGGCGGAGTTTGGCGCGGGCGCGCTCGATGTGCATCGAGGACGTGCCGGCGTCGTGCAGCTCCTGGCGAACGGCTTTCTCGCGGAGATCGAGGGCAGCGAGCTGGTGGTGGATCTCCTTGGCCTCCGGGGATGGCTCCGGATCGGGATCGCGGCGAATAGGTGAGGCTGTGCCACTGACCAGGTCGCCAGCGCGTTGCCACTGCTCGAAGCTGGCGCGCTCGAAGAGGAGCGGCACGTACTTGATCAGGTACGCCGTCGGGTTGGTCATCTTGATCGCGATGGCCAGCTTGCTTTCGGTAGCGCTGCAAATCTGCGCGATGCTGGCGGCGGGGCAGTTGCCACGGGAGTCGCGGATGATGCGCGCAGCGGCCTGGTCGTCGCCGGCTCCAATGCGGCGCATGACCTCCACGACCTGAGCGATATCGGCGGTAGAGATTGGCGGGGCGGGAAGGCCGGCCCGGTCGCGTTCCGGTGCGGGAGTGCCAGCTTGCCGCCCCTGGTCGGCGGGTTTGTGGGAAACCGCGGCAGCGGCAAGGGAGGCTGAGGATTGTGCGCTCTGGTCGGTTGAATCTCCCTTGCCGTTTGGATTTGCCGCGGGAAGCGGTTCGCGGCGCCGGTCGGCGGATTCGCCTTCGGCCGCGGGGAAAAGAGCTTGTTGTGTGGATGGCATAGAGGCTTTGCGTTCCTTGACGACGCTGCCGACGAGCGCGCGGAGCTTGGTTTCAGTCGATTTGACGGCCTCCTTCTGACGCTCGATGATCGAGACCAGCGACTGGACCTCATCGCGGAGCGAGAGTTCCTTCGCCAGGTCCGCATCGGGCCATTCCTCGTCGCAGAGGAAACGGAAGACGAGCTGCTGGAGGCCGGAGAGGAGGGCGGCGATTTCCTGGTGGTGGGATTTGATGGCGGCTTGGCCATCATCCGTGCGGCGTAGAAGGGCGGAGAGGGTCGCGGGGCGGGGCTTGGAGTGGAAGTAGATCAGGCAGCGACCGGTCAGTAGCTTCCGTTCTTTCTGCAGGAGTTGGTTCACCGGCGTGATGAGGGCTTGAGCGAGGGCTTCGCCGAAAGAGAGACCAAGGAGCTTGTGGGGCTGGCAGTTGGCACGAACGCGGGTGATGATGCCATCGTGCTCCTCGATTTCCGCGAGGAGCTTCCGCATGTTCGGGCCGCTGGGACGCGCCTTCTTGCGCGCGGCGGCCTCAAGATCCCCGGCGGATGGCTGGCAGCCGAGATCGAGCGTTAGCTTTTCGATGTCCTCGGGCGTGAGCAACAACGCCATCTTTTCTCCGGTTTCCCGAAATCCCTCGATGGCGGCTTTCTGGATTTCGGAGCAGAGCATGCCGGGAGTGAGGGGCACAATGATTTTCCCTTCGCCCAGGCCTTCGACCTGCTTGACCGCCAACTCGTTTTTGTAGCCGATGGTATACAGCCGGAGGCCGGCCCACACCCGGACCCGGAGATCCCAGCCTGTGCGCATGAGTACCCGGTAGTCGGTTTTAAGGGCATACTGCCAGTCGCCGGGCTTGACGCCGTACCGGGCCAGAAATTCGGGCACACCCGATCCTTTGTTTTCAACGATTGGAGGCGATTTCAGTAGTCCAGCAGGACTACTGAAATTTTCAACACTCCGGCTCGGG
>Ga0187874_10002358_pt1 | contig 14578 bp, 15 predicted proteins | sample June2016WEW_16_1_3_FD_132993 | JGI IMG/M metagenome (GOLD analysis project Ga0187874, IMG submission 132993) | Peatland microbial communities from SPRUCE experiment site at the Marcell Experimental Forest, Minnesota, USA - June2016WEW_16_150 | ecosystem: Environmental > Terrestrial > Soil >... | reverse complement strand
GCTGGAGGGGCTGCTCGACGGGCGATTGACGCTGCATTCGCCCGTGGCCGCCGACCCACACGCGCTGGCGGGACACGGTTACGTTTATGTGCATGACGCGCTGCTCTGGGACATAAGACTTTTTGGCATTCTCTCGCCCGTGCTGAACGTGATAATGCCGGGGGCGGGCAACAGCCGGGCGCGGGAAGCGAGCGCGACTTTTACGGTGGGCAACGGGGAGGTTTCGAGCGACGACCTGGAAGTGGGCGCGACCGGGTACCGGCTGCTCTATTGGGGGAAAGCGGGCCTGGACAAACAGATCGACGCGCGAGTGGAAGCGGACCTGTTACGCGAGACGCCGGTGCTGGGGCCGCTGTTGAGGATGGTGCTGACGCCCTTGAGCAAGGTCTTTGAATATCATATCAGCGGATCGGTGCTCAACCCCGCCATCGAACCGGTTTATATTCCGAAGGTCCTGATGCTGTTTCTGCGTCCGTTCCACACCCTGAAATCAATTTTGCCGGAAGGCCCGGCGGAAACGCCGGAGACGCCGCCCGCGACGACGCCCAAAGCGGCGCGGTAAGGGCGGGCGGACTCGCGCGTCATATACTGCGACGACAATCTGGAACAGCTTCACTTCGCCGCAAATCAATCCAGCCTATCTGGGTTTCGGACTGTGGATGGCGGGCCGCAATTACTCTCTCGCCTCCAGGCGTTGCACCGTATCCAGCGTTATGCCATCCTCGGTTTTCCATTCAAGCCACCCGTTGACCGTCCTGCCCAAGAGCGCAACCGCTGCCATGCTCGGCGTCGGAAACAAGTGATCTTTCTCGAAAATGACCGTATCGCCTTCCTCGCGCATCACGCCTGAGTCGAGCAGCTTTGCCCGCAATGGTTCGGTCGATTTCGCCACAATGGATGGCGCATTCTTCTTGCGACCGATGGAACCTTTCAGAACCACAACCCCCTCTTTCGTATAACGGCCACGACCGTTCGCGCCTTCGCCTTTGCAAAAGAAGATTTCGTCCGCCATTGACCTCGCGACAACTGGCGCCACCGGGACGACGATGGGCTTGCGCTCCTGGCCGAACGTTTCCTGCGCGCGCAGACGGTTCCAGTAATATCCAAAGCCGATAAAACCAACTGCCAGCACGGCCACAGCCAGCGAAGGCCGAAACCGCCCGGCCGGTTCGTCTGTATTGCCGTCCGGCGCTGCCTCGGGCTGAAGCACGACTGTCTGTTGTCTGGCCTGAAGTTCCGATGACATGGCCGCAATGACTTTGGCACGGTCAATTTGCTTCTGATTATAACGCTCCCGCCCCACCCTCAATTGTTCTTGATAGGACTGCTCCGCCCGAAAGAACTGCAAAAGGCGCTGCTGTTCCGCGACGACGGCGTTAGTATTATTTGGCCCGTTCGATATGGCCGCGCCGGCGCGAATTGCCATGGCCAACGTGACCAGGATGGCCGCAATCCCCATCAGGCTGTGTCTGAAGACGCGATGGCGCATAGCGCGGGTCATAGCCCCGTTCCATTTGGAGCCAGCTCGGCAAAACTATTCACCTGGAGCGGCTTGCCCCAAGGCAAGCCCAGGTTGATGAACTGATTCGGGTTGTTATTATAGCGGCTGTTGACACGCGAATCATAATTCAGAGTGAGATAGTTCTGAAATACAATCTGTTCATTGCGCGAAACAATTACACCGTGGAAGACGGCGGTGCTTTGGGCCAGGCGCATCGCGGCAGCGTGATCCGTGTAAAAAATTCCCTCCAGCGTGCCCATGTTGTCGGTCGCCACCTGATTATAGGCGAGGGGATTGCCATTGACATCCGTGGGATATCCTACAATATTCGTTGCCCGGGCGGGGGTCATGTTTATGTCCGTGTTGTAATTGTAGTTGGCCTCCATGACGCCATCTCCGTCGGCATCATACCAGGTGCTCATCGAGCCGTCGGCATGAAGGAACGGGATGTTATCGTCGGGGGTGTTGGCGATCCCGTCCGCACCCAGATGCGATTCGTCACCCACATTAGCCAGGCCGCTGCCAGGATAATTGTAACAATAGTTGATCCAATCGGGGTCAGTTACGTCACCCGCCAAAATAGAACCTCTGACGGCGTAAGCGACTAAGTCATTGGTCATGTTTTGCGCAACCCAAGCGTCGCGGACGGAGGGTTCTTTGGTTTCCGGGGGCGTGCTGAAGTCCGGGCCATGGGCATAGGTGATGTTATTGGCTATGTAAAGGTTTCCTCCCACATACAGAGTGCCCTGTCCGGTGACTGTTCCTTGAATGACAAGGTCACCAGGTATTACCACCGTGCCTTTGACGATGATCGGCGAGCTGGGAGTGCCCGCTAGATACAGCCCGGTTTGGGGGGTAAGGTTGCCGTCGTTGCCGCCGGGATTGGGGATGCTATGGTTTGTCAACGCGCCGGCAACAAGTTGCCTTGTGCCGATCCAAAGGCCGTTGCTGCTTGTATTGGCCGTGGCAGTGGCAATGTAGTTGCTAAAATTCAGCAGGTTCGGCATGGCCACTCGTGGAGCGCCCTGGTGGACGAGATTGGTTTCATCAGCTCCGGCCAGCCCGGCAAAAGGCGGCGTCGCGTAGGCTTGGATGGGTATTTCATTCTCATCAACCTGGTCAGCGGCATAAATGGAGCCGTTGACGGTTGGACCGTCCCTGAAATCAAAATCCCAGTTGGCGCGTTGGGCGCCATTGCCCGTGATGGTGTTTCCCCACCACCAACCCCAATTGTTCAGAAAATACTCATAGTCGAATACCTGGCTGGCGGGCCGGATCGTAATTTGGGCCTGAATGGTGCGAATTGCGTTGTTGACGCGGGCAGACGCAGTGATGACAATAACATTGCTCCCTGAAACGCCGGGTTGCACAATTTGCACCCACGCGCCCTTGAATGTGACATCTCCATTGGTAGGCGAAATGATGGAGCCAAGCGGCAGGGTTCCGAGAGCGGTCGAGTAGTAATTGCTTGAACCGGGGGCCAGCGATGTATCGAAGGCTGTTTGGGCCGCCCAGACCACGGCATTTTCAGCGTTGAAGAATGCCTTGTCCCAATCCACGCGCCCGCACGCGCTATTAATGGAATTGGCGCTCATTATGAGGGTGGAGGCAGCGGTCATGCAAATGATGGCACCGGCAACGACGACTTGCAGGAGGGTGGAGCCTTGCTCTGGACGGTGGTTTATGGATGGAGTATGCACGACGGCTTAGAATTTAATTATCGTTTCGCATCTGAACCGAAAAGTTGCGAAATATGCTGGCCGGATTATTTGTCGGGTTCTCCTGCGAAAATCCATTGTCATTCATTTGAAAGACCACATTCACGAGTGAATTATTCTGCGAGCCATCCAGATTAAAGGAAGTGGAGAAGTAAAGCTCGGTCAACACGGCGGACGCGCTGTTGGTCATCCACAGCATCTGTGTCGAGGGAGCCAAAACGTTGGGGGTGTAGATAACTTGTCCGGAAGATGAGTTATAACTAATGTTCCCGGTAATGTAGGCGCCATTGGTGGGGTTAAATATAAAGACCGATTGGTATCCCAACAGATGTCCATTGCCATCGTAGAGGCCGCTCGAATAGTTGGGCGTAAGCCCTTGGGTGGCGCTCATGCTGCGCAGGCAGGCGGTAATGTTAGCCTGCAAAGTGTGAGCTTCTTCTTCAACGGTCGTGTCGGCAAATCCACGCCGTTGCTCCGTTGCCGATTGGAGCAGGAGCAGAACCGCAGTTCCGGCCAGACCCATGCCGACACCGGCGGCAACCATCAGTTCCGCCAGAGTGAAGGCTCGCTGGAAAATTCGAGGAGCGGGGTTGGTTGAGGCTGTTCTCATAACGTCGGCACATCTGCCGTCCGCAACAAATCAACCTGAACTTCCAGCCGTCCACCCTTGGCCAGTGGAGCGTCCCAATCAATTTTGACGTTGATCTCTATGTCATGCAGTGTTCCAGCAACGCTATTTCGCGTCAAAGCCACCTGCATCATTGGATTGCGATTGCTCAACCACAACAGATCGGGATAAAAAGTTTGGAAGGCGATCGTGTTGAGCGAAACCCAGGAACTGTTCACCGGAATGGTGATGAGGGGCGCACCAGCAGCGCCATTATAGATTGAGTTGATGGGCAATCCCGGGGCGACCGATGCGAAGGGCAGCGCCTTGATGTTCTCGACATATTTGGTCAGGAAGTCCATCGCTATCGCCTCTTCCTTTGCTTTTCTGTCGCAGACCTGGTTAGTGACGATTGCCGCCAGGCAAGCGGCAACAAAGATCCCCAATAGTCCCAAGGCGATCATGACTTCCATCAATGAGAACGCGGCAGCCCCTTTTGTTTTGCGGAATCCAGCGCGGGCTTGTCCCCATCCTTGCTTAAATAAACCGGAGGGGGCCCAGGTCCGTGCGGGCGGGGAGAATTTCGCAGCCGTTTTGGAACAAGAGCATCCAGAACCGCCAAAGATGGAAAGCCGAACCGCTGCAATCGGGTTGCACAAACCTTCCCCGGAAATCCACCGGCGGTTGAGCGAGTCTCCACACGTCTCAAAGCGGTGCCATTTGCGTGCCGCTTGCAATTGCGGCTTGAGTTTTTTGGAGCCGCCAAGCGTCAACCTATTTTCTTGGGAAAAGAACCTCTTTTCCACGCTTGCAGTTGCTAAAAGGCGCCTCATATTATAGCGTCAGTCGTTTGACAGCAGCACGCTCTATGCCATCGCCGATATTGTAAATTATTCCAATCTCGCAATGATTGTTGGGTAAGCTTAATTTGAAAATGCGGCAAAAATTGCCTGTTTTGGGCTAAATTGGCATCTTCAAGGTGGAAGCGCCCCCACGAATAATTCCAAAGAAGTGAAAAAGGAAACCGGCACCTGCACGGCTGTGGGAGCCGCTATGGGAGGTCGCACACTCAAAACCGGCCAAAGTCGCTGCTTCGTCGGCTACAAAAAAGACACCCTCCGCCGCAGGAAACGCCCCAGAAAGACTCTTGCAATTCTTAATTGGTCGTTGAACATCCGGGCATGTCGAGGTTGCCGTTTGAGGCTTTTTTGGCGCTCCGCTATTTGCGACCCCGCCGGACGTTTGTCTCGGTCATCACCGTCATTTCCATCATCGGCGTCCTGCTCGGCGTGGCGGTGCTCATCATCGTCATCGCGGTCATGAGCGGATTCGACCAGGAATGGCGCCATACCATCCTGGGCTTCAACGCGCACATCAAGGTCTATCCGGCGGACCGCGACCAACCCCTGACCAATTACCAGGCCCTCATGCGCACCGCCGCCGCCAACCCGGCGGTGACCGGCGTCTCGCCCTTTATTCGCGGCCAGGCTTTGCTGAAAACCGAGCCGGACACCGGCGCCGCCAAACAGGCGTCCCCGCTCTTGTTCGGCGTCGATCCCGAAACTCTCGGCTCGGTCAACGTGCTGCCCGAAAGCATGGTGGCCGGGAGCTTCGATGTGAACGACAAGGGACTGGTCATCGGACGCGACTTCGCCGCCCGGATGGGCCTGGCAGTCGGCGACCGGGTGGCGATCTATTCGGCCAGCAGCCTGGAAAAAATGCAGGCCAGCATGGGCAAAACCAACGCGGAAGTGGTGTTGGCGGAGGATTTCACCGTGCGCGGGGTTTTTGACGTGGGTTTTCCCGATTACAACAGTTCGGTCATTGTGACGTCGCTGGAGGACGCGCGCGAATTGCAAGGGATGCCGGACGAGACGGCCCAGGCGTTGCAGGTGAAGTTGCGCGATCCGTTTCTGGCGGAGGCGGCGGCCCAACAGTTGCAGGCGGCGATCGGGCCAGGGGTGGACGTTTACACCTGGAGACAGGAAAGCCCGGAAATCTTCAACGCGCTGGCGGTGGAAAAGAACATGATGTTTTACCTGCTGTTCTTCATCATGATAGTGGCGGCGTTCGGGATTGTGAATTGCCAGATCACGTTTGTGGTGCAGAAGACGCGCGAAATCGGCATCCTCAAGGCGCTGGGCGCGAGCGGGCGGCAGATTTTGTGGATTTTTCTGAGCCAAAGCATCGTGGTGGGCGTCCTGGGTGTCGGGCTGGGCCTGGGCATGGCGCTGTTGGCGCTGGCGTATCGGAATGATTTTCTGGAATTCATGCGCAAGCTCACGCACATGGAGTTGTTGCCGGCCTCGATTTATCACGTCTATGATCTGCCCGCCTCGATCCAGTTGCCGGACGTGGCGCTCATCTGCGGGACGGCCTTTGTCACCTGCATCCTGGCCGGGTTGTTCCCGGCCTGGAAGGCCAGCCGACTGCAACCGGTGGAGGCTTTGCGCTATGAATGACGCCCCCGCTTCCGGGCCGTTTGTGGTCACGCGCGCCTTGCGCAAGAGTTACGTCATGGGCCGCCGCACCCTGGAAGTGCTGGGGGGCATCGACCTGGCGGTGGCGCGGGGCGAATTCCTGGCTTTGCGCGGGGCGTCGGGCGCGGGCAAGAGCACGCTGCTCCATTTGCTGGGCGGGCTGGACCTGCCGAACGCGGGGGAAATTCTATTTGACGGAGTGGACCTGCGCTCCCTTGCGCCGGGCGCCCTGGCCCGATTGCGCAACCGGCGGGTCGGTTTCATTTTTCAGGCGTATCATCTTTTGCCTGAATTGAGCGCGCTGGAAAACGTGCTGTTGCCCGCCCGCATGGCGCGCGTCGCCCCCGCTGCCGCCGCGGCGCGCGCGGCCGAATTGCTGGGCCGGGTCGGCCTGGAGCAACGGGTGGAGCACCGGCCATGGGAACTTTCCGGGGGCGAACAGCAACGGGTGGCCATCGCCCGCGCGCTGGTCAACGCGCCGGATTTGATCCTGGCCGACGAACCGACCGGCAACCTCGATTCGCGCACCGGCGAGGAAATCATCGGCCTGCTCGACGCTTTGCGGGCGGAACGGCAGGCCACCCTTATCATGGCCACGCACGACGCCCGCATCGCCGCCCACGCTCCGCGCGTGCTCGAACTGGCGGACGGCCAAATCGCCCGTTGACCTTCACCAATATGGTCCCCCGATCCTGCCCCAACCGCGCCGGCTCTGAACTTAATTTGTGGTGGCGCCTCAAACCCGGCGAACCAGGTTGATGGTGAAATGAAGAGGCCGCTCAAATGGGTTGGCGGCGCGGGGTTGCTCTTGGCCGCCGCGCTGCAATTGGCCAATCCGGCGCATTCCAATCCGCCCGTGCTGCCGGGACACGATTTGCTGGCCACCAACCCGCCGCCGCCGGCCGTGGCCGTTCTCCTCAAACATGCCTGCTACGACTGCCACTCTTATGAAACCCATTGGCCGTGGTATAGCTACGTGGCCCCCGTTTCATGGTCCTTGGCCGGCCACGTGAACGACGGGCGCGCGGCCCTCAATTTCTCCGAGTGGCCCCATGACGAACGGGGCCGCGCCCGCAAGAAATGGAGACGCCTGGCCGACGCCGTCGATTCCGGCGACATGCCCCTGCGCCCGTACACCTGGCTGCACCGCGAGGCGCGCCTCGACGCGCAACAACGCCAGCAGTTGGCGCAATGGGCCGAACAAGAAGCCAGGCGTCTGGCGCCAGCCCGGTAAGGGCGGCGGGAATCGTTAAGCGATGTGCTCATTCTGTTCACCATAGGGTGAAGTTTGCCGCGGAACGAGTTCCGCCGGCGGCTGAGACGTCAATGGACGCGGGGCACCGCGTCCCGAATAGGGGTTCCGTCGGCGGGACGACCGCTCCCGAAGAAGTCGCTAGTGATTGTGGGGCTTGTGAAAAATGGCACAAAGTACTTGCCTCGATCTGCTTTCGGATGTTTAGTGAAAGGGTCATTGACAGAGGGTCGGTACTCCATGACAACCCAAACTGAAATCGGGTATAACTCGAAGGTCGAAGGCGATGTGGTTCACACCCGCCTGGATGCGGCCATCAATTGGTTCCGCAAGAACTCGCTGTGGCCCATGCCGATGGGCTTGGCGTGCTGCGCCATCGAATTGATGGCGGCGGGCGCCAGCCGGTTCGACATCGCCCGGTTCGGCTCGGAGGTGATGCGCTTTTCCCCGCGCCAATCCGACGTGATGATCGTGGCCGGGACGGTGACCTACAAAATGGCCACGGCGGTGCGGCGCATTTACGAACAAATGGCCGAGCCGAAATGGGTCATCGCCATGGGGGCCTGCGCCTCGACCGGCGGCATGTATCGCAGTTACGCGGTGCTGCAAGGGGTCGATCGAATTCTGCCGGTGGATGTCTATGTCGCCGGCTGTCCACCGCGCCCGGAAGCGTTGCTGGACGCCCTGATAAAACTGCAAGGCAAGGTGAGCCGGGAGCCGTTTCTCTCCTTGCAAAAGCGGGTTGCCTGAAGGCGCCCGATGATTGAATTTCCATGACTGCCCGCGAACTTGCGCAACAGTTAAAAGGACGTTTTGGAGACCTGATCTCCGAGCCGGCCGAGTTCCGGGGCGAAATCACCGTGCAATTGTCCGAGGCGGACTGCATCGCCGAGGTGTGCGATTTCGCCAAAAAACAACTCGGCTTTGATTTCCTGGTCGATGTCAGCAGCGTGGACAATTACGGGGCCGACCCGCGCTGGACGGTGGTGTATCATCTCTTCGGGTACGGGCATCGTTGCGCGCTGCGGGTCAAGACCAACGTCAGCGAGGAGGAGTTGGAATTGCCGACCGTGACGGGCGTTTGGAAAACGGCGGACTGGCACGAGCGCGAAGTGTACGACATGATGGGGATTCGTTTTCGCAATCATCCTGATCTGCGGCGGATTCTGATGTGGGACGGCTACCCGTATTTTCCGTTGCGCAAGGATTTCCCGCTGTCGGGCAAGCCGTCGGATGTTCCCGAAGTGGCGTTCACCAATGCCGCGCCGCTGGAAGGGGGGCCGTTTGTGACCCTGGCGGGCGGGAAAAGCGCCACCGCCCGCGAGCCGCGCGTGCGCGCGCCGGAAACGGACGACCGCAAAGAGGTCCCCGCGCCCGAAACAACCAAAACAGCCGCGAAGGAGGAGAAATAATGGGATCATTCACCGTCGGCTGTTTGCTCAAGAATCATGTTGACCGCGAGAAAGCGGTGAAAATCCCGCGTTTGATGGTGGATACGGGCAGCGAGGCGACGTGGATTGCGCGCCGGCAGTTGGATCAAATTGAGGTCAAGCCGGAGAAGCGGCAGACTTTTACAATGGCCAACGGGCAGCAGGTTTATCGGGACGTCGGATACGCGATGATTCGAGTCAGCGATTCGGAGACGGTGGACGAGGTCGTTTTTGCGGAGCCGGGTGATCTTATCTTGTTGGGAGCGCGCGCGCTCGAAGGGCTGCGTTTGTGGATCGACGCGCACGGCAAGAGACTGGTCGATAGCGGTCCGCAGCCGGTTGCCAAAGTAATCGTTCCCGGCCCTGTTCCACCGGACAAAGACCAATATCCACCGTGGACGGGGGCCATTATCCAGGGCCAAGGCGGCCCGCCGCCCATCGCCGGTGAAGGGGAAGTGACCCAAAGAGGGCCGAAAAAGAAGAGGACACGCTCGTAGAACATGGCCACGACGACACACGAGATGCAGGTTGGAGACGCGGCGGCGCGCGCGGCGGCGGCGCAGGCCAACCTCACCCCACCGCAACCCGCGCCCGCGGCGGACACGGATGAATTGCCGGACATTCACGGCGAGAAGATGATCCTGAACATGGGGCCGTCGCATCCGGCCACGCACGGCGTGCTTCGGCTGGTGCTGGAATTGGACGGCGAAATCATCACCAAGGCGACGCCGGACATCGGCTACCTGCATCGGGGCGACGAGAAGATCGCCGAGAACATGACGTACAACCAGTTCATTCCTTACACGGATCGGCTGGATTACCTGGCGCCGCTGGCCAACAACGTCGCCTACGCGCTGGCGGTGGAGAGGTTGCTCGGCGTGGACAAGGCCCTGCCGCCGCGCTGTCAGTACATTCGGGTGATCTGCTGCGAATTGGCGCGGGTCTCGGCGCATTTGCTCGGGCTGGGGTCGTTCGCCATGGACGTGGGGGCGCTGACGGTTTTCCTGTTCACGTTCACCGAACGCGAAAAAATTTACAACTTGATCGAGGCACTGACCGGGGCCCGCTTTACCACCACTTACACGCGCATCGGCGGGTTGTCGCGGGATTTGCCGCCAGGGTGGGCCGGGCAATGCCGCCAGTTCCTCGAGGAAGTGGTCGTCAACATCGACGAGACGGAGAAACTGCTCACGCGCAATAAAATTTTCATGGATCGCACGCGGGACGTGGGCGTGATTTCGCGCGAAGCGGCGATTGACTACGGCCTGAGCGGCCCGAACCTGCGCGGCAGCGGGCTCGATTTTGATCTGCGCAAGGCCCGTCCCTACTTGGTCTATGACCAGTTGGAATTTGAGGTCCCGGTCGGATCGGCGGGCGATTGTTATGACCGTTACCTGGTGCGGATCGAGGAAATGCGGCAGAGCGTGCGCTTGTTGCGGCAATGCCTGGACAAAATCCCCGGCGGAGCGGACAACCAGGCCAAGGAGCCGATCCACATCGCCGACGGCAAGATCGTGCTGCCTTCCAAATTCAAGGTGCTGACGAGCATGGAGGAGTTGATCCACCAATTCATCCTCGTTACCGAAGGAGTCAACGCGCCGCCGGGGGAGATTTATTTCAGCGCGGAGAATCCAAAGGGGGAGCTGGGTTTTTACATTCACAGCAAAGGCGGAGGGACGCCGCACCGCATGAAAATCCGGTCGCCGTCGTTCGCCAACCTGAGCATCCTGCCGCATTTAATGCCAGGCCACATGGTGAGCGACACGGTGGCGATCTTCGGCTCGCTGGATTTTGTGATGGGAGAGTGTGACCGATGAGCTTTAGCGTTTCCAAGGAACTGGAGGCGGAACTGGACGAATTGACGTCGCATTACCCGCAAAAGCGGAGCGCGTCGCTCATGTTTTTGCACGCGATTCAGGAGCGGTTCGGCTGCATCCCGGCGGAAGCGGTGGAGTGGACGGCGCGGAAACTGGAGGTGCAGCCCATCAACATTTACGAATTGGTGACCTTCTACCCGATGTTCCGGCAGGAGAAGGAAAAGACCGGCAAATACCAGATCAAAATCTGCCGGACCCTCAGTTGCGCGCTGGGCGGGAGCCATCAATTGCGCGAATATTTTTGCAAGAAACTGGGGCTGGACGCGTCGAAACACGGCCCGCAAACCACCCCGGACGGCAAATACACGGTCGAGTTTGTCGAATGCCTGGCCAGTTGCGGGACGGCGCCGGTGGTGATGGTCAACGAGGAGTTTTATGAAGGCGTTTCGATCCAAAAAGCGGATGAACTATTGGCAACGCACAAATGAGCGATGAAGAATAACCCCTTGCCGCGACTGGACAATTGCGAAGAGCTTCGGCAGAAGGTTTTGCCCTTTTGCCGCTTGAAGCCCGGTGAGATTTGGGTTGACGCTCAAGGCCGGCACAAGGTTGGCTGCCTGGATGCGGCAAATACCAGTGCAATGTTGGAATTAACAGACGGTGAGCGGGCCGATCTGGCCATCCACGATCCGCCTTACAACCTGGTCGCTTTTGAAGAACGCGAGATCGGAGAGTATGTTCGCTGGTGCAGACAATGGGTCAACAATACAATTGTGGTTCTCCAACCGGACAGCTCATTTTACGTTTGGCTGGGGGCGGATCAGCGCAATGGATTTCAGCCATTGCCGGATTTCATGTTGATGATGCGGCAGACTGAACTGCGCCCGCGCAGCTTCATCACGATGCGAAATCAACGCGGCTTCGGAACACAAAAGAACTGGATGGCGGTGCGCCAGGAGCTTCTTTACTACATCAAGGGGGAGCCGGATTTTAACATTGAGGCCGAATATACCGACATTCCGAAGATTTTGCGCGGTTATTACAAGGAGGTCGGCGGCAAAACAACGGAGAATTTTGAGCGAAGCAAATCAGACAACATTCGCGCGGGCAACGTGTGGGTGGACATTCAGCAAGTTTTTTACCGAATGGAGGAAAACGTGTCGGGCTGTTATGCTCAAAAACCGATCAAGTGCGTTGAGCGCATTATCAAAGCCAGTTCGCCCAGGAACAGCCTGGTGATTGACTTTTTCGCTCACTCGGGCACCACGCTGCTGGCGGCTGAAATAAACGGGCGGCGCTGTTTCACCGCGGATTTGGACCCGATCTTCTGCGAGATTACCATCCGCCGGCTGGAACGTTTCCGAAAAACGCGACGACTCGGCTGGCAAAACGGCCATCCTTTTGAGGAAGAGATATCATTGCCGGAACTTTTGGAAACACCGGAAAAAGCCGCCGGACAAATCGAAACAGAATTACAGCCAAGCTTTTTGTAATGCAAAAACTGCAACAGAAACTCGACGAACTGCTCTCGCATTTGAAAGACGAAAAGGATCTGAGAGACCGGCTCCCCACGCTTTTGTCCGTTTATCCATTCAACCGTTTTGAATATGTGATTTCGATTTTGCTCGGCCAGGGAGTTCTGTCGCTTGATGGCTACTACGAAATCCGAGACGAGTACATCGCCCGAAACCTATATCTTTATATTTTTGAAATCAGTGGTCCGCGAACTTTTGGCGAGGCTTGGGCGCAGGGACATTTGAAGGAATTGGTTCCCGATCTTGTCAAACCTTCCAAGAAACTCGACCCTGGATATTCCGGGGAATACGATTTTCTTCTGGATGGGCAGATTCGGATTGAAGTCAAAGCGTCGCGCGCCGTGGATTTCGACACGGACGAACCCTTGTATGTGAAAGCGCTTTCATCCGATTCAGGAAAATCGTTCGATATGAATTTTCAGCAGGTCAAATGCGGCTGCTGCGACGTTTTTGTGTGGATTGGGGTTTGGCGAGATGTCATTCGTCATTGGGTTTTGAGTTCCAACGAAGTTGAATCGAATAAGTACTATTCGCGCGGACAACATCGTGGAAATGTCGGCGAAGGCCAGCTTCATTTGAAGCAAGACAATATTTCAGAATTTGAGAGATTCCAGGTGAAGGGATCTTGTTTGCTGGCGGCGATACGCGCCGCTTACGTTCGCCAAATCCCTAAAAGTGTGACGAAGAAAGGATCCAAATGAATTGGCTGCCCGACATGGATTTGAACCATGACAAACAGATCCAGAGTCTGCTGTGCTACCGTTACACCATCGGGCAGGCGCACAGACTGAGAATGTAGCGAAATTGACGGTGGCGTCAAGATATGCCGCAAGAATATCGGCTCATTTTAAAGAACGTTGACCGGCCCGGTTACACGCCGGACCTGGAGTGCTATCGGCGCCACGGCGGCTACGAGGTCCTGAAAAAGGCCCTGGCCCTGCCGCCCAAAGACCTGCCGGGCGGCAAAAAACTTTCCCCGCAGGAACAACTGCGCGAGGAGGTGAAAATCTCCGGCCTGCGCGGCCGGGGCGGCGCGGGTTTTTCGTGCGGGCTGAAGTGGTCGTTTGTCGATCGCCAGAGCGGCAAGCCGATCTATCTGATTTGCAACGCGGACGAATCCGAGCCGGGCACGTTCAAGGACCGCCAGATTCTCTACAAGGACCCGCATCAGTTGATCGAAGGGATGATCCTCTCCTGCTACGCCAACGACGTTCACCTGGCTTACATTTACATCCGGGGCGAAATGCCGGACGGAGCGCGGCTGCTGAACCGGGCGCTGGCCGAGGCGCGCGCGAAGAATTTACTGGGGAAGAATATATCGGGCAGCGGCTACGATCTGGAAATCCACGTGCATCGCGGCGCCGGCGCGTATATCTGCGGCGAGGAAACGGGGTTGATCGAGTCGCTGGAGGGCAAGCGGGCCTACCCGCGGATCAAGCCGCCCTATTTCCCGGCGGTGCTGGGCCTTTACATGTGCCCGACCATTGTCAACAACGTGGAGACGCTGGCGGCGGTCAAACATATTATCCAGATGGGCGGGTCCGAGTACGCCAAACTCGGCGCCCCCAACAACACCGGCACCCGCATCGTCAGCGTCAGCGGCCACGTCAGGAAACCGGGGTATTACGAGGTGGAGGTGGGCAAGGTGACGCTGGGGGAAATGATCTTCGACCCGAACTTCGGCGGCGGCCTGCGGGAGGGGCGGAAGTTGAAGGCGGTCATCCCCGGCGGTTCCTCGGCCAAAGTGTTCAAAGCGGGCGAGAAGTTCAAAATGAAACGCAAAGGGGCGGACGGCCAGATGAGCACGGTCGAGGTCGATCTGCTGGACCTGCCCTACGATTTCGACTCGCTGCAGCAAGCCGGCAGCATGTCCGGCTCGGGGGCGATCATCGTCATGGACGACACGACGGACATGGTGGCGGCGCTGGCCAACATCGCGGATTTCTACGCGCATGAAAGCTGCGGCCAATGCACGCCGTGCCGCGAAGGCTCGTTGTGGCTGGCCAAGGCGCTGCGCCGCCTTTGCGGCGGGCAGGGCCGCAAACAGGACGCCGATTATGTGCTGAACATCGCGCAAAACATTCAAGGCCGGACGATTTGCGCCTTCGGCGAGGCCTGCGCCTGGCCGGTCTTGAGCTTTGTCAACAAATTCCGGGACGAATTTGAAGCGCGCGGCGCGGCCGACGAGGCGAAAAACGCCGGAGCGGGGCCGTCGCAAGGAATGAAACTCGCCGCCAG
>Ga0187874_10002356_pt1 | contig 14586 bp, 20 predicted proteins | sample June2016WEW_16_1_3_FD_132993 | JGI IMG/M metagenome (GOLD analysis project Ga0187874, IMG submission 132993) | Peatland microbial communities from SPRUCE experiment site at the Marcell Experimental Forest, Minnesota, USA - June2016WEW_16_150 | ecosystem: Environmental > Terrestrial > Soil >... | reverse complement strand
TGCAACAGGAATACAAGGAGCAACTGGTCCAACCGGAATTAAAGGTGACACTGGCTCAACAGGAATTAAAGGTGATACAGGTGCAACAGGAATACAAGGAGCAACTGGTCCAACTGGTCCAAATTATACTACATCAGCTAATCAAATTTTAACTACTAATGGTTCAAATGTTGTTGGTAGTTCATCTTATGCAACTGTATGGAATGAAATTGCATTAACTCCTACCCAAATTAATATTGGATTGGGTGCAACTGGTGTTGGACTTTTTGGAGTTGTTATAGGTAATGGATCAGGTAATACTGGAACTTTTGGAACCGTTGTTGGTGCTAATTCAAATTGTAATGAAGGTTATGGAACTGTGATTGGAAGCAATGGCACTCTTGCTTCTGGTACAACTGGTTCTACAATTCTTGGTTCCAATAATACTATTAATTCTGGAGCAAATTATGCTACAAATATTGGTTATACCAATACAATTGAAAGTGGAGCTTTTGGTGGTGTTATAGTTGGAGCTCATGCAACATTAAACAATCCAGATTCTATTATTATAGGTGGCAATGGAAATGATAATCATAGTGGTGATATTTGTATAGGATTAGATGCAGGCAGTGGAAATGAAACTCCTGGTAATGGTGTAATTTATATTGGAAATATAGTATCACCATTACCAGGAGTCACAGGAACAGGAATAATATATCTTCCTGTATTTATCAATGGAACCTCATATAATATGCTTTTTGGACCTACTGGATTTGTTGGTCAAACTGGTGCAACTGGCCCAACTGGATTTACAGGTGCTACTGGGCCAACTGGAGCTACTGGAGCTACTGGTGCCACTGGTCAAATAGGCCCTACTGGTGCCACTGGAGCTACAGGTTTTACTGGTCCAACTGGAATTCAAGGTGCAACTGGTCCAACTGGTATTCAGGGTGCAACCGGTCCAACTGGAATTCAGGGTGCAACCGGTCCAACTGGAATTCAGGGTGCAACCGGTCCAACTGGAATACAAGGAGCAACTGGTGTTATAGGTGCTACTGGACCAACTGGAGCAACTGGCCCAACTGGATCTCCAGGAGTTACTGGTTATATATCAGTTTATAATGCTTCTGGATATACAGGTTCAGCTTCTGGTATCACTGGTCATAGTGGTGGTGTATATGTAGCATTAAATTTTTTTGACACTTCATCAATTTCAAATAACTTTACATTAACTTCAAATAATTATGTAACTTTTAATGGTCCTACAGGTACACCTGTATATATAAATGTTATAGTAAATTTAAATACTCCTTCATGTTTTGGACATTATTTAGCAATATATCAAAATGGTTCTATTACACCACTAGTAATTTACCAAAATGCTAACTCTAATTATGGATCTGTAACTTTACAAGGAGTATTAATAGCGAATACTAATGATTATTTTCAAGTATATTTTTCAATACAAGGAGCTGCTACTTCATTATGTCAAGTTTCAATCAATGGATGTTCATTAACAATATTTACATTAAATTAAAATTTAATTATCTAACTATATAAATATATAATTAAATGTCTTCAATTGAAGGAATTCTTGTTCCAAATAATTATAATTTATTTTGTCGACTAGCTAATGGTTCCCCATACAATCCGGGTGGTGGTGGTCCCGTAGGACCTACTGGAGTAACTGGTGCAACTGGTTCAATAGATGGTTATTTAGGCCCTACTGGACCAAAAGGAATTACTGGACCATCTGGATCAGGTGCCGGAGGAACAGGTGCTACTGGACCAATTGGACCTACTGGGCCAGCTGGTAATGTAGTTACTCAAGCAAGTTTACAACAGGTAACTGGACAATATTATGGATATCATAATATGACAACTCCTGCAATTGGATTTAGACAATCCATTATAGCAATACCTACACCTAAACAAAATGCCAATTATACGGTACATTTAGAAATAGCAGGTAATTGGCAAACTCCTACTATAGCTACATCTTCATATGTAATGGATTTATCATTTCAATATAGTGCAGGTACTTGTTCAAATTTAAGTAGTACATTGCAATATAATAGTGGAATTGGTGGCCGTGGTCCTTCTTTTGGTATTCAAGCAAATATTGTTGCTGGTGTTGTCGTTCAAGTCAGTGTTAATGATAGTACATATGCTATAGATTGGTCCACTACTTATACTATCGTATATTCACCTCATTAAATAAATAATTTACATATATTTATATCTCTAATATAAATATATAATCAATGTCAAGTGTCGAATCCCTTCTTCAAGTGAATAATTATGATATTTGGGGACTTACATTAAACGGTCAAAATCCAAGTGGAGGTGCAGGACCCACAGGACCAACAGGAGCCACAGGTCCATTAGGTATAACAGGCGGTGTGACTGGATTTACAGGTCCTACTGGCGCAATTGGTGATACAGGTGCTCAAGCCGGAAATACTGGACCATTAGGACCAACAGGACCAACAGGAACACCAGGAACAGTAACAGCAAATAGTATTAATGCAATTAAAGGTTCATATACTTCTTATGCAGTAGCTCCTAATAACCCAGCTGGTTCTAGTCTTCTCATATGCCTTCTTCCTGTTGTTACAGTTAATAGTGCATATACAGTACAAATTACTACAACTGGCTTATGGAGTAATGGTAATTATACAGTCGCAAATATATTATGTAATTATTATGTCAATGGATCTGGAGTACCTGTTTCACTTACTTATGCCCAATCTTTAACTGCTGGTTCCAGTCCAAGTCTTGGTTTTCAAATAGCAATTAATGCTATTGATCAAGCAGTAGCTGTTTTTGGAGGAGATCAAAATAATAATATCGGATGGGTAACTACGTTTACAATAACAACTGCATCTTAAATTATTTATCACAAATTATATTTCTATTATATAGTTATATAATCAATGTCCAGTGTTCAATCTCTATTGCAAGAGAATAATTACGATATTTACTATCGATCACTAAACGGGATTTCTAGTTTCATATCTATAGGAAATACAGGACCTACTGGACCTACAGGAGCACAAGGAGCATCTCAGGCTGATTCTGGACCTACGGGAGTAACTGGTCCTGCTGGTCCTACAGGTATTGGTACTTCTTATCCAGGTTCCATAGGTCCCACAGGTCCAGAAGGTCCAAATAATCTTAGTAGTGCAACATTGCAAACTATAACACGTAAATATAGTTCATATACAAGCACTGTAACTCAATCATCATCAGCAGCAGTCGTAATTGCTAGTTTTGTACCATCATCAATTATACCTAATTCGTCTTCTTGTTACATTAATGCATCTGTAACAGGGACTTGGAGTAATGGTGTTACTACAACTGGTATAACTTCAAGAATTTTTCTTATTGGATTTAATGTAGGTGCTTCCGGTTTACCTAATACTGCTCCAGGAGCTAGCACCGTCACTCGTTATTCTGCTCAAAGTGTAGCTCCAAGTTTTGGTGTAAATGTTATTAATAATGGTTCAGTTGTTCAAATAACAGCTGGTGATAGTTCTGCTAATATTATTACTTGGGTTGTATCTTATGATATTACTTACACACAATATCCGGCTTCATAAATAATTATTATCTAAATTAAATTATATAATCAACATGAGTTCAGTCGAAGCACTATTACAGCCGAACAATTACAATATCTATGCCCTTAGTTTTAACGGTGCTACAGGTGCTGTGTCAGGACCAACAGGAGCACAAGGTGTTACAGGCCCAGCAGGACCAACTGGTCTTGATGGTCTAACAGTGGTTGGCCCTCCTGGACCAACAGGTTCACAAGGAGCCACAGGAGCACAAGGAGCAACAGGAGCTCAAGGAGTAACAGGATTGGGTGCAACAGGTCTACAAGGTGCCACCGGTTTACAAGGTGCCACAGGACTCCAAGGAGCTACCGGTTTACAAGGAGCCACTGGTTCACAAGGAGCAACAGGAAGTCAAGGAGCCACTGGTTTACAAGGATCTACTGGTTTACAAGGAGCCACAGGAGCTACTGGTGCTGCTGGTTCAGGTTCTACTGGCCCAACTGGTTCTGCTGGAGTAACTGGTGCCATAGGAGCCACTGGACCTAGTACAGGAATGCTTTATTGGAGTACTGGTTCTGCTGCTATGAGTAATTATTTTATGTTGTATGGTAGTCAAACTGCAAGTGAATCTGCTGCTCAATTGGTAATGCCTTTTTCAGGTACTTTTACAACAATATGTGCTTATTTATCTTCAACTGCTAGTTCTAGTACTACTTTTACTCTTAGATTAAATGGTGCAAATACTGGATTAAGTGTAGGCATACCTCCTTCTTTTCAAGGAGAACAATCATCAGTAAATATTCCATTCAGTGCATTTGATTTAATTTCTTTAGAAATCACTTCAGGACCTCCAGGAGCTGTTGCTTATGTGAGTGTAGCATTTACATAAATAATTAAATATCTAAATTATTAATATAATGCCAGTTCATAAAGGAAAAGATTTTTATCAATGGGGCAAACATGGTAAAAAATATCATTACATTTTAAATAATAAAAAATCACGCGAATCTGCAAAAGCTAAAGCAGCTAAACAAGGCCGAGCAATTAAAGCCAGCCAATCAAAAAGATTTATTTAATGATCAATAATAATTTAATATCTAAATTAAATTATATAATCAATGTCAAGTGTCGAAGCGCTTCTCCAACCAAACAATTACAATATCTATGCCCTAAGTTTTAATGGTGCAACAGGTGCAGTGCCAGGTCCAACAGGTCCCCAAGGCCCTACAGGTCCAATACCTACAGTGTTGCCTGGCCCAACAGGACCAACTGGTGATGCAGGTTCAACTGGTCCTGCTGGTGCAACTGGTGCTATAGGTCCAACTGGAATATCTGGTGCTGGTTATGTGAGTGTTTATGGAACTTGGCCTAATTTATTAGAAAATTCAGAACAATATGGTATAGGTGCTGGTTCTGCTGCATCATTTGCTAGTGGTTCTAATATTATCTTCAATTCACTAATAGGTCAACAAGTCTTTCCTTTTTCTGGAGATGCCACTTATAATCTTTCAACTGGTGCACTAACTATTAATACTTCTGGTGTTTATCGATTTCTAGTTACATTACTTGATGCAACACTTGCAACTGCACAAAGTTTTGCTATTAAGGATAATGGTACTGCAATATTTGAAGCAAAACAAGCATCTGCACAAAATAATACACTCACCTTTTGTGCTACTTTTGATTTAGTGGCAACTCATGTAATTACTATTCAATCAACAACATCTACATTTACTCCAGTGGTCGGATCACCATATACTTGCACTTTAGATATGGCACGTATAGGTGGTTAAATAAAATATAATTAATTTAATCATATTTTATATTTATAAATATTTAATGCATTCGATGTTTTAGAGTTGATCGGCGCATTCTGGCACCTGCTCTCACACCATAGGCCGAAACACCTCCTTCGCCTTCTCCTTCACCTTCTCCTAAACCAAGTAGAGGAGCAACATAAGGAGCTACTGATTTACCAATATCAAAGGCTGTTTTAGCGTAAGGTTGAATTCTATGCCAAATGTCAATGAGCTTATTCTTTAAAGTAGTTAAAAAATTGCCCCCGTTAATATGTCTCACATCTTCGTACGTAAGAAGGGCATGACCACTCTGTTTGTGGGCATCAAGAATATCATTTGAAGTTAGGACCCCTACTAAGGTGCTTGTTTGGCCGTTGAAAATACTAAAGAGGCCTTGAGAAATAGTTACAATATATAATGTTGGCGTAATCGCATAGGGAGCAACGTTCTTAAATGTTCCGGTGACCTGCAGTGCTATTTGGGCTAGCTTACCCGGAGCATCAAGTGATTCTACAGCTTGATGCTCCCTTAAATACCTTTTTCACTAGACATTTCCGTCTAGATCATAAAAACTATAGATTCTACTCTATAGCACTCTTTCGAGTGGGGGTGGACTATACCTTAAGCCAGTTCAGGTTGATTAGACCGTCAAAACTGACCGATAGCAACGTAGTCTCTGAGGACTTGATCATATTCTATCATATCGAACTTAGATCAAAACCTGCGGATTGCCCATTTATTGTTAATTAAAACAAACATCTCTTAAGTTTTTCCTATACCAAGGGGTATTACCTCTGCCATAATTAACCTTTCGGATAACTACTTAGGATTAAGAGTTTTAGGGGGTTCCCGCATATCACTATCTTGCTTAATTGAATTATATTCAATCAAACTAGTAGGTTATATTAAAGTTATATTTATACTGTTTATCTAAATAGGTGATATAACAACCTATTTAGCAGCCTACTATTTAGGGCCAGAATTAAATCTTTCAAGCTGCAGCAAGTGCATTATTGAAAGAGCTATTAAAAGACCCTATATCGAGCATATCAAGTGCCAAAACAGAACCTGTTCCCGAATATTGATTGGCAGCAGTTCCAAAGCCTGCTCCCATCACTAAACTATTATTTTTTTCCCCGCTCCAGGCAGTCCATGTCATATTGCAGCCGTTTTTGACACTTAGCCGATACAATTCTCTCTTAGAACAAGATGCCAGTACTGAATTTCTATTAGCAAACTGAATTGAAATATTTTCCAAGGCTAAGAAGGTATCCGGAGTGAATGGGTTAGCATATAACATATTATTATTAGCTCTGGCGAAAATATATAATTTAGAAGGAATAGAGCTGAGCTGCACGTTATTTGAACTAATTTGTTGGACCTGTCCAGGTGCCATACTACTAAAGTCGGTTGGGTAACGCTGTACATCAAAAAACGGGTAGTTAAACACTTTTGACATGTTTGCTGATTTATCAACCAATTGGGGCTGGAGGTATTGAAAGGTCAAAAGAGGTTGAGATTGATTATATGAGAATGCCGGACTGAAATTTGAGAATTGCATTGTTGATGTAATAGTTGTTGGAGTAAAAGCAACACCACTTCCATTATGACCAATATTATCAATTGCAATCATTCGGTTAGCATTATTAATAAAGTTCAAATTTAGATCAAAAGTTGTTAGGTTAAAGAATCCGCTCTCATCATGACAAAATGAGCCCCAGAAGAGGGGTGAGAGGAAGATCGGAGTCGAATCCACAAAATCAAGAACACTTGTACAAGTTGAAATGCCCATTCCAGCAGCATTATTGACTTGTGATACAATAGTGAAGGGGAAAGCTTGAGGAGCTAAGTCATCAATACCATCTTGATAAAGTGCCATCGGTGATCTTGCAGCTCCATAAAGGTCTCCAAATTGTTGACTTTGGCAGCAACCATATGTAGATGTAGCTGAATATTCACTTGCTTTGAGACGTCTATCGATATTAAAGTGCTCAACAGCCGACATAACATCAGATATATTAACGGAAACTGCTTGGTTGTTTAATGTCATAATCATGCTCTCGAGAGATTTCATAACCGGGTACGATCTTATTGCTACTTGTGCATAATTGAATAGAAGTACTCCAGGATTTAGTCCTGTAGCAACAACTGTTACTCTTACTGGGGTCTGTAAATGAACACGTCGATCAATCCAAGTTTGGGCAGTTGGAGGTGCAGAAAATTGAATTGAGCTAGAAGAAATTGAGGTAGTTGTATAGGATTTGTAAAGTATATCAGCCGCACCACGGAGGACTGGGTATATGGCGGGGAAACTGCATACCCTAGGGTCATTTATAACCACAGGATTCAAACGATCAATAGCTAGAGACATAGTTTTTATTATAATCTTATATTAGATTATAATTTAAGATTAAAATAAATCATATTATAGATATTTTATTTTTAGACATTTTTTAATTGCTGATTTCTATATAACTTCTTTGAAAAGAAACCAATTGTAAGAGAAATTGCATCAAATGGATCTATATATATTGGATAAAAGTTATTTAATCTATCTACCCACCAGAATGTTATATCTATTTTTCTTAGAGGTGCATCAGAATTAAGATCAATTAATTTATATGGTCCAGATGCTGTAAAAATAGCGACTGATCTTTGCTGGCCCGGTGCTAAGAGGTCCAATGAATAGGATGATAGAATAGGAATAGAATTTGCTGTTGATAAATTTAAACCACCTGGATTTGGATAATATTCTTTTTGAATTGGTATTGAATTTGTAGTTATAACGATTTTCCTGATTGAATTCAAATAATCTATACTGGGATACTCTTCTGAAATAAGATATGCTGCAGTAGCTCCAGTTCGTAATCCTGTTCCAATTGGGACTGGAGCAATTTGTGAATCATCATATGCTATAGCTGGCCAATTCCAGATCTCAACACGACCATTATTTTCTACAGTATAGAAGCTAAGCGTATTATAGAAGCATTGATAATTGAAGAATACAGTCCAATGGTACCCTGGAGGTGCTCCACCATTTTGAGTTGTGAATAGAATAGGCATAACACATTTTATTAATCCATCATCTGAATCATAAATAAAATAAGGCCAGTTATCGCCACCTCCTGGTGATCCGGCATTGATCCATGATTGTTGCAAACTGTAATTCAGCATGTCTACATAATGATTGTAATCATATACGTAGTAATAAAGTGGATTAGTTGGATTATTTGTTAAAGATTGAATTTCAGTCCAATATGTGACATTAACTGGAAAATTAGCAGCTGAAGGATTTGGAGTGCCGTTAGGAGGAGTAGCTGGCGGTACATTTCCATTTTGCTGTAAGCAGCAACCCACAACATATGGAGTTTTATTCGGATTTAAGTTTCCATAAGTAATTGTAAATATTGTTGGATTAATTATTGTAGCAGCAAAACTTACAGTAATTACTGTTTGGCTCACATAACCTGTGACTGTTCCAGATATTCCAGCAATTAAAATTGGTCCACCAACCATTGCTGGAGTAAAGAAAGTTTGAACTCCAGTTATTGTATTTCCAACTTGTGTACCATATGCTTCATATATATCAGGATGAATAAAAGGCATAACAAAGAGTGGTAACTCGCCAAGTGGTATTTGGAAACTAGTAATTGCTGCATAATATTGACTAGGATCTTGAAGAATAGGCTGATCATAGGTTACATTGTATACTGCTTGGACTGATGAATTGATATCTGGATTTGTATTTGTCACGGATATGTTTAAATACACGTTATCGGCATTTGATTTCTGGCTCATTATATATTTATATTTGATAAAAAAATAATGTTTAATAATTTAAATCGGGCGAAGTTAAATATGTCACAATATCATCTGAATTAGCATGCTTAAAGACATCCGCAAATATATTTAATGGTAAATTGCGCATCACCAATCTAAGGCTGCTCCACCTTCCGCATGTGGAAATCTGATTGCCTTTATGTTGAAACGGATATTCATTATATGTTAAATTTTTATATGGTGAATTATAAAAGAGGGCAGTTAAATGTGGATACCATTGATCCGATATTTTTCTAAAATTTTTTGGAATCCACTTGAGCTGATTGTCCAAATAGTTTCCGTAGCTGTCAAAAAATTCTATAGTATTTTCATCTTGTTTGAATACTGCACACCAATGACCATAATCTTTCTTGAGTTCATAAAGTAAGAAAATAGCTCCATATGGTTCTAAAAGCTCATCCAAAGTTTTATATTTATGTAATTCAGAATATAAAACTACTTTGGCTCTTCCCTCAACTAATTGCATTACATCTTTATCGGATAGAGCTATACTTTTTAATTCTTGTAATTTTTGAGTATTAATTTTCTTCATTTATATTAATAGTCTAGATTAAATATGTCCCATTTGAATATAAAACAGCCATCGGATAATTCCTCATTACAGTTACCCAACGGCTTGGCAAATGCTTTATTTCCTCTATTTGTTTTTTATCTAATCCAAAATATACCTGCAGGCAGTATTGTATACCATGCCACGAGCCACTTTTTGGAAAAAAAGTAAAATTTTGTAATTCGTTCATCACCGTACGACCAAACTTTCTTTCATTTGGATTTACTAAATGATTTGTTAAAATAATAGAAATGTCCATTTTTCTACCTACTTCAAGAATATCAACAATTAATTTATCAATTGCATCCTTTATTTCTTTATTTCCGATGGTATTACAATCATCAAAAATAATTAAGCTACCAGTTTCAATTTCATCAAGATCAATCGGATTATCTATAATTGAATCATCAAGAGTAACTTGTATTACTTTTAATTTCTTATAGGCAGGATCATCTTTATGGTCAGTTCTTGAAAATAAATAAATATCATTACCTGGAAATTCTTTTTGGAATGTCAGTGCAAGCTGTACACTATAAGTCGATTTTCCTGATCCTGCTGCTCCAGCCACGTAATTTACACTTCTATTCTGATTGTCCATTGTTGGGAATAGCTGTCCTTTTCCTAAATTAATTTCTCTCATTCCATCATCATCATAATTATCATCAGCCTGTATGTATATTTTTTTTCCTTTTTTTGGTCCTGAAACTACAACAGCAATTTGCTTCCCTGAGTCATAACTTAAAGACATTATATAGTTTATTTATATAATAATTTTAGAAAAATTAAATATCTAAAGGAATATATATAAATACATATATAATCTCTATGGCTTCAAAAAAAGTAATACAGAAGAAATTTAAACAAGATAAATGTGTATCAGATTACAATGTGGATGAACTTGATTATTTAGCAAATCCATTGGGAAAAGCAAATTTTAAACAACCGATTAAAAAAGAAATTAAAAAAGAAGCCGAAAATAAATCTTGGACAGATAAAGTTAAATGCGAAGTGTGTAATAAAGAATATGCGCGCTCTGGGGTAACATCACATCGTGGAACTAAGTTACATCAATACAAATTATCAATGAGTCAAAAATTCATTGGACTTTTGGATAAAAATGTTGATAATTTAAACGCAGGAAAAAGAAAAATTAATATATAGTATAATTATATATAATGCCGAAAATTAATATTGATTTAGGAGATCAGTTAAAATTAGCAGATGAGTGCTATGTAGTCTTAAAGATGATTAAAAAAATTCCAGAAGTGATTGTTAAACCTGAAATTATTCCCGAAACAAAAGAAAAAAAAGAATATACATTAGAAGATCTTAAAAAAGACCAAAAACTACCGAATAGAAAAAAACAATGGGGTAAAACAAATGTTATATGCGAAGAATGTCTTGATGTTACTACAAAGGCAAATCAGTGGCGCCATTTAAAAACTAAAAAACATACTCAAATGTCTGCTATAAATTCAAAATTATATAAGCCAAGACAACGAAAAGCTAAAATTATTGAACTGAAAAAATGGTATAATTTAAAATGAAAAATATAATATATAATATATAATATATAAATACAGTAAAAATGCAACTTGATTTTTTTAAGGAACTCAAATTCGCCGAAACTTTTTATGAAGCCGCATGTAAAGGGCTAGAAGAAAGCGAGTACCCTCCTAAACCATTAATTTGGCTTGCTAATGCAGGTGATTATGTTAATGCATGGGAATTATTAAAAATGGATTTATTATCTGAAGAAGATCCTGAAAGAAAGGCAGATATTAAACAATTCTTGTCTTGTACGATTGCAGTATATACTAATTTTATGTGTAATCTAAGTCGTTTATATGTAAATAATATGATGCCTCCAGATGAAATTCCAGTGAAAGAAGATAGCGAAGATGATTCAGATAAAGGAAAAGGAGAAATTACTGATATGGAATATTTGCAATTTCCAATAGAACAAACTTTAAATGAATCAAGTAATTCAGTCCCGACAAATATTTTATAAATAGAATATATAGATGGCAGCATTTCTTCCAATAATACTTAGAGTTTTAGGAGCAGTTGCTGTACCAATTATTTCAAAAATAATCGGATCCGGTAATTTAATTAAGCTAGATGATATTCCAGGATATGCAAATCAATACAAAATTATGTTAAAAAGAATGAAAGATAATAAATTCGATAAGAAAGATATTATGGCATTTGAAAAAGCAACTACTATTGATGATCTAGAAAAAATTCATCAAAATTTGAGAGGTCCTAAAAAAACAAGAATGGAATTTTTTATAAATCATTTGAAGAACTCTTTACAAAAGGAAGTAAAGGCAGTTGTTAAGAAGATTCATAAAAAACCAACAAAAACACTTTTAAAGAAAAAGAAAGTTTTGAAGAAACAAATTAAAGGATTTCCAAAAACTAAAGATAATGTTCAATCAGTTGTATTTGATAAAGATATGTTTACTATTCTACAAGCTAAGAAATGGCTTAAAGAACATGGCTTTAAATATGGTAAAGTAGATAAAAAATTAAATACTTTGCGATTTCGTCAAATGGATCCTTTAACTTATAAAAAATATAGAACAAAAAAGATTATACCTGGAATTCTATTTGTTCTTGGATTTAATAAATAATTAGTATTTATTAATTATCATAAAATAAATTCTGACTTGTTAGATTTATTTTTTTTTCCTTTATCTTGTTCTGAACTGTCGTCTCTTGATTAATTGCTTTTTGTCTAGCAGCTTTTTCAGCTTTATCATCTCCTTCTTTATAATAATACTTTTTACCATTAAACCCCCATCGATAATAGGATTTCTTAGATTCATCAACACCTTTATACACTACCATTTTATATAATATATTATGATATATATTATTATAATTTAAATTACTGCATTTTTAAGTTGTTTTTTTTTCAAACGATATGCTTTTGAATATTCTTTCATATATTCTTTATTTTTTAAATAATGTGCTTTTTGATATTCTTTTTGATATTCTTTATTTTTAGTACTACCGAGTATTTTATCTTTATTACTTAAATAATATTTTTTACCATATTCCTTTTTCTTTTCAATATTCTTTAAGTAATATTCTTTCTTTATTTTGGAGATAGCATCATAATTTTTTTTATGATATTCTTTAGAGTAGTTCACATCTTTTTTTGCATTTCTTTTATTAATACAGTTTGGAGTAGTATTAATGTAATGCTGTTCTCTCATTGAAAGTTCATCTCTAGAATTACAAGAATAAGCTTCTAGTAAAATAATCTTACATCCATCATACTTAAAAATATCACATGATGCAGTATATGCATTTTTTTTAACACCCTTACAATATAGTGTATAATTATATTTATGCATAGCAAATCGAGCACATAAATATTTTTGAGTTGTTCCTCCCACATAACATTGATCATTTTGAGAATTAATAATTTTATAAATTTTACCGTTTAAATATTTATTTTTTTCTGGTTGTTCTGAAGTCATTATTATATTGATTACATTAGAAAATATTTTGTGCAGCTAATTTTTTATTCATATATCTATATTTACTTAATTCACTATAACACATTTTACAGTTATTTTGTAGACCATCTTTTCTTTTGTAGAATTGATCAACATTTAAATATTGTTTGCAACATCCACAATATTTTTCTTCATCAAATGAATTTTTAGAACATGAATTACATATATCATTAATTTCTCCAGTTGCAGTTACAATATATTGAGTTATCTGAAGTTCTTTTTTGCAACGTACACAATTCCATGAAATTTCTAAAAAAGGATTATTGTTTATAAATGCTTTACGAGGATCATTCATTATATTATATATATTATATATAATATTAATTAAAGTGCGTTTTTTTAATTAATTTTTACTGCTTTATTTTTCTTTAATTGAAAATATTTTTTATAATAAGCCTTTTTATATTCTTCTGAATTTGTAAATACTAAATCTACAGTTGGAATTAAAGAATTAGATTTACATTTTCTTGCTTTTCTTACTTTAGGAATATGTTTAGCTTTCATTTTAGCTAGATAACATATCATACATTCTTTTTTATGTTTAGTTCCATCTTTATTACTTTTATAGAAATTATTTAGTAATTTAGTATCACCACATTTTATACATTTTTGAGATTCCAATGTAATATTTTTTATTCTACAATCAGAACAATTAGGAAATATAACTACTTCATCATTATCAACTTTATAGAAATTATCGAAAGTTTTATTAGTGGAACAAGATTTACAATGGAATAATCCAATTGATTTAATATTCTTCATTATATATATATATAATATATTTTATTTTTTAAATTTATATGTTTTACCATTTTAATGTTCCTGTCCAGCCTACTCCTATTAATTTCCTATATAGTGTTAATGCTTTATATTCATATTTGGAATACATAACACTAGCATGCCATGATTCTCTTTTCTTTTCATCAATTAAATGATTTATTATCCGAATATCAGATTGAGGACAATTTTTTGCTTGAAGTAGATCTATTTTATCACTATATATACATATTTGTTTATTACATTCAGTTTCAATATCCTGTTCATGTATACATTTCCAAAGTAAGTTTTCTAGCTTTTTTGACCTCTTAGGAAGCTTAGATTCATTAATTATTAATTTCTTTGCTAGTTTGTTATATTTGTCCATTTATAATATATAATATAGTCTTATCTTTAAGCCATTTTTTAATATAAAAACTACTTAAAGGAAAAATTATTTGATCACGGAAATCAAAATTAAAATTTTGATTGTCTTTTTATTTTAATCTTCATTAATTTTTTTTCAAAAAATTAATTTCATATTAAAATCCGCTACCTAGTGCCATCGTTGT
>Ga0187874_10002355_pt1 | contig 14600 bp, 15 predicted proteins | sample June2016WEW_16_1_3_FD_132993 | JGI IMG/M metagenome (GOLD analysis project Ga0187874, IMG submission 132993) | Peatland microbial communities from SPRUCE experiment site at the Marcell Experimental Forest, Minnesota, USA - June2016WEW_16_150 | ecosystem: Environmental > Terrestrial > Soil >... | reverse complement strand
GACATCGAAGATATCGTTGACGCGTGCGGTGATCTTACGGTTGAGGTGTTCAAGGCCCGCAGGGGAATCGATCAGTACATACCGGTAATTTTTCGTAAGCGATTCGAGCGCACCCTTAAGTGCCGCATCGGGCATACAGTAGCAGCCCTCTATCCATTTGGTCCCGACCGCGATGAGATCGAAGTTGTCACCTTCGTAGAGCCCCTCCTCAAGGACACGGGTCTCGATCCGTTCTGTCGGAGCGATCCCGGTCATGGTCCCGCCTTTCTTAATGAAGGTATCCGTGACCAGTTCGGCGATGGTCTTTACACCTTCGCGTTCGAGATCGACACCAACCATCTCTGCAAGGTTCTGGTCGGGATCGACATCGACTAAAAGAAGTGGCGTTTCGTTTCGTTCAATAAAAAATTTGGTCTGCAGCGCGACAAAACTCGTTTTGCCGGTCCCGCCCCGGCCCATCGTCACCAGTGTCTTCATGAGAATTTCCTCGTGTCATCTTGGGTATGTGGTTTATGTTGTACTTCCTTATCGATCCGGGAAATAATTCCGCTGAGAGCGAGGAGCGCAGCCGAACCTGCGAGATTGGCAATCGAATCACCGGCAATACCGGCACGGACCACAGCCGGGTCGAAGGGGATCACACCAGCCACCGCCAGATCTTGGGCTTTGGCAAACTCCCGTATCACCTGTTCCTGCCCTGCATCTGCGATCCTGTTGCCAATCAGCGCAGTCCGGGGAATGCCGGCGTCCTGCGCCATCCATGCGATTGTTCCGGCGATCGTAAGTGACTGCCTGTTGGCGTCGCTGACAACCAGCATCAGATCGACACCCTCTGCCGTCCCCCGGCCGAGATGTTCGACCCCCGCCTCCATATCCAGTACCACCGCCTCATCCCGGTCGACAATAAGGTGACGGAGCAGGGCCCGGATTACACTGTTTGCCGGGCAGGTACAGCCTGCTCCCATGGATACCACAGTACCCATGACGAGCAGGTGCACCCCTGCCGGAGTCGGGACTGCATACTTCAAAGCCACATCATCTACCGTGAATTTCAGGGAGTAGACCCCGGGATATCCGGTACCGGTCTTTGCTGCGATGAGCGCCTCGTTTTTCGAGATCGGAACAATCGCCCCTGCATCACGGGTGGAAAGTCCGAGCATGAACCCGAGGTTTGGTGCGGGATCCGCATCGATGGCAATGGTTGTATATCCGGCGTGTGCCAGCATGAATGCAAGGCCGCCAGCCACCAGCGTCTTGCCAGTACCCCCCTTCCCGGCCACCGCGATCTTCATGCCGCCTCCGTTATAGTTGATATATACGTGAATCCGGTTTAATAAACCGGCCACGGTGACAATTATCCGGGAACAAAGCGTCTTTCTTTTCTCTGCGCGCTTGTATGAGGGACGCAAAAGCCGCGTTAAATTTATTTTTCTAGTTTCTTTTTAGATGACAATGGAGCGGTATTGGGGTATAATGATATCTCGCCGGCCTTCTTTTCAGGTACCCCACCCATTAAAGAGGATAAAACACCAATAATGCTGGAATAACGGTGACAGATGGCTGACATAAGGATCGTCGGGACTGCACATGTCTCTCAGAAAAGTGTTGAGGAAGTCCGGGCCGCAATCGAGGAATTCCGGCCGGATGTTGTGGCCATCGAACTTGACCCGGCCCGGTTCTCGGCGTTAAAAAAACAGGCCCGGGACCCGACCGTGGATGATGTCCTTGAAGTAAAGAACTTCAACTCGCTCCTTGTCCAGTGGCTCCTTTCCTACCTCCAGCGAAAGATCGGCGTCGATGTCGGTGTTGAGCCGGGTGCCGAGATGAAAGCAGCCATTGCGGAAGCGGAGAGCCGGGGCATTGCAATTGCGCTCGTGGATCGGGATCTGCGGCTCACCCTTTTGAGGTTCTGGAAATCCATGGGGATTATCGAGAAGATCAAGATGGTCTTTGCGCTGATCTACTCGATTGCAGAGATCGACAAAGGTGAGGAAATCGATATCGAGTCGCTTAAGGAACAGGACGTTATTGATGCGGTCATGGAGGAGTTCCGCAGGTTCTCGCCCAACGGTGCCCGTGCCCTGATTGATGAGCGTGACGCGTTCATCGCCCACCAGCTTGTCCTTTTAAAGGTGCAGCGGCCGGAGGGCCGTATCCTCGCCGTGGTCGGCGCCGGTCACCGGCAGGGCATTACGAACTATGTCGAACACCCGCAGACACTTCCGCCGTTTGACACTCTCGCAAGAGAGCCCAAGTCGTTTCCCTGGGCAAAGATCTTCGGATTTGCAGTCACCGGGCTGTTCGCCTTCCTGCTTGCCGCGATTGCGTTCTCCGGTATCGGCTGGATGGTGCTCTTATACGCGCTCCTCTTCTGGGTGATCATCCACGGGGTTCTTGCAGCAGTGTTTACCCTTATCGCCGGCGGTCACCCGTATTCTGCACTCACCTGTTTCGGGGTGGCGTGGATGACCTCCTTAAACCCGTTGCTCCATGCAGGATGGTTTGCTGCGTATGTGGAGGCGAAGGTACGAAAACCGCCAGTTTCGGATTTCCGGAAAATCTACGAGACGGAATCAATCCGTGAGATGACACGCATCCCGCTTTTCAAAGTAGTACTGGTGGCAGCGCTTGCAAATCTTGGGAGTCTGATCGGGACAATCCTTTACTTCATCTTTGTTTTCCCGTTGCTCCATATTGACCCGGGCGTCGTGATCTCGACCGGTGTCCACAATATGTGGACATGGGCAACCGGGTGGATCTGATTCCGGTTTTTCCGGTTTTTTTATCTCTTCAGGTGTAAACCGGTTTTGGCCGTGATTGTACACTGTTTCCTTTTTTACGGAAATGCAATCCATACAGTTTACAGTTATGTCAATACTATGGACGCCCGCGGAGACGTTTAGTTCCCGCATTCCCTGATTTGCTGATCGATCCAATCCTGCGCGATAAGTTTCATCTGCTGCTGCGTCATCCCGGGTCGGTACCGGATCCGGATCTCGACTTCAAGCAGGTCGAGAAGAGGTTGAACTGTTTTGAAATAGGCATCTGGTCCGGCAAATCCACCAGACTTTTCGATGTGGACCATGACCAGTTCATAAAGATGCGTAAATTCACCGGTTACATCGATGATCTGTTCGAGCGTCATTCCGGTGAAAACTTTCGGGGAACTTTCCGTACTGAATTTATAAGGTTGATTTTCCCGTGAAGAGCAGGGCAGTTCTTCCGGTGCTGCATGTCCCGTATCTGCTGGTGGTAAGATGCCGGAATTTCTCTCCGTAATGATTCCCCGGTGATATATCAGTATCTGTACTACAGAGCCTCGTTCCTGCCTCAATAAAAATGTTATCCTCCGTATATGTCAGTTTTTACGGCAGCCGCCGTGCAGATGTTACCCGAGTTCATGTGACAAGCTTTGATGTGTTCCGAGAACTATATCCAATGTATCATATTTTCGCGTACTCTCCTGTGGAAATGGAGAAAATCCAAATGAACGTGGAGCGTGACCGATGAGCAGTACCGCACTTCTGGTGATCGAAGGGCTCTGGTGGACTCCGGAGCAGAAGCCAAAGCGACCCTCGGTGTTGTCATTTCTGGAAGGACTTGAGAGTTACCGGGGGGATTTTAATATCTATTACTCAAACTTCTACGAAAAAAACGGCTTTAAACGGGCGCTTTCAGATGACCTCACCAATACCCGGGAAGACAGACTCTTCCTGTACGTGGCGGCGCATGGGACCGGTAAACGGATTGGGGGGCTCAAGGCCAAAACCGGTATGAAGATCCCGGCGATGTTTAAGGCCGTCAGGAATGCGGCGAACTACTCCAATATCGAGGGGGTTGTCATCGGGTCGTGCAGCGTGGGTAATAATATCGACGATTTTTTGTCCACCACAAAAAATTCGCGCATCGCCTGGATCTTCGGTTACACCTGTGAGATCGGCTGGATGGCCTCGACACTTGTCGATCTCTCGCTCTTTGAACATCTCATGAAACTCAGGAAACGTGACCTTGCGAACCGGGAGAAGATCGTAAACACCTTTGTCAAGGCGTTGAGACGGTTCAACGGGGACTGCGTGCTCTGCAAGGGTAAGAGAGGAGAAGCTGGCATCCCGCTCAAAAATGCGCTTACTATTGTGATCCAGCCGCGCAGGCCGGGAGGCAAGGCACAGGACGAGACTCGAAACGTGCTGGAAAAACTGGGGTGGATCAAAAAATAATCCGGGACCCGGTCAATGAAGGATCCGGGGTGTGTGTTTACCGGGTGCGCGAGATTTCTCCGGTTTTTAAAGTAAATCCTTACGTACCTTTCCCGGCCCGCTCGCGTATTCCCTGTGCTGCAAGAAAACCTGTGGAGAACGCAGCCTGGAGGTTGAAACCCCCGGTGTCGCCATCGATATCGACCACCTCCCCGGCAAAGAAAAGCCCGGAAACTATTTTTGATTCCATCGTCTTTGCATTCACCTCATCAAGCACAATGCCTCCCCGGGTTACCATCGCCACGGAGAGATCCCCAAGAGCAGAGACCACAAGCGGACATGCTGTTAAGAGGCCGATCAGCCGGGTGCGTCCGGCAGCAGTCAGGTGAGCGCCGGTACTATCCTCAGGAATCCCGGCAAGATCTGGTAGCAGGCGGGCCAGTCGTTCGGGAATCCCGAGACCGGCAATAATAGTTTTTATCGATCTTGTCGGGGCTCGGGAGATCGTATCCAGGAACTCCCGCACAAACGCGTCGCGCTGTACCGGCCCGGCAAATGATAACCGGATCTCATCATCGGCCCGGATATTGCGCGAATGATCGAGGATCCCGGGCCCGGAGAGGCCGGTATGCGTGAAGAGCACATCTCCCCGCCCATCAAAGATCTTCCGGTTCTCCCGCCAGATTGAGAAAGGCAGCCCGGCAAACGACATGCCCGCAAGGTCTGTAAACGGGAAATTCCTGATCAGGAGCGGAGTGAGTGCCGGCCCGATCCCGTTTATCGTGTGCCCGAAGGATGCGGCGAGCCGGTAGCCATCGCCGGTCGACCCGGTCTTCGGGTAGGAGGCCCCGCCGGTAGCAATAACCAGATTCTTTGTAGAAAATGTATTGCCGGCTGTATACAGGACAAAACCCGGATCTGCGTTTTCAACCCGGTGTACTGGTTCCCTGCACCGCAGGAGAACGCCCCGGTTCCGACACTCCCGGCTAAGAACATCGCAGACATCCATGGCATTACGGCTCACCGGAAAGACCTTGCCACCATCCGTTATCTCCATCGGGAGGTGATGCTTCTCAAAGAACCGGATGAGTGCCAGATTTGTAAATGATAAAAGTGCGGGTTTGAGGAACTGCCCGTGTGTGCCGTACCGGGAAAAAAATGTCCGTATATCGCCTTCATGCGTAATGTTGCACTGCCCGGAACCAGAGATCCGGAGCTTTACCCCGGGCCGGGAATTTTTTTCAAGTATGAGCACGCGTACCCCCGGCCCTGCGGCATGGATCGCACAGAAAAGACCGGCAGGGCCGGCACCGATGATGGCGATATCGTACTGTTCCACGGCTCACCTTTTCCGGAGTATCTTTTTGATCGCACATGAACATTACCGTCTGGTGTCAGGATCGTAGTCTCGCCATTTAGCTGAATTTCTAAATTACCGGGTACCTGAAACACTCACAAAAATACCGGTGCCCCTTTACCGGACCGGTTTTTCATGCAGTGTCCGGCCTTATTAGCGGACGAAAAAGCGGTTTATCAGTGACATTTCTTCCTGAACCACTCGGCGTAATGCCGGCGCAGTTCCTCAGATTCTTCCGGTGTAAAATCCTTTTTTTTATTGACATGGAGGTGTTTTTCCATCTGCCGTATGATATGCTCGGCGTCGTGATAATCCTCCACTTGGAGATATGCAGGAACTTTAGCCACCTCGTACGCATGGCCACATACCGGGCAGAGTTTCCACTTCTGGAACCGATCCACGTAGGTAAAGGCCCTGCACCCCGGACATCGGAGGATGTTATACATAAACATGAGGTGATAAGTGCATCCCTTATAAAAACATATTGACGTGTCAGTACAAAATGTCTGGCAAGCTTATCGGAATAATTATGCCAGCGCAGGAACCCTGCAGGCATGAGTTTTTGTCCTGCATCCATACTGGGAAGTAAAATTAGCTAAACGAAATCCCTATATCGTGCGATCTACCCATAGAACCGGTACTATGGAAAATATTGTCGTCATGGGTATCCGGGGACTCCCCCTCATCAGAGCCGGTGATAACATAGCAGCGATGATCTGCGAACGGGTAAAGGTGGACGATGGCGATATCATATCCCTTGCCTCGACCGTATATTCGAAATCACGGGGATATACAAAGCCTCTCGCTGAGATCACGCCTTCGGAACGTGCGTTGCGGCTGGCAAAACTCAATGGAGAGGATCCCCGGTTTGTCCAGGCAGTGCTCGACGCGTCTCAGGATATCATTATGGAGCATCCGTTTATCCTCTCTCTCCTCCCGTTCGGCCACATAGGGGTACGGGCAGGGGTCGACCAGAGCAATATAGATGATGGCATGGTGATCTTTCTGCCCCCCGATCCGATGAAGGCAGCAACAGAATTTAGTGACGAGATCAGAGAGATCACCGGAAAAAAAGTCGGCGTGATTATCACAGATACGTGCGGGCGGTCCTTCCGGCGCGGGCAGACCGGCCATGCCATGGGATGGAGTGGGTTTACCGCCATCCGGGATTTCCGGGGAGACACCGATCTCTTCGGTCATGAGCTCAAGATCACCGAGGAAGCAGTGGTAGACGAGATCGCAGGGTTTGCAAACTTTGTCATGGGCGAGAGCAACAATGGGGTCCCGGCTGTCCTCTTCCGTAACTGCCCGTCATGGATCGGTCACGACAACCTGTATTTCACCCAAAACGAGGATATTACCCGCCGGCTGCTAAAAACGACCTGCCATTCGTAAGGAAAAAAAGGTTGATCCGTCTGAATCATAGACTGGATTTATGCATGCGTTGAATAGAGGAGATTGAAGATCATAACGATGATACCGATGACTGCGGCAACAACCATGACCGTTATGGGACTGATGTGGACCGCCCGCCGGTCTTCGCTCTCGTAGTAGTTGACGAGACCCGCAGATGAAAGTAATCTTCCGCCTTTTTTCTTTGCCATGCAAATATATTTCATTTTTCGATATATAAAAGAGAGTCACGATATATCATGAACGTCCCGAAGATCCTGTCCGGTCAAGCACTGATTGGTGAAGAGCTCGCACTCCGGCCGGTCGATATCGTGATCGATCGGGGATGGATTACAGCAATCGACGAGAGAACCCGGGCTCCCCCGGTCTGGATCTGCCCGGCGTTCTTTGATGCCCATACCCATCTTGCCGACACCATTGCCATGGATTACCGGAGTACTGGCGATCTGATCAGTATGGTGACGCCTCCTGAAGGCATAAAACACCGGCTCCTCGCCGATGCATCTCCCGCAGATCTCGTCGCTGCAATGCGGGCGTCCATCACCGGCATGATCAGATCCGGGACATACGGGTGCGCGGATTTCCGGGAGGGTGGCAGGGACGGGGTCCGTGCACTACGGGATGCGGCGGCAGGCTTCGACTTCCAGCCCGTTATCTTCGGTCGGGAAGGTGGCGAAGTGGATGCCGAAGGTCTTGGGATCAGCAGCAGCCGGGATATGACCGGGGTGGAGGGGCAGGTCAGGGCTGCCCGGAAGGCTGGCAAGCGAATCGCGTTTCACGCAGGTGAACGTGACAAAGATGATGTCGATGCTGCACTTTCATTTGAACCGGACCTCCTCATCCACATGACCCATGCAACAAAAAAACAGCTCAGGATATGTGCAGAACACCAGATCCCGATAGCTGTCTGCCCTCGTTCCAACTGGGTGCTTGGCGTGACGGCATCGGCCCGGTATCCTCCCCTGAAGTTGATGCTTGAACTTGGGTGTACGGTGATGCTCGGCACAGACAATGTGATGTTTGTCCCACCGGATATGTCTTCGGAGATGGCATTTACGGCAACAATATACAAGCTCGATCCAAAGACCATACTCATGTCTGCAGTGGCAGGATCAAAGTTAGCCGACTCGCCGTTCTTTATCCGTAAAGGTGCGCGCGCAGCTCTTTTTACGCTCGATCCATCCCATTCTGCGCTGGCTTTTAGCCGCGATCCTATAACATCCATTGTAAAACGTGCTCCTCTTTGGGCAAATGGGAATAACGTTTTTAATTTGAAAACTCAATAAAAATGGAATGTTTGTTTTGGGTGATGCCAGTGTTTACTAACATACTTGTTGCAATCGATGGTTCAGAAGCGAGTGATCATGCTATCGAACAGGCCATCGATGAGGCCAAAGTATGGAATGCCAAGCTCCATGCCATATATGTGGTAGAAACCGGCCTCTTTTCCTCCCTCCCTTCAGATAACACCGTAGAGATCATGTACCGTGTTCTTGAGAATGAGGGCAATACAGCTCTTGAGAAGGCAAAGAATACCGCAGCAAAAAGCGGTGTTGCCCTTGTTACGCACATAAAACAGGGCCATGCCGGAACTGAGATCATCAGGCTTGCACAGCGCGAGAAGGCAGATCTTATTGTTTCCGGCTCTCATGGGAAAAGCCAGACCGATCGTCTGCTTATTGGGAGTGTCAGTGCGTACATTACCACACATAGTACAGTCACAACCATGGTGGTGAGATCATAACGGAAATGCTTGTTAAAGACTACATGACCTCGGATGTCGTCCATGTGGACATCCCGGGCAACCGTGACGATGTCCTCAAGATCCTCAAAAGGACCGGCATCTCCGGTGTTCCCGTCTTAAAAAACAAGAAGATTGTCGGAATTATCACCCGCAAGGATCTACTGCGCAAACCGGAAGAAACCCAGCTTGGGCTTCTCATGACATCAAAGCCGATCACGATCGGACCCGATGCAGATATTCGCGATGCGGCCCGGCTTCTCGTCAAGCATCGCATCCGGAGACTGCCGGTGGTCGAGGACACCAAGCTTATCGGGCTGCTTTCGGTCGCTGACCTGATTCATGCGATTGCCCAGATGAAAATAAAAGATGAGATCAAGGATACCTATACGAGCACGACCTTTGCACTCTGGGAAGATACCCCACTCCCTCTCGTGGGACGTGTCATGGAGATATCTGGTGTAGACGCGATCCCGATCCTGAATACCGACAGCGTACTACAGGGCATCATCTCGGAACGCGATCTCATCAGGAACTCGAGCATTGAGGATTCGGTCGGGGTGAGCGACTTCTCCAACGGTACCGATGACGACGAGTGGACCTGGGAGAGCATCAGGGATAACCATACGATCAGTTTCGGCATCTCCCGGGTGCAGCTACCCAACCGGCCGGTAAAACTTGCCATGGTCAAAAATGTAGTGGCAGTTCCCAAGAATTCAGAGGTCAGCGAGTGCGCGTTAAAGATGCGCAGGTCCCGGGTCGACCAGCTGCCGGTGGTCAACGGCGACAAACGCCTGGTAGCCATGCTCTATGACCGTGATCTCCTCCGCGTTCTCTGCAAAGAGGACGCAGAATAACAACCTTTAAATTTCCTGATGTCATCTAATACCATAAAACGCTTTTAATTGATTTTTGGCGTTCATTTGTTTTTGAGGTGTGATATGCCTGAACAATACCAGGAATCTATGACAGGGACTACTACGGTGGGTCTGGTATTTGCCGGTGGGGTGATCCTTGCTACGGAGAAACGTGCAACCATGGGGTACATGATTGCAAGCAAGCGAGCAAAGAAAGTCTACCGGATCGCTGACCGGATCGGCATGACGATCGCCGGCGGTGTGGGTGATGCCCAGCAGCTGGCCCGGATCATCACGGTCGAGTGCAACCTGTACCAGATACGAAGGTCGCGGGCGATAACGGTCGGGGCCGCTTCGACCCTGCTCTCCAATTACTTAAACCAGAACCGCTATTTCCCGTATTATGTCCAGCTGCTCGTGGGCGGTATCGATGAGCATGGACCCGGTGTCTACTCAGTCGACGCAATGGGCGGGGCAACAAAAGAGGAGGATATTGTTTCGACAGGTTCCGGTTCGCCGATGGCCTATGGTGTACTGGAAGACCGGTACCGTCCGGACATGAACGAGGATGAGGCCATCGAACTTGCAGTCCGGGCACTCACGTCTGCGATGAAACGCGATGCCGGATCCGGTGAAGGCATCCATGTCGTCGTCGTCACCAAAGACAAGTATCAGGAACTCGGCGAGGATCATCTCAAAAAATATCTCGTCAAAAATCCCGCATAATCTTTTTTCAGGACGTTCAGTGTTATGTTGATTGAAGATCGGCTTAAAGAGCTCAAGGATAAGGTTAATGAGCGGGTGCCTGCGGGCATCAAGGTTACTGAGGTTGAATTCGAAGGACCCGAACTGGTTATCTATACCGATGATCCCAAGCGGTTTGCAGATGAAGCGGATCTGATCCGGGTTCTCGCCCGGGACCTCCGGAAACGTATTGTCGTCCGCCCTACCATCCTTGAAGATCCCGAGAAAGCAGCAACGGAAATACGGGCAGTTGTGCCGGAATCCTCGGGGATTACGGACATATTTTTTGACCCGGATACCGGGGAAGTCTTAATCGAAGCAGAAAAACCCGGTGTGGTTATCGGGAAAAACGGGATCACGCTGCGGGAGATTACCAAACACATCGGCTGGACGCCCAAGGTTGTCCGCACCCCCCCCATCGAGAGTAGTACTGTAAAGCAGGTACGTCAGTACCTGCGTTCGGTCAACGAGGATCGCAAACAGTTCCTGCGCACGATCGGGCGACGAATTCACCGTGATATCCCGGGTCGCGATGAGGCAAACAAGGACGCAATCAGGAAAGATCAGTGGGTACGCGTTACCACTCTCGGATGTTGTCGCGAAGTTGGCCGGGCCGCATTTTTGCTCACCACCCCGGACAGCCGCGTGCTTATCGACTGCGGGGAAAAACCGGACAACTCAAATGGCACCCCTTACCTTTACGTACCTGAAATTCATCCACTGGCCCAGCTCGACGCTGTTGTCCTCACTCACGCGCATCTCGATCACTGTGCGCTCATCCCCCTTCTCTACAAATACGGGTACGAAGGCCCGGTCTACTCGACACCTCCAACCCGGGATCTCTCTGCAATGCTCCAGTTGGATTACTTGGATGTCATTAACAAGGAAGGCCGTAAGATCCCGTACAGCTCAAACGAGGTCAAGTCCTATATCCAGCATTCGATCACACTCAATTATGGGAGCGTGACCGACATTGCACCGGATATCAAGCTCACCTTCCATAACGCAGGGCATATTCTCGGTTCCGCAATTGCCCATTTCCACATAGGGGACGGATTGTATAATATCGCGTTTACCGGGGATTTCAACTACAGCAAGAGCCGTCTTTTCAACCCAGCTATTAACCAGTTCCCCCGGCTGGAGGCACTGTTCATGGAAAGCACCTACGGCGGCTCAAATGATTTCCAGCCGGCACGCTCTGATGCGGAGCTCAGGCTTTACGAGACCATCAATAAGGTGCTGTCGCGGGGCGGCAAGGTGATCATTCCCGCATTTGCTGTCGGCAGGTCACAGGAAGTCATGCTCGCCCTTGAAGAAGGCATGCGTCTTGGTAAGATCCCACATGTCAAGATCTACCTTGACGGTATGATCCGCGAGGCAACGGCGATCCACACCACTTACCCGGAGTACCTCAACAACGATCTCCGAAATCTGATCTTCCGGGAGGGCATGAACCCCTTCCTTGCCGATTGTTTCCAGCAGGTAGACTCTTCCGATCTCCGCGAGAAGGTGATCAACGGCGATCCGTGTGTGATCATCACCACAAGCGGTATGCTTAATGGCGGGCCGGTCATGGAGTACCTCCTCAATCTGGCAGAAAACGAGAAAAACGCGCTCGTCTTTGTCGGATACCAGGCTGAAGGAACTCAGGGAAGACGTATCCAGAAAGGATGGCGCGAGGTGCCCATGGGCCGGAAAGGCACGATCACCATAAACCTTGAGATTGACACTATCGACGGGTTCTCGGGCCATTCCGACCGCCGGCAGCTGATGAATTACATTGGCCAGATTCAGCCCCGGCCCGAGAAGATCTTCTGCATTCACGGCGACGAAAATAACACCATTGATCTTGCCAGTTCTATCTACAAGCGGTACCACATACAGACGCACTCGCCAATGAATCTTGAGACGTACCGAATGGTATAACACGGATCCATTGATGAAGGCATACCTCTCTATTGTCTGCCTGGGCGTCTTTGCCATTATGGCGCTCTCAAATGCGATAGTCCCGGTCCTGCCGGCATTTGCCACCGGGTCCGCATGGGAAGGCGCTATCTATGCTACATATTTTTTGGGGGCATTTATCTCGACACTCCCAGGCGGAATCCTTTCCGATCGGTACGGCAGGACGCCGGTCATCCGCGCCGGCCTTGCGCTGACCGTGATAAGCGGCGCCCTGCTCTTCTGCACCACCGGGCCACTGCCAGTGATCATATTGCGGCTGATCGAAGGGTTCGGTGCCGGCTTTTTTATCGCTGCCGGGATGTCGTATATCAATTCGCAGCCGGATCACACCCGCATGAGCGGCTATTACCTTGCGATGCTCAACTTCGGGCTCGTTCTCGGGCTCGCTGCATCCGGCTGGCTTGCCGTGCGGTTTGTGCAGCCAGCCATTGGGATCGGAGTATTTACTGCACTCTCACTGGCTGCACTGGTCGCGAGTCTCGTCTTCCGTGAGACGCCGGCGCCGCTCTCCCGGCGGGATGCTGGTCTCCGGAAACCTGCAGGGAGTTACGGCGGGCAGGAATTCCGGGAGGTTGCCACACTTGTTGTCTCCCATGGCCGGCTGTGGTATTCTGCGATCATCCTTGTCGGCATCACCGGTGTCATCGCCTCGCTCTACCCGGCATTTTCCGGTGAACCGGCGGATGTGCTCGGTTTCTGGATTGCGGGCATGAGCGTGACGACCATCATAACAGTCCTCGTTGTCTCCCGGTTTTCGGTTCCGGCACTGCCTGCCATCAGGTGGTCGGCGGTATTCATGATCGGAGGGGTTCTTCTCGCATATGTATCCCCACTCGGGTTTGTGGTGCTTGGCGCCCTTGCCGGGATCGTGATGATCGCCCAGATGGCCGTCCTTGCCGGAGTGCAGGATCGCCAAGGGCGGGTCATGGGTCTCTTTTCGACGTTCAGTTACCTTGGTATGGCGATCCTTCCTTTTGTGGCCGGAATCGTCGCTGCCGGCGCAGGGTACCCTGATGCATTCCTCGTTACGGCAGTCCTTAGCGGGACGGTAGCCCTGTCAATCTGCGGTTGGCACAGCCGTTGTCCTCAACCGACGCAGTAAAACCCGTATCATGTGCCTGCGTGCTTAAATCAACAATAGATTCATCTGTTTTAAAAGAGAATTTTCGGTCATGCAGACGAGCGCAAAAATAGGCATACTGGTTCTTATCGTTATCTTCCTTATCCCGGCAGTGGCAGCTGAGGATGCCACTGAATGGTATGCAAAGGCCCAGAATGCGGTAGCGAACGGCGATTATACGGATGCGCTGACCTATTACAACAACGCGATCGCACTTAATCCCACCTATGATACAGCGTATGCCGGGGACGCAGCGGCGCTCAATGCCCTGGGCCAGTACTCATCAGCCCTCACCGCAGCAAACCAGGCGCTCGCCATACGCTCAAGCCCGACTGCACTCGGTGCTCAGGCAGATGCCCTCTTCTATCTCGGCCAGTATAACGATGCCATCGGGGCCTATGTGAATTACACAGCGATCGTCACCAACCAGGCGAATGCATACTGCAACCTTGCCTATTCGTATGTCCAGGTGAACGATTCCGCCCAGGCACTCACGACCTATTCCCAGTGTACAAATCTGGATCCGTCCGATCCACTGATCTGGAACCAGATTGGCCTTTTGGATATGTCCATTGGCCGGAACACAGATGCTCTGAACGCGTTTAACAAGGCAACCAGTCTTACTACAACCAATGCCGAGATCTGGAATAATAAGGGGGAGGCGCTTGCGGCCCTTGGCCAGTACCAGGATGCGATCAGCTGCTTCAACTCTGCGCTCAGCCTGAACCCCATCTATACCCTGGCTCAGGAAAATAAGGCTGCAGCACGTGGAAAGGGTCAGGTCGTAAACATCACGGGTACGCCAACCCCCACGATAGGGCCGTGGTACCTTGGGGGGGTGGCCCCAACAAGCGTAACGACAACCCCGGTCACTGTTATAAACGCAACAGTGACGGAATCGCAACCTGTCCAGACAAACCTGATAACCGAAACGGCAACGAAATCGCCGGTTGCAACGCGGACCACATATTCACCATTGTCGCCGTTTGCTGCGCTGGCAGGGCTTGCAGCGGCCGCGGTTGTGTTGGCTGCGACGGGGAAAAGGTAGAGCAGATAAAAACGGATACGTTCTGGAGGGGGAGACCCGGACGGTAATCATCCCAACTGCATCCCTGACCTCTCATGACCCTGATGAGGACGGGGAAACATGGGCACAAAAGGGGCATTTCTAGGGATTTCTCTGAAGGTACGCTGGCGATCCAACCCT
>Ga0187874_10002354_pt1 | contig 14603 bp, 8 predicted proteins | sample June2016WEW_16_1_3_FD_132993 | JGI IMG/M metagenome (GOLD analysis project Ga0187874, IMG submission 132993) | Peatland microbial communities from SPRUCE experiment site at the Marcell Experimental Forest, Minnesota, USA - June2016WEW_16_150 | ecosystem: Environmental > Terrestrial > Soil >... | reverse complement strand
TGATTCTTCACTACCATGAAATCTGGCTGAAAGGCGGAAACAAGAACTACTTTCTCAGTCGGCTGCGCGACGCAATCCGCCAGAGCGTGGCGGGCTTGCCGATGGCATCGCTGGAAAGCATCTCCGAACGCCTGATTCTCACCCCTGCCGATGACGCATCTCTTCCCCACTTCATTGAGCGGCTGCGCCGAGTTTTCGGCCTCGCTTACATCGCCATGGCGCGCGAAGTGCCGAGTCCGCTCGAAGCTCTGGGGCCGGCGGCATGCGAAATGATGGCAGAAGCAAACCCTCGCAACTTCGCCGTGCGGGTCAAAATCGCGGACTCGGCCTACCCCGTGAATTCCATGGAACTGGAGCGCGAACTGGGACGTAGGGTGCTCGAACACCTGCGCGCGCGCGAGGCGAGCGTGGGCGTCAAGCTCAATGACCCCGAGGTGACCTGCCAGGTAGAGATTGTTCCCGGGAAGGCGCTGATCTATGCCCAGCGCGTAGAAGGCCCCGGCGGCCTGCCCGCGGTGACCAGTGGACGCGTGGTGGCGCTGCTTTCTGGCGGGTTCGACTCCTCCGTGGCGGCCTATAAAATGATGCGCCGCGGCTGCCATGTCACTTTCGCGCACTTCTTCGGCATCCCTTCGCCCTCCCACAATTCCTCCACGGGGGTGGCGGAGGACCTTGTTCGCACCCTCACGCCCTATCAATTTACCTCGCGCCTCTATCGGATTCCCTTTGACGCCGTTCAGCGGCAGATTGTGGCGGGGGCCCATGAAAGCTACCGGGTGTTGCTGTACCGCCGCATGATGGCGCGCATCGCCCGGGAAATTGCGCACGCGGAGCACGCCCTCGGCCTGGTCACCGGCGACAGCGTTTCCCAGGTGGCATCACAGACTCTGCACAACCTTAAAGCGATTGATCAGGTACTTGACCTGCCGGTGTATCGCCCCCTCGCCGGCGACGACAAAGCGGAGATCCTGCGGTTGGCGCGCCAGATCGGGACCTACAAGATCTCCTGCGAGCCTTTTGAAGATTGTTGTCCGCGTTTCATGCCGCGCTCTCCCGCAATTTTCGCCCGCCCGCAGGAGCTGGACGAGGCGGAACGCCACCTGGATATCGACGCCCTGGTTCGCCTGGGTCTGGAGGGCGCCACCTGCATCGATTACAAGTTTGAGCGGGGCGAGGTCACGGCGCGCGAAGGGTCCCCACGCCGGATCGAGCATCATCTAGCGGGAAAGAAAGTTGCCGAAGGGCAACCGGCTGCCCACGAATCAGCTTCCAACTTAGGGTGTGGTCCCCCTCCCGCCGGACAGAATTAAGACGCAGAAGGGATGCGCTCAATACCTTGCGCTCGTTCGCGCTGTTTGTCGAGGTCGTTGACGGCTCTCGCGGCGCTTTCTATAATTGCTTGCTGAACGCGGGGGCATCTTATGATGAAGAGAATTCTCGCTGCCATGATTTTGCTGTACGCCCTTCCGGGATGGCTGCCGGCACAAGAGGCAAAGCCCAGCGCGCCTCAGAGCACGGTCCAGACCCCCACCAGCCCTACGATCCTCAAGATTCCCGTTTACTTGGTCAACGTGCCATTGACAGTCACCGATAAGAAGAATCGCCTGGTCATTATGATGACCAAAGATGACTTCAACCTTTTCGAGGACGGCAAGCCACAATCCATACAGTATTTCAGCCGTGAAACGGACCTGGCCCTGCGCATTGGCCTCCTGATTGATACCAGCAATAGCATTCGGGACCGCCTGCGTTTTGAACAGCAAGCGGCCACCGATTTTCTCTCCGACACGATCCGGAGGGGAAAGGACCAGGCTTTTGTGGTAGGTTTCGATGTGGAGCCACAAATAGTTCAAGACTACACCGACAATGTCGAGCAACTCAGTAACTCCATCCGGGGTTTGCAAGCGGGAGGTGTCACCAGCCTCTACGACGCAATTTACTTTGCCTGCCGGGATAAATTGCTCTTTTTCCCGCCCCCCGAACCCTACCTGCGCCGCTTGATCATCATTATCAGTGATGGTGAAGACAACCGGAGCGAGCACACACGGGACGAAGCGCTCGCTATGGCCCAACGCGCCGAGGTAACGGTTTTCGCCATCAGCACTAATCGCACCGGGGCCGAGCAGCGCGGTGATAAGGTGCTTAAGTTCCTGGCAGAACAAACCGGCGGGCACGCGTTCTTTCCCTTCGAAGCCAGTGACTTGGGAGAGGAATTTCGAGCGATTGGACGCGATTTACGTACGCAATTCTTGCTCAGCTATACTTCCTCGAATACTGCCCGGGACGGAACTTTCCGCAATATTTCGATCCTGCCCGTCGATAAGAGCCTGCACGTGCGGGCCAAGACGGGCTATTTCGCACCCTCTCAATAGAGCGCTAACCTTGCGGCGCATAGTACCCGCGCCGGGCGTCGACCTTGGCATTTCCAACACGAACTTTAACCTCAATCTTGCGGAAGGTTCCATCAAGTTTGGTGTTGGTGGGGGTATATCCCAACCAATACTGCGTGCGGAGCTCCCGGGCTATCTGCTGAAAAGCCTCGGAGGTATCCCTCGCGTTGTTCGCTTGGATCACCCGGCCACCAGTTTCCTCGGAGAGCTTCCGCAATACCGACTCACCGCCATACCCAATCCCGCGGTGGCTGTAAAATGCCCGGTCGCTGATATCAATCGAGTAGATGATGACGTCCGATTTTTGCGCCGCCTCGAGCGCCGTTTCCAACCTGACTTTGCTACCTTGGTCTTCACCGTCCGTCAGCAGGATAAGAACCTTGCGGCCCACTTCGTTTTTGAGCAGCTCGCGCGCCGACAGGTAGACGGCATCGTACAGGTGAGTCGCCCCACCCGAATCGCCCGAGGGATAAGTTCCAGTGGTGCGGACCCCTCCTCCATTGATCTCAGTTTCGTCGATGGCGCTGCTGAGGCGTCGGAGGTCCGAAGTGAAGTCCTGGAGCAGTTCCACCTCCACGTCGAAGTGCATAACGAAGGTGAGGTCCTTTGGACGCATTACTTCACCCAGGAACGCTTCCGCTTCCGACTTCTCCACTTCCAGCACGCGGCCCTGGCTCGGACTGGTGTCCACCAAGATACCCATGGTGAGCGGGGTGTCGGCTTCACGCGCAAAATAGCGGATAACCTGCGGCTGTTGGTCTTCTTCCAAAGTAAAGTCATCCTTGGTGAGGTCGGGAATCAGCCGGCCGCTCTTTTGCCGCACCACGGCGTAGACGTTTACGACCTCCGAGGTGATCTTCAGGGTTCCGCCGGGTGGCGGAGGCGCTTGGCCATTCTGAGCACCGGCGAAGGATGCTGCCGATACCAGAATGCAGATTGAGAAGATGATATTTCGCATAATTCTCGGGTGATGTGGGAGAGATGCAGGTCCAGTGTGCATGGTTGTCCTCGGGGCGCCCTCGGCCCTTCTTCTTTGGATGCAAAACAAAGGTTGCGCGCCTGACCCGATTTCTCACTCAATTCCTATGGACGATTCCTGCCGCCCTTGCTCCGGTATTCCAGTTTACTTAGGATGTGAACCAAGAAGACGGGAAACCTTGCCTCTACCCGCTCCCCGCTGCATTCCCAGCCTCGCTTCCGTGGTCGCCCCTGGGTACGATTCCCCGTCACGACCCTTCGTGATGATCAGAATATTTTCATCACGCCTCACTTTTTCGTCGGCAACGATCACTTTCCTCTTGACAAGATAATTCGGTTACTCTAAACATGATGATTGAATACGCGCTCCGCCAGCAACGCTGGTCGGAAACTCTAAAAAGTTCGGAGGAGAATAGAATGGCAGCGAAAAAGAAAGCCAAGAAAAAGAGGTAAGCCTCTTTCGGAAATGTGAAAGGAACTCTCGGGGGTGCAGCGATGCACCCCCAAAGTTTTTTATGGGGAAACTCTTTGATCCCCTAACCGGAGCCCACCGGTGCGCTCCCCTTTCATTTTCGCCTGTATTCATGCGGTGACGATGCATCTTCTGATCCTCCGAACGCCGGGCAGAATTCATTCTTTCAATTCTTTCTCAGGTGCCGCCAGCGCCCGCGGCGCTTCATCCACAGTGGCGAGTTCGGGAATCTCCTCACCCGTTGCCGCTCCCAGCTCCTTGAACTTCCGCGCGGACACCAATACGCGGCCTTCCATCGAACCCACGGCCTTATTATAGGACTCCACAGCCCGTTCAATGGACGAGCCGAGAGTTTGGAAGTGGCCGAGGAAAGTTTTGAGGCGGTCGTAAAGCTCTCTGCCGAGTTCGCTGATCTGTTTGGCGTTCTGGGTGATTTTTTCCTGCTGCCAGAGATAAGCTGCCGAGCGCAACAGCGCGATGAGCGTCGTAGGGGTCGCCAGCACCACTTTCTTTTGCATCCCATCGTCAATGAGTTGCCGGTCCTGTTCTAATGCCGCGCTGAAGAAAGATTCTCCGGGCAGGAATAACACCACCAATTCCAGTTCCGGGCCCACTTGTTCCCAGTACTTTCGTTCAGCTAGCTGATTCATATGGCCCCGCACCAACTCCCCGTGCGTCGCCAGTGCTTTGGCTCGATCTTCTTCCGATTTCTCCGGATTGACCGCGTCGAGGAAGGCTTGCAGGGGAACCTTGGCGTCGACGGCAATGCGCCGATTGCCGGGAAGATTCACGATCATGTCCGGCCGCTGCCGCCCTGTATCCGTCGTGATGGTTTCCTGTTCCGTAAAATCACAGTGCTCCGACATGCCGGCCAGTTCCACGACCCGGCGCAAAGTTAGCTCCCCCCACCGGCCACGAGCTTTCAAGGGCGAACCCAAGGCACTCGCCAGATGCTTGGTTTCTTCCTCCAAGCGCTTATTGGCCTGAGCCAGAGTGCGCAGTTGCTCATCAAGGGTGCCATAAGCCTTTTGCCGGGCCTTTTCCATCTCTAGAATCTGGAGCTCGTATCGACCCAGAGATTCCTTGAGCGGGCTGACGAGGCCATCTATGGCTTTCTGCCGCGTCTCCAGATCGCCCTTGGCCTGCGCCTGCAAGGTTTCAAACTGACTGCGCGCCAGGGCAATGAATGCCTGGTTATTGCTCTTGAGGGCCTCGGCGGAAAGCGCCTGAAAGGTCTCCGTCAGGGTCTTTTTTGCTTCCTCCAACAGTGTCTTCTGCTCATCCAGGCTCGCCTGCGTTTCCCGCAGCTTGGTTTCCGCGGCGACGCGCAATTCGCCTTCGACCTTCAGGCGCTCTCGCAATTGATTCGAATCTCGAAGCGCGCTCCGGGCGTTTTCAAGCTCTGTTTGCGCCTTGACCTTCTGTTCGCCTTCCTCCCGGAGTTCTTGTTGAAGCCCACCGAGTTCGCGCTCGCGATCATCCAGCGAAGCTTGGAGCGCGCCGACCCGCGCGCGGACCTCCTGAAGTGTGCCTTCCGCGGCCTTCACGCGACCCTCGGCATCCACCTGGGATTTGACCAGCTCGGTCCGGGTGCGGGCAGCGGCCAGCAACCAGCCAATCGCACCGCCAAGCACTATGCCCAGCAAGATCAGCAGGATCGGGTTCATAGGGATCGCCTCATTTCGATTTTGGATGGAAGAGAGGGTTGACTATGCGGTCTCTAATCCAAAACCCAAAACCTGAAATCCAACATCAGAACCTTTCTTCGTGCGCCGGGCAAATCAGCACGTAGTCGCAATACTTACACGCAAAGCCTGGCTTGGGGGGAAACAACTGTTTTCGGATTTGCCCGGCCACTTCGCGAATCTCGCTGATTACCGCATCCAGGTCCTTGGGAGTGCGCACGGTGCGCACCGGTTCATTATTCGTGAGGCTATAAAAAGTCAGCCTCGTAGGGTTGAGTCGCATCTGGTCTCGCGCGGCCAAGGCATAGACAGTGAGCTGAAGGCTCTTGTCCGCATCTTTCTGCGACGGCGGCCGGCCGGTCTTGTAATCTACCAGCTCGACGGAATGGTCCGGGAGGGGATTAATCTGGTCGATTCGCCCTTCCAGCACCACGTCCCCCAGGTCGAGCGCAAAGTGCGCCTCGGCGGCGATAGGAAGGGTTGTGACGGTTTCGTGCCGGGTCACGAAAACGCGCAGTTGCTCAAGCCCCGCCTTCTTGTATGCCTGCTCCTGGTAATCATCCTCAAATCCCGCGCCTTTCCAGATCTGCTCGAAATGCGCCTGGAGTTGCTCGAATTTCACCGGCCCCTGCCGCCGCAGTTCGAAGTAGCGGCGCGCGCACTGGTGCATGATGTTGCCGAAAGTGAGCGCCGGCTGCGGTCCAGTCGGGATCTTCAAATAATGGCTGAACATGAATTTCTGCGGGCAGGTGTCGTACGTCTCGATGGCTGAGGCGCTGAGCTGAAGCTTTTCCTCCGACTTGATCGCCGCTGTGCGGCTGGCCCACGTAGCAATCGGTGGATAGATTCCCGGCGCGCCCAGATCGCCGCCAAACAAGCTGCCCTGGGGTTTGGGGGCAGGGGGGCGATCGCGCGGCACCGGCTGCGCCTGCGGCGGATCAGCAGTTTCCGGCGGAGCTTCAGGAACTTGAATACGTTCGAGATCGCGCGCTTCAACCGCGGGGTTGGAGGTGAGATCGCTGATGAAAACCGAGGGCTTCTTCCCCGGCTTCGCGACGCTGGAAACATACAGCCGGTCTTCCGCGCGCGTCAGCCCCACATAAAGCAGCCGCCGTTCTTCTTGTTCGTGAATGTTGGCGGGCGGCGGCGGACCCTTCCGCAGGGCTTCGGGAAACTCGATAACGGGTTTCTGCTCGCTGTGGGGAAAGCGCCGTGGTGCGACGCTGAGGATGAACACCACGGGAAATTCCAGGCCCTTGGCGGCGTGAACGGACATCATTTGCGCGGCATGCGCGCTATTTTCGGGTTCGGGTGCCTCGATTTGACCACCGGCCTCGCGAAAATACGCAAAGTACTCCAGAAAGGCATCGAGCTTCCAGGATTCACTTTTGCCTTCCCACTTTTCCAGAAATTTCCGGAAGGAATCTACATACGAGCCGTCGGGGTCCTGCGGCAGGAAGGTCAGCTCCAACCGGCCGATCAACCGTTGGAGCACAGCCAGCACCGGGGCGTGCTCGGCATACCTATGTAATTCGCCCAACAGGCGCTTCAGTTCCGGCCAGCCGGTGGCCTCCAGCAGGCTCGCGTCTCCAGACTTTTCCCAGGATTCCAGAACGTCATAGAGCGAGCAGCGGTCGCGTAACGCCTGTTTGCGGGCTTCCAGGGCCAACTCCTCTGCGAAACTCCATCGCGGCGTAAGCAATACACGCGTGAGACTAACGTTATCGTGCGCGGAGTGGATGACATTCAGGTATGCCACCAGGTCGCGCAGGATGATGGTGGATAGAATCGACAGGCCGCGTATGGCGAAGGGGATTTTCCGCCGGCGAAATTGTTCGACCAACGGGTCTCGGTAGCCATGCGCACGGTAAAGCACGGCGATATCACCCGGCGGCGTTCCGTGGTGGGTGAGCCGCGCCACCTCGTCGGCAATCCAAACCGATTCGCTCAGGAAGTCATGGGATTGCAGCAGGTAAACCGGCGCGCCCTCTTCCCGATTCGTCCGGAGCCGGGGCTTCGCCTCGTAACGGTCGTTCCTCGCAATCAGCACTTCCGCCGCGCGAAGGATACGCTTTGTAGAACGGAAATTAGTGTCCAGAAAAACGGTCTCGTGCCCCGGAAAGGCCTGGTCAAACATCTTGAAAGCCCCGTGCGACGCGCCCCGAAACCGGTAAATGGCCTGGTCATCGTCACCGACGGCAGTGATGTTGTCTGGCCGCTTTACGAGGCGCTTCAGCAGTTCCACCTGAGCGTAATTGGTGTCCTGGAATTCATCGACCAGCACATGGCGAAAAAGCTGACGATAGGATTCCAGAACCTCTGGCTCGCGGTCGAAAAGACGAACTGTTTCCGGAATCAGGCTGCCCAGACTCGAACAACCGGCTTCCTCAATTAGCTTCCGGCTATTGCGGAAGACGCGCGCGAGCTCCTGCTTCTTTTGGATTTCCTGGTACATCACCGTGCGCTCAGCGGCGTCCAGAGACGGCGCAATCTCCAGGAAGTCCTTCTCCATGGCTTCCGAGTATCGCTCGAAATCCGCCGGCTCGATTAACTCATCCTGGCATCGCGAGAAGAAATCGTTGAGCGAATGAAGAAACGCGCCTGGCTCGGCGAGCTTTTGGTAAAACTGGAGTCCGAGGCTTTCCATCCTCTGACGGAGGAAGATCCAAACATCGACTTTGTCGAGCAGCGTGCGCTCGAAATGACGCTTCCGCAGCACCTCATAACAGAAAGCATGAAAGGTGGAAATGTGGGGAAGGGTCTCGATTTCCGGCAGAGCCTCGCGCACGCGGCGTTGCATTTCCCGCGCCGCCTTTTCGGTAAAAGTCAGCGCCAGGATGTTTTCCGGCTGAATCCCGGGGCCGGAATTTTCCTCCGTGTGGTGTGCAGGAGTCTTGAAATCCGGGAGCAATGCCGGTTCTTCGGCGGCGACTCCCGCGCCCGTTAAAAGATGCACGATTCGTTGGGTGATAACGCGCGTCTTGCCGCTGCCCGGCCCGGCAATAATCAGGAGCGGGCCTTCGCCATGCTCGACGGCTTTCAGTTGTTCGGGGTTCAGCTTGAACGCTGATCTCATCGGGCCATTATTTCGCGAAGCGCCGCAGGGAAGCAAGCGAAGGAACAGCCCCTCGCTTGCGACCCCGCACCGTCTTCGATAAACTCGGGATTGACCATGCGCGCCATGCTTCTGGAAAAACCACGCCCGGCTGTGGAGAACCCTCTACGGCTCACCGAGCTTCCCATGCCAGAGCCTGCCCCTGGGGAAATCCGCGTGCGCGTGCGAGCCTGCGGCGTTTGTCATACGGACCTGCACGTCGTGGAAGGAGATTTGCCGCTTCCCAAGCTTCCGGTAGTACCCGGTCATCAAATCGTCGGGACGGTGGACGCTCTCGGAGCAGGCGTGAACGATTTTCGCCACGGCGACCGCGTGGGGGTTCCGTGGCTCAATTCGACGTGCGGGGAGTGCGTGTACTGCCGCAAAGGCCTGGAGAACCTGTGCGGGCGGGCGCAGTTCACGGGCTTTCATGCCGATGGCGGCTATGCGGAAGCGATGGTGGCTCCCGCCGCCTTTGCCTATGCTCTCCCCGCGAGTTATTCGGACTTGGAGGCTGCGCCTTTGCTCTGTGCCGGCGTCATCGGCTACCGCGCGCTGAAGCTCTCGAACCTCCAGCCTGGCGAGCGATTGGGCCTTTATGGTTTTGGCGCTTCGGCGCATATCGTTATCCAGATTGCGCGCCACCGGGGCTGCGAAGTCTGTGTCTTCACGCGAGCGGAATCGCACCGTCAACTGGCGCGACAGCTTGGTGCCGTGTGGACGGGCACGGCGGGTGAGCCCCCTCCGGCGCCGCTCGATGCGGCCATCATTTTCGCCCCGGCGGGCGGGCTTGTTCCCCAGGCGTTGCGCGCGCTTCGCAAAGGTGGGACGCTGGCGCTGGCGGGCATCACCATGTCCTCCCTACCCGAAATGGATTATCAACTCCTCTATCATGAGCGCATCCTGCGCAGCGTGGCGAACAGCACGCGTGAGGATGTGCGCTCCCTGCTCCGTCTCGCCGCGGAAGTTCCCCTGCGCATCCAGATTGAACCTTTCCAGCTTCCCGAGGCAAATCACGCCTTACAAAACCTCAAAAGTAGTAGAATCCACGGCGCCGGCGTGCTGGTGATCTGACCGCGGTGATCAGCCATCAACTGCCTCTCGAAACCTGCGAGACGATGAACAATGCCTGGGGCTTCAACATTGGGGATTCCCACTACAAAAGCACACGCCAACTCATTCAGTACCTTGTGCAGGCGGCGGGCCACAACGCGAATTTCCTCTTAAATGTTGGACCCATGCCCAATGGGAAAATTCAGCCGGAATTCCAGACGCGCCTGCGGGAAATGGGCCAGTGGCTCACACGCTATGGCGAATCGATTTACGGCACGCGCGGCGGGCCCATTACTCCACGGCCTTGGGGCGTGACGACCCAGAAGGGGAACAAGGTTTACGTTCACATTCTGGATTGGCGGGATTCCTCGCTGGCGCTCCCGCCGTTGCCCGGTAAGGTGCAGTCGGTGCGCTTCTTGAAAGATGGAAGCCGCGGAGACGTCACCGAATCGGCAGGCGGTTCGCTCCTCCAGATTCCTGCCAGCGCCCGCGACGACTTTGACACCATCGCCGTGCTGGAAATGGGTGAGCGGTGATAACGGCACATTGACCTGCGGTCAGTTGTCTCCGGTCCGCTCAGATCACGCGAGGAGATCGAAGGCGTCGTTGGCGGACACCTGACCAGAGACAGCCGTGAGAAGACCAGATGACCCGATTCCCCTTACTCTTCCTTGGCTTCCGCGGGTGGTTTGGCTTTTCGCCGTGTGGAGGGCTTGCGCTTGCCGCTCTTTGCCCCTGCCTTGGGGGCACGCGGCTTGCGCGGTTTGGGATGAGGAGCGGGTTCCACAAGCACTGGTTCCTCAACCACGGCGGGTGCCGGTGGCGGCTCCGCAGGCTCGGCTATGTCCTCAAGTATCGCCTCCGCCTCCCAGTTTACGTCGGTTTCGACAGGCATAATTAGGTCTGGTTCAAGCTCCGGCCCAAGCTCTGGTTCGAGTCCCGGCTCAAGCTCCGGCGGCGCCTCAACGGCAACCTCAACTTCTGCCGAGGTGGCAGGAGTTACTGCGGGAGCGGGACCGGCGGGGAAGACTCGCCAAACCCCCTTGCGATCGCGATGCAGGCGCAGCCAGCCTTCGCGCTGCGCCTGGTGGAGGAGATCCAGCAGACCACGAAAACCTGAGCGCTCATCAACGGATGTCCCGGCCGCGCGCAAGAGCTGCCGAATCTGGCGTAGATAGACCGGGCGGTTGGGGGCCTTCTCAAAATGGCCGGGCAATGCTTGTCGCAACGCGGCTAGGGAATCTTCCAAGCTCGCGGGCGGGGGCACAGGCACCGGCGCCATTGGCGCGGGAGCAGGTGGCGCGGTGGCAGGAGGCACCGCAGCCGGAGCTTCGCTGGCTGGAGCTTCCGCCGCCACCGGTTCTGCCTCCACCGCGGGAGCTTCCACTGCCGGCTCCGCAGGAGTCTCGCGAGCGGCCTCACCCTCCAGCACTTCGACAAGATAACCACGATCAGCCCGGCGCATTTCCACCAGACCCGCCTTGCGGAGCTTCTGGATGAATTCCAGAAACGAGCCGGCGCCGAAGTCACGCTCGCTGAAGGTGGCATCCAGTTGCAGCAGGGTGCTCTTCAGCAGACCGAGTTGTGGGGCAACTTCGCGTTCGGCCAGGATCTGCAACGCGCGCTGGATGTTCGGCATCGCGGTGGAGAGCGACCGCCCCTCCGCGCTGCGCGCCGCAGTGCGCTGGGTGCGCGGGGTGCGCGCGCTGTCGCCGCCGGTTTTCAGCAGGTTTTCGTAAGAAATAAACTCGTGGCAGTTTCGCTGCAAGATCCCGCTGGTAAACTGGCGCCCGCCGACAACGAACACGCGCTTGTCATATTGTTTCAGCTTTTCCACCAGCGCGATGAAGTCGCTGTCGCCGCCGACAATCACAAAGGTATTAATGTGGTTGTGGGTAAAAGCCATTTCCAGCGCGTCGAGCGCCAAGTTGATGTCCGCCCCGTTCTTGTCGCCGCGGGGCGTTACGCTGCGTTGCACCATGTGGATGGCGTGCTGCGTCATCTCGCGGCTATACTCGCTGGCGCGCGGCCAATCGCCATAAGCGACCTTGCTCACCACCTCGCCCCGCTCCTTGAGTGCCTCAAGAACGATGGAGACATCAAAGTCTTTCCCCAGCGTCTCCTTGACGCCAATTTGGATGTTGTCAAAATCAATGAATACTGCGATTTTCAGTCTTTCTTCAGCCACAATTCCTTCTTTCACCTGGGGCGCCACCGCGACTCAAGCGCGCGGGCATTCCTCAGGATGTTGCATCACTCCAACATCATACTCCCATAGGTCAGATCTTGGCACTTCCAGATTTGGTGGTGGGTAAGTTTGAGATTTGCGATTCTTGAAGTCAGCAAATTGATTCATCTTCTCACGCGGCACTGTCGATAACCGAAGCGGGGTAGTGCGTCACGCGAGGAGTAGGTCGTCGGCCCTGCCCGCCCCTCGGACCTCGGACTTCCGACTCTCCTTCTTATCCCTCGCCACTGTCCCTCGCAGCCCTGCCCGCTCGCCACTCACCACTACCTCTAGCCGCCAACAACTCGCCACTGCTCTCCAATAACTCCCTTTATTTTCATCAACATCGTGGAGAGACGGAAAACGGGCATTTTTTCTACATGTGTTTTCAATAACTTAATGGAGTTTACCCTCATTTTTCATCCCTTTTTTTTTCATAACCCCTGGCAGTTGGGTATCGACTAACTGCTGTATTTTCAAAAATATAGGTTTTTGCAAGACTTTTCCAATTCATCGTTAGCCCTTTTTGTTTCTAGCACATCGTGGAGAGCCGCCAAGGGGCAGTGGTGAGTGGACAGTGGATAGTGGCCAGTCAGCAGTCAGCATTCGGCCTCCAGCAATCGCAAATCGTCCATCGTCGATCCTGACACCCGGCACCTAGCACCTGCCGTTCTCCTACGCCTACCTTCTACCGTCCCTCTTTATCGCGTAACTTGTGTATGTTGGGCCAAGGAGCCCAACAGATTGCTGTCGATTAGCGTGAGATGGGTGCATTTTGGTGTAAGAAGCCGGATTTGTCACTAGACATTTTGTCCCCTTTCTTTTGTTTTCATACACATCCCCGGAGGTTCCTTCGTTTTTGACATCTCTTAGGGTCAGCGCCCACTTTCGGGCCTCGGTCCGTGTGTTGGTGAGCCGCCGCGGATGGGGCAATTTCGCAAATCGGCATTCGACAATCGGCAATCGTAAATCCGCCGCCGGCTGCAATCTTCCATCCGCTGCATGCCCCCTTGATTTCTGTCCCTCGGATGCTGACGCCGGAATTCTGCCCTGCTGACTTCGTAGGTTGGATGGGCTCGGCTTCGAGAAGGTGGGAGACTTGCCCACAAACATGATTTTACCCTACAGTAACACATCGTTATTGTATCGATCTACACTATAAAAGTCAAGAGAAATCTACCAGTGTTAGAGGCTACAAAATGTCGCTGCCGAAAAGCAAATGTAGCGCGCCTGTTATGTAGGTCCGTGGCCCTTCCTTGCCAATCATTAACCTATCGGGGTTGGCCCCGGCATTGCCTTTTATGCCGGCGACGAAGTTATGCCCCAACGCCAGGCTCCATTCCTATTGACATTCTATACGTGCATCATTATCATTCCTACAGAATCTCGATAGGAGAGGCATCTTGAGCGCTGAACCGACAACTCTTTTGCAAGGGACTTTGGATCTGTTGATCTTGAAATCGCTCGTTGCCGGTGAGAAGCATGGATTGGGAGTCTCGCGCCGAATTCAGCAAATCACCGGCGGCACTTTTGTGGTTAAGCCCGGCTCGCTCTTTCCCGCTCTCCACCGCATGGAGGAAGAAGGTTGGATTTCCTCCTTCTGGGGAGACTCCGAAAACAACCGCCGGGCGAAATACTACCGCTTGACCAAGGCTGGACGGAAGCAACTCGAAGTCGAAACCACGCGGTGGGGCCGCATTTCTTGGGCGATCAATCAAGCTCTGGAAGCAACGTAGGAAGGAGGTCAGCATGCTGTTCCTGGTGAAAGCTCGAAGCTTTCTGCGCAATCTCTTTTTATCTCGTCGTGTGGAAGTAGACCTCGACGCGGAGGTCCATTCCCACCTCGAAATGCTGGTGGAGGAGAACATTCGGGCGGGCATGCCGCCCGAGGAAGCGCAACGCGCCGCATGGATCGAGCTCGGCGGTATCGAACAGGTAAAAGAGCAAGTTCGCGAGAGACGGATGGGAAATTGGCTCCACTCGGTGATCGCCGATTGCCGCTACGGTGCTCGCCAACTCCGCAAGAACCCCGGCTTCACGGCCGTCGCCGCGCTGACACTCGCGCTCGGCATCGGAGCGAATACGTATATTTTCAGCTTCGTGGATGCGCTGCTTCTCCGTCCTATCAGATTTCCTGACCCCAGCCGGCTCGTCGCCCTTTGGGAGCGTGTGCCCAACATCAGCCTCGACCGTATCGAGCTGGCCCCGGCAAATTTCCTGGATTGGCAGGCTCAGAACCACGTCTTCGACCACATCGCGGCGGAAGATTGGTGGGATGCCAACCTCGGTGGCGTCGAATACCCCGAACACTTGCATGGATTTCTGGTGACTCCCCATTACTTTGCGGCGGTCGAGGCGGAGCCCATGCTGGGCCGCGCGTTTCTGCCGGAGGAAGGCGCGCCGGGGAAGGATCACGTCGCCATGCTGAGTTATGGGCTTTGGCGTGACCACTTTGCCGCAGACCCCTCCATCGTGGGCAAGCCCGTGTTGCTCAACGGAATCGACTACACGGTGGTCGGCGTGATGGGACCGGACTACAACTACCCATCGGGCGCTCAGATTTGGGCGTCGCTCGCCTTCTCACCGCAGTCGGGAGCCAATCGCGGGTCTCACTATTTGCACGGTGTCGCGCATTTGGGCGCGGGAATCAGTCTCCAGCAGGCACAAGCTGAAATGAGCGCAATCGGCGCGCGCCTCGCGAAAC
>Ga0187874_10002351_pt1 | contig 14613 bp, 10 predicted proteins | sample June2016WEW_16_1_3_FD_132993 | JGI IMG/M metagenome (GOLD analysis project Ga0187874, IMG submission 132993) | Peatland microbial communities from SPRUCE experiment site at the Marcell Experimental Forest, Minnesota, USA - June2016WEW_16_150 | ecosystem: Environmental > Terrestrial > Soil >... | reverse complement strand
CACGCCGATGCCTTCGTTCGCCGATTCCATAAGCCCCGCCGAGGCTTGGGATCTGGTGCATTTCATACAGAGCCTGAGCCCGGACTACCCGAAGAACGTGACCGGGACGCCACCTACACCCATCGGCAAAGGCGCACCGTGAAACAGGAAGACCAGCACGAAGGCGGCACAGGCGCTGCAAATTCTTCGGCCATAGAGGCCCGGTTGGCTCGCTAAAGACCCGACAGACCGAATCAGGGGGGCGAGGCGCTTGTTTGTATGGCGAGCAGGCGCGAACCGGCGCACCTGTCGGCGCGGCGTGACGACGACAGTCGCGCGCATAACCCCTACCTGGAATCCCAAGTGTAGTCGAGGCGGCGAGTGGAGCCCGCTAAACCCCAAGCACTGCAACCGAGGTGACTCCCGGGCGTTGACTCGCGGCAATCTTCATCCTCCTCGGGAAGCAAAATCTGTGCAAGACCGGCCGCATCCTGGAAATCAAAGCGATCGGCATCGCGCAGATGCGCGAACGCGGCGCAGTTTCTCGAGAGACCACACTTGGTGCCATGACGGCGAGGGCGGCGGCATCGTGGATGGCTCACGCTTGAACACCAGGCCTATAGCGCGTGCTTTCCCCGTCAGGAAGCGGAAATGGCATCTGCGTCACAGCTCGTTCTAAAAAACGTAATCCAGCTTCACAGTTCACATAGTGATCCAAACCATATTATGGTGTGTGCGAACTGCAGCCTTATGGATCTTGCGGTTGATGTGTCAATGCGGACTACGGCATTACGAAGAAGTGGGAGGAAGCGGTGAGCGCTGAGCCGTTGCGGCAGCATAGCGCCGAGCCGAGCCCTATCTCCGCGCCGGCTGCAGGCGTTGACGCGCCCATCACGGTCTTGGACCCGCTCGTGGAGAGCGCTTCGCGATCAACACATGGTGCGCTTCGAGCCGCTCAAGGAAAGCCGGACAAGCTTCACATGAGTCGCTCAGGGAGCGAGCGTCGCGGCCAGCTGGTCACGGCCGCCATCGGTCTCGCGCTAACTCTCGCGATGGGCCTGGTGCTGCTCTTCGGCTATCGGCTCGTCACGAACATCCGCGCGAGCATCAATGCACTGCAGGCCGCGAGCGCTCTGCAAAGCTACCCCGAGGAGATCTCCGGTCGGCTAAGTTCACTGTGCGACCGTCTCGAGGCTCGCGCCGATTCCGGCCAAGCGCTCGCGGATCTGCAGAACACGGTCAGGCGTTTCGATCATGATCTTGGGCAGCTTTCCGACTCCGGAAACGACTCGCCGCAGCTCGCCCGGGCGGTCTGGCTGTGGCACCAATACCGCTCGGTGATCGATCCGGTCGTCTCTTTCACGGGCCAGACCTACGTGGATTCCGTTACCGCAGACACCACGTTCTCGCCCGAAGGCCGTGAGTACTATGCCGCGGCGGAGCGCGCGCACCTGTTCGCGGAGGACAACGCCAAGGCATTGCAGACGGAGATAATGAATCTCGCCGCGACGGCCCAGCACACCTCCTCAGATGCCGCACTGCGCTTGCGCACCCTGCTGTTTGTAGTTGTGATTGCAACACTGATGCTGGCCGCGGCCGCGGCTTGGTTCCAGCTCATGCGCTCGCGGCTTCTAAGGGCGCAGGCCGAGTTGCAGGAGGCTCATCAAGCCATGATGCGTGCCTCCCGTCAGGCGGGAATGGCTGAAGTTGCCAGCAGCGTGCTCCACAACGTCGGCAACGTCTTGAACAGCGTCAACGTGTCCGCGAACTTGCTAGATGAGCGGATGCGGACGTCCAAGGCTTCCGGACTCGCCCGAGTCGCCGCGATGCTCGAAGAGCAAGGCGATCAACTCGGATCCTTCATTGCGAGTGACGATCGGGGGAAACGACTGCCCAGTTACCTTGCACAGCTCTCTTCCCAGCTCGTAGCCGATCGCGAGGCCGCACTTACGGAATTGGCATCGCTGGTTAAGAGTATCGAGCACATGAAGGACATTGTCAGGATGCAGCAGAGCTATGCGACGCACGGCGGTGTGGTGGAGAGTGTGGCTGTCGCGGATCTGGTAAACGACAGTGTGCGGCTGAATGCAGAAGCGTTCTCCCGCCATGGGGTCACGCTCGCGTGCGAATTTGAGGAGGTGCCCGCCATCACGGTAGATAAACACCGGGTGCTGCAGATTCTGGTGAATCTCATCCGCAACGCCAAATATGCCTGCGAGGACTCGGGACGAAGCGACAAACGCATCACGATTCGGGTCACACGGTGTGCACTCGGGGTCGCGATCGCGGTGGTCGACAACGGCGTGGGAATCCCAACCGAGAATATGACTCGAATCTTTAGCCACGGGTTCACCACCCGCCCCAGCGGCCATGGGTTTGGACTGCACAGCGCAGCGCTCGCCGCTCAGGAGCTCAAAGGCTCACTGCGGGTCGCCAGCGATGGCCCAGGATGCGGAGCCACCTTTTGGCTCGAGCTACCAATCACTCCCGCGAAGGACTCGCTATGACCTCCTTCGGTGGACCGCTGATTCATCGGGTGCTCACGATTGATGACAACCCAGTCATCCACGAGGACTTCAAGAAGATTTTGAGCCGAGATAGCAACGCGGACACAGCACTCGCCGCGGAGGAGGCGCTATTGTTGGGCGACGTGCTCCCGCAGAACGAGGACTCGCGCTTTGAGCTCTACAGTGCGCTTCAGGGTGCGGCGGGTGTGGAACTCGCTCGGCGGGCACGGGTTGAGGGCCGTCCCTATGCCATGGCCTTCATTGACATGCGCATGCCGCCAGGCTGGGATGGTTTAAAGACGATCGAAGAGCTGTGGAAAGTCGATCCGGATGTGCAAGTCGTCATCTGTTCGGCCTATACGGAGTACGGGTGGTCGGAGCTGCGCTCCCGGCTCGGTCCTTCCGACAAGCTCCTGGTCCTGAAAAAACCGTTCGAATCGATCGAGGTGCTGCAGGCGGCAAGTGCCTTATGCCGCAAATGGCACAACGAACGGATGCTTCGGCGCCATGTGGAGGATCTGGAGCACGTCATCGCGGCGCGCACAAAGGGACTGGAGGCGGCGAACCATCAATTGCAGCATCTCGCCACCCACGATGTGCTCACCGGGCTCCCCAACCGGGTCATCCTGCACGACCGGCTCGAACAAGCAATTGCGCACGCCACCCGCGAACAACACGAATTTGCCGTACTTCTGCTCGATCTCGATCGCTTCAAGGTGATCAACGACTCCTTGGGGCACCGCGCAGGCGATGAGCTGCTGAATGAGGTCGCGCAGCGCCTGAAGGGCGCCGCGCGCAACATGGACACGCTAGTGCGACTTGGGGGCGATGAATTCGTGATCGTGATGGCATCGATCCAGACCCGGGATCAGGTTCTCGCGATGGCCACCCGGGTGATTGAGGTCCTGAAACCGCCGATCCGCTTACAGGGAGTCGACGTGCGAACTTCCGCAAGCATCGGCATCGCCTTTTATCCCAGCGACGGGGTCACCGTCGAGATGCTGCTCGCACACGCCGATGCAGCGATGTACAGCGCTAAGCAGAGCGCGCACGGCACCTACCAGTGCTTTGCCACTTCAACGAGCACCTCCACACGGGATCGGGTCAAATTCGAGAGCGAATTGCACGCGGCACTCGCTGCCGGGCAATTTGAACTGCACTATCAACCTAAGGTCGACACGGCTTCCGGCCGGGTGCATAGCGCGGAAGCCCTGATCCGCTGGCGACATCCCGAGCGCGGGCTGCTGCTGCCGGTGGATTTCATTCCCATTGCCGAGGAGTGTGGGTTGCTCGACTCGATTGGCGAGTGGGTCCTAAGGGAAGCCTGCCGGCAGGCAAAACTCTGGCAGCGGCACGCAGACCGCCCACTGCGTATCGCGGTGAATCTCTCGCCTTCGCAATTTCGACTGGGAAGTCTTCTCGAAACGGTCCGCAGCGCCCTGATGGCTGCGGAACTCGAGCCGCGGTTTCTCGAGGTGGAACTGACCGAGACCGCGGTCATGAGCAATGCGGAGGAATCGATCTACATACTGGAGAGCTTAAGCCGTTTGGGCGTGCTGGTCTCGGTGGATGATTTCGGGACCGGGTATTCCAGCATGAGCTATCTGCGGCGCTTCCCGATCGACAAGCTCAAGATCGACCGCAGCTTTGTGAAAGAGATGACCAGCCGCCCGGAGGATGCCTCCATCGTGCGTGCCATGGTCTCCCTCGCTCACAGCCTGAATCTGAAAGTGGTCGCTGAGGGCGTTGAAACGGGAGAGCAGCTCGCACTGCTGCAGCAGCTCGGCTGCGATCAGTACCAGGGGTTTCATTTCAGCGCAGCGCTGCCGGCGAAGGAATTCGAGCAGCTGATCAGCACCCATACTCATGCGGCGCAGGCCCCGGAGATTGATACCGCCGCCACCCAGAGTCGACTCGCGCTGGGCTGAAGCAGCAGCAAGTCTCGACCTCCCCTTGCAGTCTAGTAGGCGCAGGTCATTGCGGAACTGCGCCCCTCTAAGCGGAGATTCTTCCCGGGGAACGCCCGCAGACGAAGCGCAAGTGGTCGCCAAACTCACCGCAAGCCTGTCCTCGATGCTTGCCGAGCGCGGCCTGGCAGCCGCACCCGCGGGCCAGTCAACGGATTTGATTCTGCGACGTGTCGTCATGGACGTGCGTAGCGGCAACAAATTGAAGCGCATGGTGATCAGCCTGGGCCCCGGTCAGGCGAGACTATAATTGCAGGTCTGCCTGGCGGCCGAGGTGGCGGGTGGCGATGTTGATGTTGGCCTCGCCCAAGATGGGGGCTGCTTACGGTTTCGTGCAAATCGGTGCGCTTCGCATTCGCAAATGCTTGATTCAGGAACATTTGAATAAGAATTAAAGAAACCGAAAAGCCTTCGTTTCCGCGGTCTCTCAAGTTCTTGAATTCGTCTTGTATTCGGAAAGTAATCCACATTAAACCGCGCCAATTTGCACGAATCCGTAAACACCTCCGGTCACGACCGATGTCCAGCTCGCTGTGCTCATCGCTTGTGCGACGCCTGCCTGAGACTCGCGCCGGGTCTACCGCAGCAGCACCTCGACATTCACGGACGTTGCCTTCTCATAGATTCCCGCCGGCGCGATATCGTGTATTGAGTGGGTGCTGATGCCCGACACCGTCATCGGCTCGCCGGACGGCGGCTGGAGCGAGAAATCCTGGCTGCAGGCCGCCAATCCGGAGAGCCCGAGCAGGGCCATGCTGCCGCGCAGACCCCGCCCGATGCGCCGAGCCGCCGACCCCGCGTGACGTCGATTGCATCTGCCAGTCATGACGTTGCTTCCCCCGGTGTCGTTCATCTTTCATGGCGGCACTTTTCATCGTTCAAGACGGCACTGGGATTTGATTGCCAGATTCTCCTTGCGCAACCAAATCGCCGCAATTCCGCAAATCTGCAACATCGCCGATGCACTTCGTTGCTGTCGAATCTCGCTAAATGTAGCAGTGAGCGCCGGGCGCGCTATTAGCACCTTACAGCGAAGATGAACTCTCAACGCGCGCCTTGAGCGCCGCGTTCATGGCGATGAACCCGGACTTAGTTCCACGATCCAGGGTTGCCTTGGCCATACCTACCAATACACCGCTAAATCTTTCGCCTTGCGTAAAAGGCACTCGTCCGGCGTCCGTCCGCGCGATCTTCAAGTAGTGCTCTCCATCGAAGATGCCAGGGATCAGAAAATCCCCCAACCATCGCAATTCGGTATGGGGTGCTGCGACTAATACCGTAGGTCGAAACGTTATGGCTTTGCCACCGGTCGGTTGAATGGATACGGTTAGGCATTGCCCCTTTTCAATAGACCCTTTGATGGCGCGAATAAACGGATTCCAGCTTGGCTATGCGGAGATGTCCGTCAATATGGACCACACTCGGTCCGGAGTCGCCGCAATATCAATTTCCGATTCGATGTAGTGCACAGATCTTCTCCAATGTCGTTGATCCTAACTAGCTGGACTGGCGTCCGATTGGAGTTTAATTAACACAGTGGCTTGGCGTCCGGTTGGATCCCGGAACACGCCGCCAGCAGCGATTGACGTCCAAATCCACGATTTTATTTTAAGGATTTTATGCGGGCAGCCAAAGTAAGGTTGAAACGTCGCACAAAATCCGGCGCATTAAAAGCGCCGATTCTAAAAATCGCAAAAAACACCTATGAACTATGGTGGTAAGAGAGGGACTCGAACCCTCAACCTCGGCATTATGAGTGCAGTGACTGAGTACTCAGACTAAATATTTTTCAACAACTTACCACGTGGCGCCCGTTGCAATTGGCACCATAGAGCACAGTAAAGCACAACAGAGTCACGCAAAACTCACGCGCATTTTAACGCGCCGGTGCGACGCCGCACCTGCCCGCGGTCCCATCTCCTCATCGCCGGCCTCCAAACGAAAAGGACGGGGCGATTATTCCGACCCGTCCATAGCGATATAGAACTCAACAAAATGTCCCCCTATATGACGCTCTTGGGAGCCGGAAATGGCCGCGAACCGAACTAAATGGCACGTTTCGGTAAACACCCTTTGCTCGGACGGATCGACCTGGACAACCGCTTCTCTTTCCGGGACGCTCGTCCGGGGCTCGTCCATCACGAATTTCCGACATTCTGAATCGCACATAGTGGGTGGCGGCCCGCGGGGCTCTCGAAATCGGTCAATCTTATGGGTAAAGTCCATATGCGGGCAGGGACCCGCGCGTCGCTGAGTGAGGCTGAGGCCACTCAGTGTCGTCAGCATAAGAAAATGAGGGGATCATGGATAGCACCTGTTTATCGCGCCCGCGGTCAGCTCTACTGCGGATCATCTACTGGGCGGGCCTCGTAGGTTTGACCTTGGGGATGCTCAGCCAGGCCGCAGCATCGAGCCTGCGGGTCATCGATGCAGATGCCCATTACCCGGAATCTCCGCTGTGGCACGACGGTCGCCTGTTCTATGTGGAGTATTCGGCTAACAACATCAAGACCTGGGACAATCACCACGTGCAGATATATTGGCACCGCGATCATTGTGGGCCCGCTGCCGTCTTTGCCTTTCAGGATCATTTGCTGGTTGCATGCACGGACGAAAACGCGCTCGTGGAGTTGGACAAAGATGCGAAAGTCGTGCGGGTCATAAAAAGTGACGACGCAGGCAACCCACTCACCGGGCCCAATGATTTCTGCTCAGACGGCCACGGAGGCGTCTACTTCACCGACTCGGGCCTCTATGACATCAAGGCGCCAATCACCGGGACGGTGGTACACCTTACGCCGGATCGAAAGCTCACCCTCGTAGCCAACACGATTCATTACTCCAATGGTCTCGTGGTAGCGAATGACGGTACACATCTGCTGGTGGCCGAGATGCTGGCCGGGCGCATACTGTCCTTCCCCGTCGAGCAGGGCGGCCAGCTGGGTTTGCGTACCGTGTGGGCGCGCATGGACGACCTCGCGTCGCGTACTCCCAATGAAGACGCCTATAACGGGCCGGACGGCGTAAAGCTTGGTCCGGACAAGCTCTACTACGTAGCCCAGAACGGCTCTGGGCGTGTCCTGGTTGTCAATGACGAGCGCCGGACGGTTCGTACCATCGACGTGCCAACTCCCTACGTGACCAACATTGGTTTCGGAACGCACGGTGAGGTATACATCAGCGGCGCGTTCGAGCAGTGGAAAGAACCGTATCACGGTGCGGTTTACGAATGGACTCCCTAAGTGTGCCCAATGGAGGAGCTGCGGCGTGAGTAGTGACGGGCCAGGTCGAAGTGGCATCTCAAACGGGAGGAGCGCTCACGCTTCCCATGTCGCCGAACAGATGAGGCACCGCGAGTATCATCCTCGTGCAATTGATCTGCCCCCCGAGTTTGCACACGCCGCTCAGCTGGGCGTCGACGTTGCGGCGCGCATCGATGCGATCGATCAGGTGGCGTTGCGGAAGTATCGTTTGAATCGTGTTCGCGAGCAGTTGCGCAGTCGGGACGTCGCCGGTGCGCTGCTGTCCGATGCAATGAATATTCGATATGCGACGGGTACGCGCAACATGGTGTTGTGGACCCTGCGACAGGCTGGTCGGTACGCATTCATTGCAACCGAAGGGCCAGTGGTGATGTTTGAGTTTTCCACCTGCAGGCATTTAGCAGAAGGTTTTGAGACGATCGACGAGATACGTACCGGCACATCCACGTTCTACTTTTATGCCGGTTCGCGGACGCTAGAGAAAACCCGCTCCTGGGCAAAGGAGATCGACGCGCTGCTGCGCGAATATGGAGGCAGCAATCGTCGCCTTGCCGTCGACGATCTGACCCCTATGGGCGCGGCGGAGCTCGAGCGGCAGGGTGTCGAATTCGTCGACGCGCACGAGGCTTTGGAGCAGGCTCGTTGCATCAAGTCGCCGGGGGAGATCGCCGCACACCAGCTGGCGATGGACGTGTGTGACCTTGGCATCGAGCGTCTAAGAGGTGGCTTGCGCGCCGGGCTGACCGAGAATCAGATCTGGAGTGTTTTGCAGGCGACCAACATCGCCCACGACGGGGAATTCATAGACTGCCGGCTGCTGACCTCTGGCTCACGCACGATCCCGTGGTTTCAGGAGTGTGGTAACCGTCAGGTGTCGGCGGGCGAAATGGTGGCGTTTGACACGGACATGGTCGGCCCCATGGGTGCACTGGCTGACATTTCGCGCTCTTATGTGGTACCGGGACGTTCGGCCACTGCGGCGCAGCGCGAGTTATATGCTTTGGCTGAGGAGCAGGTGGCGCATAACATGGCGTTACTGCGTCCGGGCGTGAGCTTCCATGACTTCGCCGATCGCAGCTGGCCGGTTCCGCCGCGCTTTGAGAAGAATCGGTACATGACGCTCGTACATGGCGTTGGCTTATGTGATGAGTGGCCCGCGGTGTTGCCGGCCAGCGATCAGCGCCGCGACGGCTACGACGGGGTCTTCCAGGAAAACATGATCGTTTCGGTCGAGTCGTACCTGGGCGCCGATGACGGCCAGGAGGGCGTCAAGCTTGAACAGCAGGTGCTCATCACCCCAAGCGGAGCCAAGCTGTTTTCGCGCATCCCGATGGCCAATGCTCTGGAAATTGCCTGATGGGCGTAAGCGTCGCTGGGTTCACGGAGCCAGACACCGACGTTAAAATTCCGCAAGATACGGCACAGGCCTCATTGTGGGTTCGCTGGTACGTATTGGTGATGATGTGCGGGGTATACACCTTCAGCATCGCGGATCGGTACCTGATTTCGACGCTGCTTGAGCCAATTCGGCTTGAGCTTAAGTTGAGTGATGCGGGCATCGGTTTCCTTACCGGCGTTTCGCTGGCGTTGTTCTACGTGAGCCTGGGATTTCCCCTCTCCTGGCTCATCGATCGGAGCAACCGCCGAAACATTATCGCGTTCTCCGTCATTGCCTGGTCGGCGATGACGGCGTGTTGTGGAGTGGCCAAGAACTACTTGCAGTTTTTGCTCGCTCGCGTCGGAGTGGGTATCGGCGAAGCCGGAGGAACCCCGGGCGCCAATTCGATCATCGCCGACTATTTCCCGGCGCAGCGGCGCCCCATGGCGCTGGCAGTATTTTCGCTAGGTGCGCCACTTGGAGCCTGGGTGGCGTCCTCCGTTGCCGGATCCATTGCTGACCGATCGGGATGGCGAGCGGCGTTTCTGTGGCTAGGGGTTCCAGGATTGCTGTTTGGGCTGCTGTTGCTCCTGACGATTCGCGAACCGCGCCGTGGGCAGTGCGATGTCCGTGGTCGGGTAGAAGATCGATCTTTGTGGCAGGCCGTACTGTTTCTAAAGCAGCAGCGCTCGGCTCTTCACCTAGTTATGGCCATATGGATCACCGCTCTTTGGGGCTGGGGACTCGTCTGGTGGACGCCTGCCTATTTGATGCGCAACTTCGGCATGAGCATCGGGGCGGCCGGGGACTTGGTCGGCCCGATGCACCTGGTGGGAGGAGGACTTGCCACTATAGGTACCGCATGGCTGATGGGCCAACCAGTCCTGGCTGATCCGCGGCGCATCCTGCGTCTGCTCGGGGTTTACGTGGCACTGGCCACCGTGGCCACTTTCGTTCTTTATTCAACCCACTCACTTCGCCTGGCGGTGGTGCTTTTCTGGTTTTTCATTCCCGCCATTTATGTCTACATCGGACCGACCTTTGGGATACTCCTCAATCTGGCCGAGCCCGGCATGCGTGCTCAGTTTTGCGCGATCGACCTGTTCGGCGCGAACGTATGCAACCTGATTGTGGCGCCACAGGTTGTCGGTCTACTGAGCGATTGGTTTGCTCCCCAGCACATCGTAAACGGGCAATCCCTGCGCCTGGCCATGCTCTGCCTGGTCCCTACCGGCTTGTGGGCGGCGTATCATTACTTCGGCGCAACGCGCTGCCTGATCGAAGATCAGCACAGAGCCATCGGAGCTTCGTGAATCCGCGCCATCGAACTGTACTGATATAGGATGAGTGTGAGCCAATCTCCGCCAGGCCGAGCGAACGTGGCGCCAGATCCATGGCAGCTGATTAACGCCGGGCGGTGGGATGAGGCCGAGGTGCTCGGTCGCCGGGCGGTGCGCGGCAGCACGAGCTTGAACTGTGGCCATGGCTTGCTGGTAATGGCGCTCCTCGGCAAGGGACGGTGGCAGGAGGCGCAGGATCAGTTTTCGCAGGCTGCGGGGTTGCCGGGCGGGGATGGCAATGCCTTTGATTGCCTGGCGTACGCCGCCATGAGGCTGGGCAGACATGAGGAAGCCCGATCGCTTTATCTGCACGCGGTGCGTGCCGCGCCCTCAGAGGCGCGCCTTTACTACAATCTCGCCTGCAGCCAGCGCAATCTCGGTGATCTCGCGGCGGCCGAGGCTAGTTGTGATCGATGCATCGAGCTGGATGTAAGACAATACCAGAGCTGGCTCATGCGCTCCGAACTGCGCGTGCACACGCAGCAGCACAATCACGTTCGCGAGCTCCAGCAGGCACTGGCCGCGGGGGCAGGGGATTTCCGTTGTGAAGTGTTCCTCGGCTATGCCCTGGGCAAGGAGCTCGATGAGTTAGGCAGGTACGATGAGGCCTATGCGACCTTTGCGGCCGCAGCTCAGCGGCGCCGAGGGCGCCTTTCCTATGACGTGCGCACCGACGAACACAAACTGCGGCGCATTGCTGATTGCTATCCGCCAGGCAAGTTCCGTCGGGACGATGTGGACTCGAGTCGCTACATTTTTGTCGTGGGCCTGCCCCGCTCGGGCACAACACTGACCGAGCGCATCCTCACCGGACTGGCCGGAGTGCGCAGTAATGGGGAAACCGATAACTTCTCGCAAGCGCTCCTGGCTGCGAGCGCGGGCGCAGGGGATGTCTTTTCACGTGCCGCGGCAGCGGATCAGCAGGTCGTGGCCGAGGGTTATGCGCAGCGGGCCAACCCTGCCAGGCAGCCCGGCCGGATTGTCGAGAAGTTGCCGCACAACAGCCTCTACGTTGGCGCCATTCATCGCGCTCTGCCGCAGGCACGCATCATTCTCGTGCGTCGTCCGGCTGCCGACAGTTGCTTTGCGATGTTTCGCACGCTCTTTGCTAGTGGGTATCCGTTCAGCTATGACGTCGCGGAACTGGCCCGCTATTTCGCCGCGCATGAGCATCTGATGCAACACTGGCGCGGAAGTCTGGGCGAGGCACTATACGAAGTCTCGTACGATGAGCTGGTGCGAGCGCCAACTGTGTACGGACCTAAGCTTGCCGAGTACTGCAAGCTGAGCTGGGACGAGCGGGCACTGCAGGTCGAGAAAAACGCGACGGCGTCGTTAACAGCCAGTTCCGCGCAGGTGCGCCGCCCGATTTATGGCACTTCCACCGGTCGCTGGCGTCACTATCAGAGTCATCTTGCGCCCCTGCTCGCGGCATTGCGCGAGCAGGGGTTGTTCGATGCGGATTAAAACCGGTAGCCGATCCTGAGTCCAATCGTTCGCGGTTGATTCACCACGTAGTCATTGGTGAGCTTGTTGACCTCGCCGTTGATGATTCCGTTGGGGATTGAAGGCGGCGCCAGGATCGATCGGGTATTGAAGACATTTGTGGAATACAGCGAGCCTTGCCAACCCGAATGCTTCAACGCGACGTTTAAATTGACGGTTTTGTAGTCAGAGGAATATTGAATCGGGGTGCCTTGAAAGCCGGGCTGCGTAGCCTGCAAGGCGGTACGACTGTGATAAACGCCGTTCACTGCGCTGGTCAGGGCGTAGCCCGGGAGAAGCTTATAGTCCCAGACCAGTGCCAGTGTCAGTGTGCTCTTGGGACTGCCGGGCATTTGTGCTCCGGAGGTTCCGGTAATCAGCCCCGGAACGATGGTTCCCGAAGACGAGCCGTTGTTTGCGGGCAGGGCGAAGCTCTGGGTCAGCTGTGCATCGGTGTACGAATAACCCACCGAGTAACTGACGCCAGGCACGAAGAGCGGTCCCATTGCCTCGAGCTCGAAGCCCGTCGAGCGAGCTTTGGGTGCGTTGAACACCGCGAGATTTCCGGATGGCAGAGTGTCGAAGATCTGAGGCTTGTCCCAGTCAACGTAGAAGACATCCGCCGCGTAGCTCAGGCCATTCTGCAGGCGACCCTTGAGCCCCATTTCGTAGTTGTTGGTGGTGTCCGGCTGGTAGTAGTACATTACGGGAGCCTCACGGAAGGGACCCACGCGCGGCACCGAATTGGCGCCGCCTCGTCGAAAACCCTGTGACCACTCCGCGTACACGTACTGGTGGTCCGCCCATTCGTACGAAGGGTTGACCTTGCCCAGAAACTTGTGCGCAGCGGAGGAGTGCGGAGTCGGTGCAACATACCCAAAGGTCCCATTGGGATAGACGAGACCGTTCTGGTACGGATCGAAGGTGTAATCGTTGTAGAGCTGCGTGTCGGTAAAGCTTTGATTGTAGTAACGACCGCCGAAGGTAATCTGGCCGTGCGGCATGAAATGCCACTTGAGCTCACCGAAGACGGATCGATCTTCGAACGCCTGCTCGTCCAGCTGTTCGAAGGTCAGGTCGCCCTGGCCAACTGCGACGAGGCAGTTGGGAGGGGTGTAGAAGGTGGCATAGGTAGGATATGCCGTGCACTTGCCTTGCGCCTGCACGTATTCGGGCGAGCCAGGTATCGCGGAGTACCAATCGCCCTCACGGATCTGGTGCTGGAAAAAAACTCCGGCGACATAGTCGATGGCATGGCCTTCGGTGGAGACGATGCGCAGTTCCTGACTGAAGGACTCTGCGTGATCCGTATAGAGGAAGGGGTACACAAAGCGCGGATTTGAGGGCACGCCAGCGTAGTACGGCAGGAAGGCGCCGGGGGGAGTGCCAAAGGCGCTGTAGTCGGCCGTCTCGTCCTGGATGAGCGAACCTGCGGTCGTCTGGTAAGACGAGGTCGACGATACGGTGGCAAAACCCACATCGTAGCTCATGTCAAGAGACGTCAGTTTGGTCGTGCGATTCCACGGCTCATCGACAAAAGCCAACTCCTTGTAAGGGCCGCCCCCGGGAAGGGTCGAGTTTGGATCCCACGGAGATGTACCACCGGGATAGTCGGGGTTGACCGTGGGACCACCGTCGCCCTTGGCGTTGGCGTACAGAAAGGCCAGCTCGGCATTGAATTCGGTGCCCGGCTTCCAAACCAAGCTCGTTCTGCCGCTGAAGGTCTTCTGCCAGTCCCAGTTGTCGTACGAGTTGTAAATGGGTGAGCTGGTCAGGGGCTCAGACGGATTGGCCAGCGTCGGGGCATGCGAGATCCCCTGATTCGTGCCTGAGTAGAGTCCATAGGCGTCAATCCACCCAGGGGTGTAGTCATACTTGCCCGCGGCACGGAATGCCCAGGTGCCGTCGCCAAATGGAATATTGATGAGCCCTTTGATCTCGCCGCCCGTGCCATCGGCGTTCGTGATCTTCGAGGCACCCATGTCGATGGCTGCCTCAAACTTGTCGGGATTGGCTGAGTTGGGAATCATGCGCAGGGCGCCGCCGATGGCACCCGCTCCATATAAGGTGCCCTGCGGGCCTTTAAGTACTTCGACGCGATTCAGATCGTCCAGCTCGAAGTAGCCTTCGATGGGGGAATTGCCGATGTAGGTGCCGACCGGTGCCTGCTCAAAGGATCGAAAGGCCCGAAATGGGCTCGGGCTCCCATTGATGCCGCGAATGATCGGCGGGGTGGAACCCGAAAACCGAGCCCCGTAGTCGTAGATGCTCAGGCCAGGTACCGTCTGCGCGAGCGAGGCCACGTCTTTGACCCCCTCAGCCTCCAGCAAGGACGGAGTGATGACGTCTACGGCATAGGGTACTGACTCGCGCGTCTCGTTGCGACGCGTGGCAGTGACGGTGATCTCCTGCAGCACAGCGTTGGTCTTATCGGAAGCATCGGCACCTGTCATACCGGTGCTCGGGCGGGCATCACTCGAGTTTGCGCTGGTGTCGGCCTGAACTCTGGGCGTGAGTCCGTAAAGTGCGGCGCAGACCGCGACAGCTACTACGTTGTGTTTGCTACGCGTACAGTGGGCCGATTCAAAGTGCCTTTGTTTATCCATAGACCTGCATCCCCTCTTAATATAGTTTTACAAGCTGCGGATACCCTTTGGGTGACCGCGGCCATGTCGAGCCGAACCGATTTCTTTG
>Ga0187874_10002348_pt1 | contig 14626 bp, 10 predicted proteins | sample June2016WEW_16_1_3_FD_132993 | JGI IMG/M metagenome (GOLD analysis project Ga0187874, IMG submission 132993) | Peatland microbial communities from SPRUCE experiment site at the Marcell Experimental Forest, Minnesota, USA - June2016WEW_16_150 | ecosystem: Environmental > Terrestrial > Soil >... | reverse complement strand
GAAAGGGCCGTGCTGGAAATGTTGAGCGAAGTTGGCGTCCATCAGGGCGTTGAGGAGGCCCGTCATATCATGGAGGGGATCAGGTCATTGAGAATGGAAACGCTGGCAATGTTGCTGAAAAACTGCCAGCGGGTCAAAGTGCGCCTGCTGTGCGTCCGCTGGGCCGAGGAATTAAATCTGTCCTGGGCACCCGCCGCGCGAAAAGCCGCAGGCACCCGGCGTGATCAAAGTCGGTGGACGGCGCGGCTCAAAAATGGAACCATCCTGAATATCAAGCCATGATGGACAAATTCTACATCGATGCCGCCCGTCTTTTGCTGGAGAGCGTGCCAGTCATTTCAGATATCACGTATTTTGCCATGAAAGGGGGCACGGCGATCAATCTGTTTGTCCAAAACATGCCCCGGCTGTCGGTGGATATTGATGTGGTTTATACCGATCACAGCACGCCGCGCCCAGCAGCCTTAAAGGCCATCTCAGACGGATTGGCTCAGGCGTGCAAACAACTCGCAAAATTGGGATTGGAAGCTGAGATTTCGGCCACGATGAAAGGGGACGAAACCAAACTCTTCATCTGGCGGGGACGCGTTCAGGTGAAAGTGGAAGTAAATCACGTCTTCCGTGGCACGGTGTTGCCAGTTGAAACGCGGGCGTTGAATGTCGAAGCCAGGCGCATTTTCACAACCGAGTTATCAGCGCCGGTTCTCGCCCCCGCCGAACTTTACGGCAGCAAACTTGTCGCCGCAATGGATCGCCAACATCCACGCGACATTTTTGATGTTCGCGGGCTCTATGAGACAACCGGACTGACCGACGACGTGATCGAATGTTCCGTCTGTTATCTCGCCGGCCACAATCGCCCCGTCCACGAGGTGTTATTTTCACGCGATCAGGATATGTCGGCATCATTTGAGAACGAATTCCAGGGCATGACGCAAAGCCCGATTTCATTAGCCGAATTACAGGACGTGCGGGCGAGGCTCAAAAAGGAACTGCCCGCCAAATTGACAGCCAATCAGCGGCAGTTTTTACTTGGCCTGGTGTCCGGTGAGCCCGACTGGCAACTGATGAAATGCCCTCATCTCCAGAAATTGCCGGCTATTCAGTGGAAACTTCACAACCTCGCTCGCCTGAAAACATCCAATCCGAAAAAGTTCGCGCAGCAGGCCGAGGAACTGCGCGTCCGATTCGCTGCCAAAACAAATTCATAGACGCCAACGCAAGGCTGGGGCGAGCTGCTGATCCGGCCGGAATAAACAGGCCAGTCGATTCGGGCCGAAAAGCTGACCACGATTCTGCCACCGCTAAATCTGGGCAGTTGATGGATGGGCAGGTGAGAAGCGTACTAGCGGGAGTTTCCTCAAACGGGTGAGGGAATGGGAAGCTGCGTGAATCGTCGGCGATGGTATTCGTCTTGACACATGATCAACAAGGTTCGGCTCTTGGGTCCAACGATTTTACCCTGGAAAAAGCTGAAAAAGGGTGCCAATTCTTTCCCCCCGTTTTCCCCCCGCACCTGGCGGGCGCATGATGCCGCATGACACCGCTATAGATTTCTCTCCCTCGGAAGGGCCATTTTTACGAGGGAGAATTGTTGTGGCTTCTGACTTCGGATCAGAAGGTTGCAGGTTCAAGTCCTGCTGGATGCGCCACATTATCAACGACTTACGCAAACTCGGTTTTTTGGAAAGACGGGAGTAGTATAAAAAGTAGTATAATGTGCCTCCACGTTTCAGGGCGTTTCAGGGAGTGCCGTCCTTGGAGCATTCAATGGTCAAAACGCGACATCCTGCATGAATCCGTCGGAACGAAGGGCTTCCGCGTAGGCCTTCGAGATTCAAGCAAATCCGCCTGAATATGTCCCCAATCGAATTCCAACCAGATCGGGGTAACGGGCCTGCTGCTCGACAATTGGCCGGTCGTAGCGGACGAGGATCACTCGGCAGCCGCGATTGACAAGTTCGGAGCGAAGTTCGCGGTCGCGGGCGGCCTGGTCTGGTTGGTCGTGGACTGAGCCGTCACAATGGACGCAGACGTTTGGAGCATGGAAAAAGTCGGGGATGCAACGCTGTTCGGCGATTGGTCGTTGAGCTTCGTCGGGGAGGCGGTGGAAGCCTGCGGCAAGAGTGCTGAGGAAATCGCGCTCGGTGCCGGACCGGGAATCAGTCATGGAGCGAAGCCGAGGCCGTCAATGCTGGCCGCGAGGCCGTGGCGGTAGCGACCGACCGCTACAAGGAAGGTAGAGCGAGCTATTACGAAGTTCTCGAGGCGCAGCAGCAACTCTTTCCCGCGGAAAACGCGCTATCGCAGATCGAGGCCGGGCGCCGGCTGGCGGTCGTTCAACTTTACAAAGCCTTGGGCGGCGGTTGGCCGCTCAAAGACTCAGAGTGGTCTGGAATGAGCGCCCGGGTATCATCCTCTCATCATGGCGGCACTGGAGGTCAATGATGGTCTGCATGAGGAGGTTCCGCTCCTCAAGGTGCCGGTCGGAAGGCTTGCCTAGGATTCCGAATTCTCCAGCTTTTCTTTGGCCTTTCCGTAAATAACTGCCGTGACCGAGATCAGAAATGGCCACCAAAACTGTGAAATGTTCCCGGCGGGGCGAGGCGTTGTCCCCCACAGAAGAATTGCGCTTTGGCCCGGCAAACCGCAGAGTCGGTTCAGCTTTCGCGGGTCTTGAAATCACAAAACGACGCCGTTTATGCCGTGATCGCCAGCTTTTTGGGCTGGACGCTGGATGCTTTTGACTTTTTTGTCCTGGTCTTTGTCCTCTCGAAAGCGGCGGCGGATTTTCATGTTTCCCTCAAGGACCAGATGACGCTGGCCATCACCGTGACCCTGGCTTTTCGCCCGCTGGGAGCCGTGATTTTCGGGTTGCTCGCCGACCACTACGGGCGGCGGCGTCCGATGATGGCAAATCTGGTCTTTTTCTCCGTGATGGAGGTGCTCTCCGGCTTGGCGCCAAGTTTCGGCGTGTTCATGGTCTGCCGGGCGCTCTTCGGCATCGGGATGGGCGGGGAATGGGGCGTGGGCGCGGCGCTGTCGATGGAGAAGGTTCCGCCACGATGGCGCGGTTTTTTCTCCGGCCTCTTGCAACAAGGCTACCCGTGCGGCTACCTGCTGGCGGCGTGCTGCTTCCGCTTCCTTCCGGAAAGCTGGAGTTGGCGCGCGCTCTTTTTCATCGGCGGGCTGCCCGCGTTGCTGGCCGTGTTCGTGTGCTACAAGGTCAAGGAGTCCGATGTCTGGCAGCACAATCGGGCGGAGACGTGGTCGGGCCTGGGCCGGGCAGCGGCGCGTCACTGGAAGCTTTTTCTGTATTTGGCGGTATTGATGACGATGATGAATCTGGCCTCACACGGAACGCAGGACCTGTATCCGAGTTTTCTGGAGCAGGAGCGCCATTTCAGCAAGGCGCAGGTCGGCAACACCGCCATCATTTACAATCTGGGCGCGGTAGTCGGGGGCGTGTGTTTCGGGCTTATTTCCGATCGGGTTGGGCGGCGGCGGAGCATTGCGCTGGCATTGCTGCTGGCTGTGGGCGTGATCCCGCTCTGGTCGTCCGGCGCCACGGCCACGTCATTGGTAGCGGGGGCGTTTCTGATTCAATTCCTGGTGCAAGGGGCGTGGGGGGTGATCCCGGCGCACATCACCGAGGTGTCGCCCAACGCTGTGCGCGGCTTCCTGCCAGGATTCGCCTACCAATGCGGTGTGTTGCTGGCCGGGAACGCGGCGCACGTCGAAGCGCAACTGTCCAAGGGCAGCACCTATTCCAACGCAATGGCGATGACCGCCTTCACCGCCTTCTGCCTCGGCGCCGTCGTCATTGTTCTTGGGCCGGAGCGCAGGGCAGCGGCGTTTGCGGCAGAGGAATAACGGGAATAAATTCAGTGGAGAGTGGGGAGTGGAGAGTGATGAGTGTAAAAACCCTGCCGCCCACTTTCCACTCTGCATTTTCTTCCGGTGTCTGTTCTTTGTTGTCTGACTTTAGCCTTCAGCCTTTAGCCTTTGGAAATTGGCTGCCTCGCCCGGTTTCGCTTCCGCCTATGCGCGTTGCGCTTCGGCGGCCAAGCCCGCGTTAAAACGAAGGCGGGCTTGGCCGCCGTAGCCGACTGGCGAAGGCGGCTCGCCCGGGAAGGTTCTGCCCCTCCGATTTCTGGGTGTAGGCCAGACGTGATGCAATTTCACCACCGAGCGGAAATTGGCTGCCGGGGCTGGATTTGTTATGTGGAGCACCGGTTTATGTGCAGTGATCAGCCCGAACACAACCGTCCCAAAGCTCCTGGCTGAAAAGATTTTTCCGAGCATCTGCACATAAGACGGCAGCCCCAGCTCCAGGGTAACGGCGATCCAGATTTTGGTTGCATTATCGGACGCATGAACGTTTTATTTGCCTTATGAAAATCCCGCATTTCCTGTGTACTTTGTCGGTCGTTTCATTGACCGCTTGTTCGACCACGACGAGCAACGAGAAGCAGGCTTCGTCGAAGACCGACCCTGAAACAGTGTTGGTGACTTACCACGTCAGGTCCGGCAAGGAAGCAGAGTTTCAAGAGTTGCTGTCGCGTGCTTGGGAGATTTATCGGAAGGAGCACTTGGTATTCGCTCAACCGCACGTTATCGTTCAGGACAAGGAAAGTGGCGATAAACCTCGTTTCATCGAGATTTTTACATGGGTGAGCCACTCTGCGCCGGAACACGCTCCCGGCTCTGTGAAGACGATTTGGGATCAAATGCAGTCGCAATGTGAGGCGCGTGACGGACATGGTGGTCTCGTCGGTGGGGAGGTTGATCTGCTCGCCCCTCACGCGAGATGAAGTGTCTGCACTTCATTGGTTCGAGCAACGCATGTGACGTGAACGTGACTGCCCGAACTGAATCCGGCTCGCTCAAGCCAGCGTCCCGTGAGGCGAATTTTTGGTTTTGTGAGGCCCTTCCATGGATCACCATCGGCCTCAATCTTCAATTTACGACAGAACGGGTCCGGCTTAGTCGGCCTAAGCGATTTGCTTTCAAACATAACACCCCTTCGAGGTGAAACCCATCTTGACGTCAATACCGCATCCACCCGTGGAAGTAAATCCGACTCGTGGGGACACTGCCGACGCTCTCGACGTCCTGTCTCTGCCTTTTTGACTACACGAGCGAATTGCCGTGACTTGCCCGGCACAATTCGGCTGATATAGTCGCCGCATGAGGCGCTTTGAGTATCCACGTGTCGTGGCCCGGTATTCTACAATAGCGGGCTTAGCCGTCGGTTTCTTCATCTTCGCCAGTCCGCCGGCATTGCCGGCAGAATCGACCTTTAACTGGAAAGGTGGCCCCGGCGGTTGGAATGATGCTTCTATGTGGGGCGGACTCGTTCCTTCGGGAACTACTGGAGCATGGATCAACGGCACGAAAGAGAAACCCGGTGAAGTGACGTTGGCAGGGGCTGATGCCTTGGTGAACCATCTCAGCATCGCCGACGGCGGCAACAGCGTCGCTTCTTTAGTGCTGGATGGACCCGCCTTGACCGTGAGCGGCACCGTTGACGTCGGCAAGTACAACGGGTCGGAAGGGCGTTTCGTTCTCCGTGCAGGTCGCGTGTTTGCCAGCACGATATTCGTCTCCGGCGGCGGCGGGCCGGGGATGCGCGGACGCGGCACGATTGCGATTGACAGTGGTTCGCTCGTCACGAAAGACATTGAACTTGGCGTGTCCGCCGGTTGCCATTCCACACTGCACATCATCGGATCGAAGAGCTCCGGCATCGCCACGGAGGACGGATTGCACATCGGTGTCTATAACTATCTCACCCTGGAGAAGGAACCGCCGCCCAGCACGACCGAATTGATCTTCGACCTCGATGCCGACGGGGTGACGCCAATCTTTACATGGGGCAAGACGGAGGGACGGGTCAACTTTCCGGTTCCCGATGGAAAAGGCAACGGCCTGGGCAGTTGCCAGCTTGAGGTGAATCTGCTCGCGCTGCCGCCGACTGGCGACATTCTGCTGATCGGGTGTGCAAATTCATGCCACGGCACATTCACAGACCTGGCCGAGGGCAGGCCTGTGCGAGCGAAATTCAACGGGAAAACGTACGAGTGGAAGCTGACGTATCGGGGTGGTCCAACGGGACATGACATCCTGTTGACCGACGCTCGCGTTGTCACCGCCGACGGCAAAATGGTTTCTTACGTGGACGGAAAACCGGCGAAGGCTTTCCGGTTCGATCGGACCCTGGTGGAATCCGCGTATCGGACGTTCTATAGGCAATCTGATGCGGAGGAACCTCCCTTTGGCGGCGCGACGCCGGCGTTTCCCGGCGCGGAAGGATACGGCGCCTACGCTCGCGGCGGGCGAGGCGGACAGGTTCTTTTTGTCACGAATCTCAACGATTCGGGCCCCGGCAGCTTGCGCGAAGCGATTGAGACAAAAGGTCCCCGCACGGTCCTCTTCCGCGTGGGGGGCGTGATCGAGACCAAGGGGCTGGAAATCCGCGAGCCGTACATCACCATCGCAGGCCAAGCCGCTCCGGGGGATGGAATTTGCATCAAGCGTGTCGAGAGTGGAGGGGGTGCGCTCATGCTCGTTGGAACGCACGACGTCGTCATTCGCTACCTCCGCATCCGCGCCGGCAACAACACCGGCCAGTTTCGGGGCGAGAGCTTCCGCGCCTCTGACAGCGACAACTTCATCATCGATCATTGCTCCTGTAGTTGGGGCAATCCAGAAACGCTTTCTGCATCAGGGACGGCCGACCTTTACACGGTCCAGTGGAACATTATTTCGGAAGGCAACGCCCAGCAGCGGCATGCGTTTGCGAGCATTGCGGGCGGCAACCGAAGCACGTGGCACCATAATCTCTTTGCCCACATGCTCAGCCGCGTTCCGCGCTGGGGCGACATCACCGTGCAATGCGATTTCCGGAATAACGTGATCTATGACTGGGGATTTTACTGCGGTTACGGAGATCTGCGGTCGTTAAACTACGTCAACAATTTCCTCCGCAAGGGCGCGTCCACGACTCAGAACCCGCCCCTTTTCGTTCTCGACCCGAAAGTAATCCTTCCGGGGTCGCTGTATGTCAACGGCAACATCATGGAAGGATTTCCGGAGGTTTCCCGGGACAATTGGAAAGGCGTGAGCGCGGCTCGATCCTTCGAGAGCCGCCAGCCTTTCGCGGCTCCGCCGGTGCAGACGCAATCGGCGGAGGCCGCATTTGACTTGGTGCTCAGCAACGCAGGCGCCACGTTGCCGCGGCGCGATTTAGTGGACCTCCGTGACGTCTCCGATGTGCGCAATCGCACCGGCAAAATCATCAACAACGAGAACCAGGTCGGCGGTTGGCCAGTGTACGCTTCGGGTGAACCGCCGGCCGACGGCACCCATGATGGGATTCCGGACCAGTGGAAAAAGAGCCACGGATTGTCCGTGAGCGATCCAGGTTTGGGCAAATCCTTCAACGCCGATGGCTACACGGAATTGGAAGTGTATTTGAATTCGCTAACGACGAAATAGGCGCCGATTGTTGGCTGGACTACACCACAGGGACAGAAATGGCCTGCCAGCCGTAGCCGCGCAGGAGCAACAATGGAGGTTTTTTCTTGATGTCGTAATCCACAAACGCCTACTTTGCCTCGTTGACCATTTGCTTATGAAAAAAACTGCGTTTCTGTTCGGCCTGATTTTGACATCGCTCACACTGGCTTCGTCCGCGCGCGAGATTCCCGTGGTGGCTCCGGAAAAGGCCGGATTGTCCGAAGCCAAACTCGCCGAGGTGGACCGGTTCATGGATCGCCAGGTCGGCGAGCAGAAACTTGCCGGCGGCATCGTGATGGTTTCGCACGGAGGCAAGATCGGCTTTTTCCACACTTACGGTCTGATGGATCGCGAGGCGCAGAAACTGATGAGACCCGACACGATCTTCCGCATCTACTCGATGAGCAAGGCGATCACCACCGCCGCCGCGCTGAATCTTCATGATGCCGGCAAAATGGGTTTGGACGATCCGGTTTCCAAATACATTCCCAGCTTCGCGCATCTCATGGTGGCGACGACGAACGGGCTGCGCGCGCCGGCGCGATCGGTGACCATTCGCGATCTGATGCTGCACATCTCCGGCCTGACATACGGTGACGGCCCCGACGCGCTCAAGAAAGCTTACTCACGCTTGAAACCGTTGGAGTCCACCAACCTCGCCGAGATGGCGGAGAAGCTTTCCCAAGTGCCACTGGCGTTCGATCCCGGGATGGACTGGAATTATGGCGTCGGGATTGATGTTTTGGGCCGCGTGATCGAAGTCGTGAGCGGCAAGGGCCTCGATGAGTTTCTGGCCCAAACCATTTTCCGGCCGCTGGACATGAAAGACACCGCCTTCAGCGTGCCGCCGGAAAAACTCGACCGGTTTGCGGCGAATTACAGCCGGACCAACGGATTGAAAGTGATTGACGCTCCCGCTGAATCGAAGTTCGCGGGGAAAGTCACCTTTTTCTCCGGCGGCGGCGGGCTGGTCAGTACGGCTCACGATTACATGCGGTTCCTGGCGATGATCGAGCGCGGCGGCACACTGGACGGACATCGCATCCTGCAACCCAAGACCGTGAAACTCATGTCAAGCAATTTGCTTCCCGAAAAAGCCTTCCCGATTTATTTCGGAAAAGAAAAACGTCTGGGCGCCGGCTTTGGACTGGGCTTTGCAGTTTGCACGGAAGTCACCAGTTGGGATCCGGCGGCGCACGCCGGCGAATTCGGCTGGGACGGCGCCGCCTCCACTCATTATTGGATCAGCCCTTCGGACAAACTCATCGTGGTGACGCTGGAACAAATCATGCCTTACGAATGGGACACGGAACGCGGCGTGAAGAAAATAATCTACGACTCAATCCAGAAATAACAGCGTGTTTCTCTCAACACTTACGCCCGGAGGGAAAACCTCGCCTGGACGGCGGCTTCGGTGTAAACAAGGGCATGACCTATCAACGAGAAATCCAGGTTCAAACCACCGGCCATAAAGAAATGCACGACCTCACCGGCGAGGTGGCCCGGATCGTGAACGAATCAGGCGTGCGGTCCGGTGTGGTGCATATTTTCAACGTCGGCAGCACCGCCGCGATTGGCACGATTGAATTCGAACCGGGTCTCCAGGAAGACCTGCCAAGTATATTGGACAAACTGATTCCGCCGAGCCGTGACTACGGCCACGAACACGCCTGGCACGATGGCAACGGCCATTCCCATTTGCAGGCGACGATGCTTGGCCCTTCGCTCGCAGTGCCCATCAAAGATCGCAAACTCCTGCTGGGCACATGGCAGCAAATCTTCCATCTCGAGTGCGACATCAAACCGCGCCGGCGCACGATTGCGATCACGGTGATGGGCGAGTCGTGACCATCCGGCTGGCGTCAACGTCTCCACGTTTTTGCTCCGGCCGAAGAACGCGATGCCTTCGTCGCCCGCGTCAAGCAGTCGATGCCATAACCAGAACAGCAATTCCACTCCAAAAAGCGGCACTGGGTTGCGCCTGCGCGAATTGGGCCAAAAGGAATTCGCCAGCGTGATTGCTGTTGTCTTATAATGGCCGCGTGGAAACGATTCACAAAAGCGTCGGCAACGAAGCGCGGGCGTTGATGCGGGATGCGGACGTTTCGGAGCAACCAGGCCCCACGGTTACGAATCATTCTCCACCGGCTGCCAAGATAGAGTTGTTTCGATCTCTTTTCCGGGGCAGAGAGGATGTTTATCCCCGGCGATTCGAGAGCCGGAGGACCGGGAAATCCGGCTATGCGCCTGCCTGCGCCAATGAATGGATTCGCGGTATCTGTGAAAAACCGCGAATTAAATGCGCCGATTGTCCCGATCGCCGTTTCTTTCCGATCACTGCCGAAGTAACCGGCTGGCATCTTTCGGGCCGGAATGACCGGGGCCTGGATTTTGTCATGGGCGTCTATGCCATGTTGCAGGACGAGACTTGCTTCTTTCTGGCGGTGGATTTCGATGACGAAGATTGGCAGCGGGATGCGGCCGCGTTTCTCGATACGTGCCGGCGGCTTGAGGTGCCCGCCGTCTTGGAGCGCTCGCGATCCGGCCATGGCGGCCACGTCTGGTTTTTCTTTGAAGAAGCCATTCCCGCCGGCTTGGCGCGCAAACTGGGTTCGCACATTCTCACGGAGACGATGGAGCACCGTCCGGAAATTGGTTTCCATTCTTACGACCGGCTGTTTCCCAACCAGGACACGCTGCCCAAAGGCGGGTTTGGGAATCTGATCGCCCTTCCGCTCCAGAAACAGGCGAGGCAGCGCGGCCACACTGTTTTTCTTGACGGGCAGTTCGGGCCTTACGCCGATCAATGGGCGTTCCTGGCCTCGGTGCGGCGAATGAGCCGGACGCGCATCGAGGCTCTGGTGCGCGACGCGGAATCCAAGGGACGGGTTGTTGGAGTGCGCATGGCCTTGGCGGATGAGGACGATGACGATCCCTGGACGGCGCCCCCGTCACGCCGCCGCAAGGAACCACCCATTCCAGGGCCTTTTCCAGAAAAGATCGAGGTAATCCTCGGAGACCAAATCTATATCGCCAAAGAGAACCTTGTGCCCGGGCTGCGCAACCGACTGCTGCGTTTGGCCGCGTTTCAGAATCCCGAGTTCTATCGCGCGCAAGCCATGCGCCTGCCGGCCTACAACAAGCCAAGAATCGTTTCATGCGCCGAGGATCATCCAAAGCACTTCGCCCTTCCGCGAGGGTGTCTGGATGAGGTTCGGCAAATGCTTGAGGCTCTCCACATCCGCCCGGAAATCCGCGATGAACGTTACGGAGGCGTTCCGCTCAAGTTGTCTTTCCGCGGCGTCCTGCGGCCTGAGCAGCAAGCAGCGGCTGAAGCGTTGTTCGGACATGACACGGGCGTTCTGGCAGCGACCACGGCTTTTGGCAAAACCGTGGTGGCGGCCTGGCTCATTGCCCAACGCGGCGTCAACACGCTGATATTGGTTCACCGCCAGCAACTTCTCGAACAGTGGATCGAGCGATTATCCTCGTTTCTGGATTTGCCAGCGAAGGACATCGGGCGATTGGGCGGCGGACGCAACAAGCTGACAGGCGCGCTGGACGTGGCCCTGATGCAAAGCCTTGTTCGCAGAGAAGTGGTCGATGATCGCGTGGCCGATTACGGCCATCTAATTGCGGATGAGTGCCATCATATTTCCGCGCGCAGCTTTGAATTGGCCGTCCGCCGCGCCAAAGCGAAGTTCATCACCGGTTTGTCCGCCACGGTGACTCGCAAGGACGGGCACCACCCGATCATTTTCATGCAGTGCGGCCCGGTTCGCCATCGTGTGGACGCGAAAACCCAGGCGGCGGCGCGGCCGTTCACGCATCATGTCCTGGTCCGTCCGACCGGTTTTCGGCCGAGTGCGGCGTCCGACCCGGATCCGCGCGCGGAATTTCACCAATTGTATGAGGCCTTGCGGAATGACGAGAAGCGGAACCAAATGATTTGTGCGGACATCGTAAGTGCCATCAGGGAGGGGCGGTCACCTCTGGTGCTGACCGAACGGAGAGAACGCCTTGAACATTTGGCTCAATTGCTTTCCACGGATGTTCCGCACTTGATTCTGTTGCGCGGAGGTCAAAGCAAGAAAGTATTGGCCGCCGCCCTCGCGCAATTGGCCCAGATCCCAGAGACCGCAGGGCGGGCGGTTCTGGCCACGGGAGGATACATCGGCGAAGGCTTCGACGACCCTCGATTGGACACGTTGTTTTTGGCGTTACCGGTTTCATGGCGGGGAACCATTGCGCAGTACGTCGGGCGGCTTCATCGTCTGCACGAAGGCAAACGCGAAGTGCGCGTTTATGACTACGCCGACCTGGATGTTCCGATGCTTTCCAGGATGTTCGACAAACGGTGCCGCGGATATGAAGCGAATGGCTACACCATCCTGCTTCCGGGCAGCGCCTTGCCGGGCTGGCCGGCCGAAGTTCCACTTCCGATTGATCCAGAATGGAAAAAGGATTACGCCGCCAGTGTTCGCCGGCTCATCCGCGACGGAGTGGATGTTCCCCTGGCGACTCTTTTCGTGCATGTGGCCCGGACTCCCGACGCCAATGCCAAGGGAGAAGATCGTGCCAGAAGCGCCAGCGAAGCCTTTCTTTTTCGCCGCCTGCAAACCTTGCCCGCAACGTCCGGTCGTTTTCGCTTGAATGTGGAGTTGCCAATTTCGTTTGACGGCGATGGCAAAATGGAGGTGGACCTGTTATGCGCGGAAGCCGGCGTGGTTATTGAGTTGGATGGCGCGCAACATTTCGCTAATATGGACGCGTATCGGCGGGACCGGAGGAAAGACGCCCTGCTGCAGCAAAATGGATATTTTGTGTTGCGATTCCTGACGGAAGACACAGGCAAGCGCCTCGACCAAGTCTTGGATGCCATTTGGGCCGCTCTCATTTATCGTGAGAACCACCCGAGACGCAAGTAATTCCAGTATCTGCATTTATTTGCCTGCCGCCCAAAGGAGAGGCAATGGCAAGCCGTGCAGGTTGCCGGCAAATGGAATGACTTCTGTCCCGGTATAAAGCAGCACTCCACGAACCCACCTTTTACCCGCTGCGTTGGCCATAGCCTGCAAACCACGAACATCGCTTCCGCCCAACGTTGCGCCAGCTTTTATTTCCACCCCGACCAGCCGCCCGGCACTATCTTCGAGCACGATGTCCACCTCCTGTCCGGAAGCCGTGCGCCAATAGAAAAACTCCGGCTGAATCTCGCTCCAAGCCGATTGCTTGCGCAGTTCCATCAGCACGAAATTCTCCAGCACCCCGCCCGCCAGTGTCCCGTCAACCTTCAACCGATCCGCCGTCAATCCCAATAGATGGGCCAAGAGCCCGGTGTCATTCAAATAAGCCTTCGGCGTTTGAATGAGCCGCTGTCCAAGGTTGCTCGACCAAGGCCGCAACAGTTGCACCAAGAACGTTGCTTCCAATAGGGCGAAGTAGCGTTTCAATGTTGTTTGCGGCAACGCGAGAGTTCGCGACAAGTCAGCGAAATTCAACAGTCCGCCGCACCGGGCGGCCACGACTGAGAGCAGGCGGGGCACAGCCGTAACGTCGGCGACATTTGCCAGGTCACGAACATCACGCTGAAGAATCGTCGTCAGGTAGGACCGAAACCAAGCCGTGCGACGCGCGCCGACGTTTCGAGCAACCACCAGGGGATAGCCGCCAACCAAGACCTTCCCAAGCAATTCATCACGCCCAACGCCGCTTGATTTTCCTGAAGACCAGACCGGCTGTTTGGAGAATAAGGCGTCAATGAAGCCTTCGCTAACGCTGTTCATTTCGCCCTGCGAAAACGGCCAGAGGGTCAATATCTCCATGCGGCCCGCCAGGGACTCGGACAATTTCGGCAGAAGCATCACGTTCGCGGAACCCGTCAGCAAAAACCGTCCTGGCTCCCGTTTCCGGTCAACGGACACTTTGATGGCGGGAAAGAGTTCGGGCGCATGCTGCACTTCATCCAGGGTGACCAGGGGGTTCAAGCCGGCAATGAAGCCGTTGGGGTCGCGCTTGGCCGCTGCCAATACGCCGGGATCATCGAGCGTCAAATACTGGCGGTCGTGCTTGGTCAATTCCGCCGATTGCACCAAAGTGCTCTTGCCGGTTTGTCGGGCGCCGTTGACCAGAACCACCGGCGTGTCCGCCAAAGCTTGCAGAAGAGGCTTGGTAATGTGGCGACGAATCATGGTCGTATAATCAACCACAACACGGATGATAATCAACCACAATTTTGCCGGTACTGAAATCCACTCGGCGAGCGGTGGAGGTCGCACGTCTGCATCAACCCTCGAGAAATGACTTCGGATCAGAAGGGTGGCAGTTCAAGTCCCTCCGGATGCGTCAATTTCCCAGCCCGGACATGCCGAGCAGGTGGCCGGCGGAAATTACGGCCCCAGACGCACGCGGTAAAACCGCTGGCTGCCGTTTGTGGCGCCGGAATCCTCGAACAGCCACGGCGTGTCTGGCGAGTTGGTTGTGAAAATGGGGGTCCACGTTGCCAGATTTGTGGACGCGAGAATGGAATAATCGGGGCCGCTATCGCCCGAGATGAACGACTCAAAGACGCCGTTGCTCCAGCTTAGCGCGCCGAACGTCGGCGGCATTGGCAGGATAACGGACACCATGAAGTACTGGGTGGCTCCCAGGCTGGGCAAGCCGTTGTCGAACACGGCGACGGCCACCGGATACGTGGCGCCGCCCTGGGCGATCGTTGGCCGCCAACTAAACAGGCCGGCGGCCGAATCCATCACAGCGCCGGGCGGCGCCATTGCCAGGCTGTAACGAAGCAGTTGCGGCGGCGAATTGGCGTCCGTGGCTGCATTCTGGATTTGCAGTGTCCGGCCGGCGAGGATCGTCTGATTGGCGACAGCGGCCAGCGCCGGTCGGATGTTCAAGTCGGCGAGCGAGGCGGCCACGGCCGCGGAACCGGGGCCGGAACCACAATTATTGACAGCTTCGACTTCATAATAGTATGTGGCCGTGTCTGTAATTGTGACGTCGGCGTAGTTTGTGGCCGCGACATTCAGCGCCAACATCGTAAACGGTCCCCCTGCGTTGGTGGAGCGAAGGACGTTGTAACCGGTGGCGCCGGGCGACGGCG
>Ga0187874_10002345_pt1 | contig 14654 bp, 16 predicted proteins | sample June2016WEW_16_1_3_FD_132993 | JGI IMG/M metagenome (GOLD analysis project Ga0187874, IMG submission 132993) | Peatland microbial communities from SPRUCE experiment site at the Marcell Experimental Forest, Minnesota, USA - June2016WEW_16_150 | ecosystem: Environmental > Terrestrial > Soil >... | reverse complement strand
TCGGATCTCGTGGTCGGAATCATCGGCGACGCGGCCGGCGGTACGTTGGTCGAGACGGGGTATGGCATCCTCGGCGGATCGACGGACGGCGCGGTCTGGGTCAACGTCCGCACGGGGTCGTTCTTCATTCAGAACGGCGCGAGCGGGTCGGCGGTCACCGAGGCGAACGTCGGGAAGAACGTCTACTACACCGGCGAGAACAGCTCCGGCCCCGTGCTGAGCAGCACGAACACCGGCAGCGCATACCCGACCCTCGGCATCCTGCTCCCGCAGGACCCGGGCATCGCGGGCACCGTGACGCCGGGCTCTTCGTACTGGCCCGTCAAGCTGAATGTCGTCGGAGGACCCTGAGCCATGGCCATCACACCGAACAACATTGGTGCATTTATCACCCTCGTCGATACGAGGGTGGGCCAAGTCTGGCTCGATCTCGACGTAGACGAGACCGAGGGCATGTGGGTCACCGACGACCCTATGACGGACGGGGGGTCGCAGAAGACCTACGCCTGGACCGGCATGATGCCCAAGCCGCGCCCCTGGTTCGGCAGCCGAGTGCTGTACGAGCCCGCGCCGCAGACGTACACGGTCATCCCCATCCCGTACGAGCTCACGTACACGATCGACCAGTTCAAGCTGGACGACTCGGATCCGAACACGATGAGCTACTTCTGGCGCATGCTGCCCGACATGGCGCGGCAGTGGCGCCGGCAGAAGTGCTACGAGGTTCGCGACCTGCTCGAGAACAGCGGCGTGCAGACGGGCTCGCGACAGAACGGGTGGGACGGACTCACGTTCTTCAACACTGCGCACCCGATCGACTTCTACAACCCCGGGTTCAACCCCGGCGGTATGTTCACGGCGGGCACGTACTGCAACGACTTCACCGGCGGCGGCGTCAGCGTCGGCGGCGTGACGGTCGGCGGAGCGCTGTCGGTCCTCTCGTACTCGTCGCTGCTCCAGTACGCGGGACAGATTCCTGGCGAAGACGGCGAGGTGCTCGGCGTCAACCTGAACTACATGATGGTTCCGGGGACGCTTAAGGATGTCGGGATGTTCATCCTGAAGTCGAGCTCGATCGCGCCTCCGACCTACGGCAACTGGTCCGCGTCGTCAACGCAGGTCGGCGCCGTCTCGAACATGTGGGCGCAAATGGGGGTGGACCTCATCGTCAACAAGTTCCTGAAGAGCACGACGAAGTTCTACATGGGGGACAATCGGCCGAGCTTCCGCGGCGTCATCTGGGTCGTTCGCGAGGCGGCGCGCACCATCCCGCGCGTGATGCCGAACGATCCGATCGTGTTCGACTCGCACAGGTACGCCTGGGGCGGGTGGGACCGCGTGACTCCCGCCTGGGGGCCGAGCTTCCTCATGCTCCGGTCGGGATCGTGACATGGGACCAGGCGGCGCGCCCTACGTGACGCCCGCACAACTGCCGAGCTATCTGCCGGCGGCGACGCTGAACCTTGCTACCGCGGCCCAGCAACTCCAGGCGTGCAACGACGCGACGGAGGAGGCCGACGCTTACATCCGGGGGCGCTACACGCTACCGCTACTCGCTTGGGGAAATGATCTCGTGCGCTACACCGCCTACATCGCCGTTTACCTGCTCATGTCGGGGCCCATCGGCTGGGCCCCACAGGCGGGTGCCGACGAGAACATCCGCACGAACTACTATCGCGCGGTGGGGTGGCCGGACCGTCCAGGAACTGGCTTTTTCCCGGGAATTCAGCGGCAGGCTATCCAGCCAGACGTTACTCCCTCCGTCGCCATCGGTCAGGATCCAATCCACGATCTCCCGCAAGTCTCCTCGCTCCCCATGCGCCGGTGGCAGACCGGCAACCGAACGGGGGGGAACTGATGAGCGGCGTTCAGAAAGTCCTGAACTACGACAACGCCGTGGCTGTCACGGTCAGTGACACCACCGACGATCCCAACGGGCCGTTCGCCGGTCTTTGGTGCCTCACGTCCGGTACGGCGAAAGTCACACTGTACGCGAGCGCCGCGAACGGCTCGGCCGCGGTTTCCGTTCCGCTCACGGCGGGACAGTACTTTCCCGTTTCCATCCGTCGCGTGTGGTCAAGCGGCACGTCGGGGACCTATCTCGGCCTCGTCTCGCCGACCATCGCAAGGCAGGGCACCTGATGCTCACCGGCGATCTGGCAAAGCTCGGCCGCATCGGCGCCGGCGTCGCGTCTCTCTCCGACGTCCCGCGCGTGGCGGCCCCGCTCGTGTCTGAGCGACTCGAGGCGCTCGTCCAACTCGAGTTCGACGCCGGCGTGGACCCGTACGGGGATGCGTGGGTCGAGCTCGCGGCGGCTACGATGGCGAAGGGGCGTCACGCGCCGCCGTTGACCGACACGCGCGAACTTCGTGACTCGCTCCTCGTCTACCCGTCCAAGTCTGGCATTCGCATGACGATCGGGACGCGCGAGCACCCGGCCGGGCCGCATCAAGACGGGTGGAATGGTCCGCAAGGTTCCGGCCCAGCGCGCCCGATCTTTCCGACCGGCGAGATGCCGGAAGCCTGGAACATGGCGATCAACGACTCGATCATCGACGCGGTGACGCTGAAACTGGGGGAGGCGGTCTGATGCTCGCCACCCTCGTAGCTCTCATCAGCCTCTCCCTTACGACGCGCTTGGTCGGTCATGGAGCGGTGCAGGCCTCGTTCCCGATCACCGCGGCAACGGTCACGACGCCGATCACGGTGACGTCGCCCGCGCTCGCGGCGGCGCTCCCCATGGGGCGGCGAGCGCACGCGGTGGTGTCTGGTATTGTCGGAACGACCGAGGCCAACGGAACCTGGGTGCTGACGCCGCAGTCGGACGGCACGTTCGCGCTGTCTTCGTTCACGCCGCAGGGGGCCTACCTTCCGAGCGTGGGGGCGAATGCGTACGTGAGCGGCGGCACGATCCAGGTCGCGTTCCCCGACTACCAGATCCTGCTCGGCCAGCGGAACAAGTCGCTGTCCACGGCCGGCGTTCCTCCCCGCATCCTCTTCGTCCCGTGCGTGTCGAGGGCGTTCGATTTCGAGCCCTACGGCGGCGTGGGGCAACCCGCGCCGTTTGACCCGGGAACGTCGGAGGTCCAGGCGGAATACCTTGGCCCCCAGCTCGCGACCGAGTTCCCCACGTTCGACGTCTTCGTGACCAACTCGACGAAGACCGCGCAGAATCCGACCGCCACGCCCGACCCAGACTTCGGCGACTTCGAGGCGACGCAGACGCTCTACCAGCAACTGACCGTAGTGATCGTGAACGGGACCGGGTGTCCCCGTGGTCGCATGCTCCAGTCTTACTGGCCGTCGCAGCTTCCCGCGAACCATCCGCTTGCGACCGGCACGCAAAGTCAGCTCGGTCAGCAGTGGTGCGGCCGGTTCGAGTTCCAGCAGCCGATCTTCGACACGCCGGAGACGTACACCACGGCGGCGCTCCAGTTTGAAGCAACCACCGTCTCCGGGGGCAGCTCCGATGACACAACCTTCACGGTAGGGTGAACCATGGCCGCTCCGCCCATCGGGAACGTTCAAATCACGGTCGTAGATCAGGGGAGCAACGCGGCCCTGGCCGTCCCGCTCGCGCAGATCCAACTCAAGATCGGGTGCTGCATCGCTGCGGGGTCGGCCGCGACGCCGACAATCCTCGCCACGACCTCTCCCGCCACACTCCAGTCGAATCTGATCGGCGGGCCGCTCATGGAGGCTGCCGGGCTCGTGTGTGAGGCGGGCTCCGTCGCGCTCGTGGTCACGTGCCCGATCGCCGTCAACGGAACGGCCACAGCCGTCACCGCCAACAGCAACAACGGCGGCAACGCGGCGATCACCGTATCGACGGATGCGGTGTTCGGAGCCTGGGACACCTACTACGTCCAGGTCGTGTGCACGAAGGCGGGGACGATCGGGTCCGGGTCGGGGCCGAGCCTTCAGATCAGCCTGGACGCTGGACGCAACTTCGGCGTTCCGTTCTCGCTCGGCACGGCGACGTCGTACGGGATCGGGCAGACGCTCAACAACCGGGTGGCGGGTGGCACTGGGTTGCAGCTCAACTTCACCGGCGCGCAGACCATGAACCTCGGGGACTCGTGGCAGTTCTCGACGACGGGTCCCAACTGGAACGATGCCGGTGTGCAGGCGGCGTGGAACAAGTACCTGGCCAGCCAGTACGCGATCGCCGGGGTCGGCTCGACGCACATCGTCGGGACCGCGGCCAGCGGCGACATCACCAACTTTCAGACGTACCTCCAGAGCGGCGTGGCGGGATTCATCTTCCCGCGCGCGTTGGTCGAGCTCCGAGACGCACTGGCGCCGGTGGCGTGGGGCGGCTCGGGCGAGACTGAGGCGACGTGGATGGCGGCGCTGGAGACGACGGCGAGCGGACTTACGGCGCAATCGCGCGTCTGTGCGGGTGGGGGTCAGTACAACACGCCGAGTCCGTACCCGGCGGTCAATGGCGGGACGTTCAGCTACCGGCGTCCGGGGACGTGGAGTCAAGCGGTCCTGCGAACCCTCATCGGCCTCTCGACGCGCGCCAGCGCGGTCATCAACGGGGCATACAGCACGATCGCCGTGAACCCCGCCACCGACCCTCTCGACGGTTTCATCTACCACGACGAGCGCATCAACCCGGGACTCAACACAGCCAGGATCGCGGCGCTCCAGACGTGGCCGAAACAGGGGGCCGGGTTCTTCCAGTGCCAGGAGCCGCTTCTCTCGCCCACTTCGTCGCAGTTCACCGAGTTGGTCATCGGCAACGTCGTCGATGCGGCGTGCGACATCTGCTACGCGGTCGGCCTGCCGATCGTCAACAGCGCGCTCATTGTCCAGGCGAACGGCACGCTCGACCCCACTGTCCGCAACAATCTCCAGGCGAAGATTCAGAACGCGCTGCAACAGGGCCTCATCGGTCCAACGCCGCCGCTCGCCTCCAAAGTCATCGCGCAGATCAGCTCGAGTTGGAACGTGCTCTCGACCGGACTGGTGCCGGTCGTGGTGACCGTGACCCCGCTCGGGTACGCAGATACGATCTCGTTCACCATCAACCTCAACACGGCAGGGATGTAAGATGGCCGGCGTAGCCTTCCCGATCCAAGTCCCGGTCACCAATGGCTTCGTCCGGTCGATCGCGAACGTTCGTCTGGAGATCGCCGGGATGACGCTGCCCGGCGGATTCCGCGAGGTGATGCGAAAGCGCACGCGGAACCGCGAGCGCATCTACTCGAACAACGTCGATCCGGTCGGCGACACGGACGGACAGAACGAGTACGAAGCGACCGCGATGATCTACTTCGACTGGTACGCCAACCTCGTCACGACCATCCGCAACAACTACGGGCCTGGGTACGGATCGCAGAACTTCAACGTGTTCCTGACGTACGTGGGCGCAGGCGTGCCGGTGTACTACGACGCTCTGATCGGCTGCAAGTTCGACGAGGACAGCATCAACCAGCAGGCTGGGACCGGTGCGACGGTGTGCACCACGAACCTGAAGCCGCTCAAAATCTATTTCGCGATCCCGGACGGGCAGCCGTACACGCTCCCGCAGTTCGACGACAACGCGGATCCGCTCGATCTGCAACTCGCGTGAGGTGAACGTGCCCGATCAGAGCGCCATCGACGAACAGAAGTACGGCGACCTTCGTGCGTGGTGCGGAAAGCTCGGGGTCGTGCATTTCGAGGGGCACACCTTCGTCTTTCGTCAGCCGAACACGGAGCACGGCCGGTTCTGGCGACGCGCGGCAGTGAATCCCGCCGCGAACCCGGACGCGCCGGACGACCTGGCCAAGCAACTGATCGTGGCGATGGACGACACGATCGCGCCGGATCTACCTGGCTGCGTCGCGGTCCGAATGCAATTCGGCGAGTGGCTCACGACGCGCCCGCTCGCGATGGACAACGCCTACTTCGGTCCCGTCTTGGCCGAGATGCTCGGACAGACGGAGGAGGGGACCGCGGCGGCGGCGGGAAAAGGCTGTCGCGTTTTGAGCAGCACCCCGCCGACTTCTGGGACGCTCTGAAGCGGGGGATCCGAGGTGAGAATGACGACGATACGGAGGCGGCCGGAGAGATCGTAGCCAACCTACTTCTCAACGCGAACGCCTGGCTCGAAGCGGACATGAGGCGGAGGAGATAGGGTGGCCGGTCTAAGTTACGTTGTAGGACTCGTCGATCGGATGTCGGGACCGGCCCGGCAAGCGTCGTCGTCCGTCAATCGGCTTGCGTCGGATCTGCGGTTGGCGCGGTCCGAGCTCTCCCGGTTCGAGTCGATCAAGCGGGGGGCGAGGGAGTTCGGGGACCAAGGCGCCTTCATGGCGGCCGAGTTCCGGGCCCGGCAGGCACGGGAGCGGATCTTCGGGCTCCAGACGGGGGCGATAGCGCCGAGTGCCGGGGGGCTGACTCCGGCAAAACTGGGCCCGCTCATCGGGGCGGTCACCGTCGCGACGGCGGCGATTGCCGGGATGGCGGCGGCGTATGCGGGGCTCGCGCGCAAGGCGATCCAAGCCGCGAATGCCGAGCAGTCTTTCGAGCGACAGACTCGCGCAACATTCTCGTCGTTTCAGGGAAGCCGCGAGGCCGGAAACGCCCTCTACGACCTCATCGACGGCCTAGCCAAGCGTCTCCCGCAGTCCCGTGCGCAGCTCGTGGATTGGACGAAGTCTCTCCAGGCGTCGGGGATCACCGACCAAGGCGTGCTACGTCGAGGCGTTGGGGCGTTGGCAGGCGCTCAGGCGCTGGGCGGGAACGAGGGGGCCGAAACGCTCCTCGGCACGATCCGCCGGATCCAGGAAGCGATCCAGACGAACCACGGCCTGAAGCTCGCCGATCGCCAGCTCGCCAACCTGGCGAAGACCGGCGCGAACGTTGACGACGTCGCGAAGGAGCTGGGGATGTCCACGCAGACTCTCCAGCAACGGCTCAAGGCCGGGAAAGAGGATGCCGGAGCGTTCGGAAACGCGCTGCTCGCGGCGGTCGAGAAGAAGGGGCGCGGACCGCTCAAAGCGATGTGGTTCGACCTGGACGTGCTGGAAAAGAAGGGGCTCGAGCTGGGACAACGGCTGTTCAAGAACGTGGATCTTTCGGAGGCCTCGGATGCTGTGCAGCGCCTCTTTGCGCTTCTCGACCAGAGCACGGCGGCCGGGTCGGACCTGGAGAAAGGGATCCGAAAGGGTACGAACGGGATCGTGCGCGGCGTCGGCGAAGTAGTCGATGCATTTACGATCGCTTACCTCAACATCGCCGCGTTCGCCCTGAAGGTGGACACGGCGCTGATGCCAGTGGAGCGCACGATCGGTCGCATTACGAAGGCTCTCGGAACGACGCTCCCGAGGCTGGTCATGGGCGCCCTGTCTCTCGGCACCTACGATCCGGTGGACAGAAAGACGCATGGGCCGAAGCCTACCGAGGCGGGCGATTCCGCGGTGTCCAAGCTCTACACCGCGGCCGGCGCGGTTGCCCGAGCTCGAGTGTTGGGTGCGCTGAAGGGTGAGGATCTCGCGAAGGCCGGAGACGCACTATCCGAGTCGCTCGCCTCCGGCATCAAGCAGGGGCTCATCACGCACGAAGAGGGGGTGAAACTGCAAGGGATCGCGCTGGGAAAGGCGGCGGTGGAGGGTGCGAAGAAGGGCGCTGAGACGCATTCCCCCTCCCGCGCGACGATCCTTGTGGGAGCGCAGCTCGGGGCTGGGCTCGCGATCGGTATGCGAGGATCCGCGCCAGTGGTCGCTCGCGCGGCGGCGTTTCTGGGTACGGAGGCAACGCGCGCGTCGCTCTATCTGAACCCAGTGCGCGATCGTCGCGGCGAGCCTGGGACTAGATCGGCGGCTGGCAACCGTACGGAGGTGCACGCACAGGTCAACATTACGGCGCCGGAAGGCGTGACGAACGCGACAGAACTGTCGGCGTGGGGGCTCGCCGTGGCGCTCGAGCGCGAACAGTTGATGGGGGGTGGCTGATGTCCAACGCTCCGTCCCCTGGCCTTCTCGCCAACATCGCGCACGCCGCAAACGGTCCGGCGTCGTCCGTCGTCCATGCGAACCCGATTAGCGGTCCGGCGGTATGGGACACGTACACGTTGCAGGGTCAGGCTGCGCCAGGCGTGATCGCGCTCGACGGAATTCGCGGCTTTGAGCGAAAGACCGTGTGGGACCGGAAGATCGGCAAAGGGCAAACGGGGGCGACCCTGACTCTTGTGCAGCAACCTCTCGCCGAGGGAACGATCGAAACGTGGCTGTGGCTTCCGTCGCATTTTGAGGCGTGGGACTACTTCTACGCCGACGTTCTCCAGTACTTCGGGAGCAAGCAGGCGATCGTGAACGCGGCGGAAATCAGCCATCCCGCGCTGTACCGCCTGAACATCACCAACGTCGTCGTCGGCTACGTGAGTCCGATCCGGCATCGAGGAAAGAAGCTCTACAGCGTCACCGTTCAGTTCATCGAGTGGACGCCGCAGCCCACTAGCACCATCGTCAACACGCCGCTCAAAGCGGCAACGTACTCCGCCCCGGCCCTTCCCGCGACGCCGCCCCCCGCTGTCGCAGCGGCTCAGGCCAGCTACTACTCCGCATCCTCGGCCCACGCCGCCGCCGCCGCCCAGTACGACGCAGAGGAGCAGGCCAACCAATGACCGCCTTCGCCACTCTCAACGGCGTCAACATCGTCTCCGGTACGCTCGTCGTGCCGATGGTCGGGACGTGGACGTCGGACGTCGCGATCGCGACCGAGCAAGCCGAGACGGGCTCGGCGACGATCGTGCTCGGGAACTTGACGCTGACGGGGACGATCTACCGCGCGGTACCGTTCGCAGGACAGACGCGGGCCAGAGTGGTGGGTGGCGCCGCCGGGTGGCGGCAGACGATTCCGGCTCAAGCCTACGGCCAGCCGAGCGGCGTCATGCTGTCGGCCGTGCTCCAGGACGCGGCGCAAGCGGTGGGCGAGACGGTGAACGTGCCGAATGACGCGTCGATCGGCCCGTTCTACGGGCGCCCGAACGACCTGGCGAGCTTCACGCTGCGGCAGTTCTGCCCTGCCTGGTACATCGACACGTCGGGGGTTACGCAGATCGCGTCGTGGCCCGTCGTCATCGTTGGCTCGACCTTCACGGTGATCCGTCAACTTCCTGACGAGGGAATGGTCGAGATCGCGACCGAGGACTACGCGAGCTGGCTGCCCGGCGCGTCGTTCACCTATCCGACCCTCGCCGGCACGTTCCAGTCCGCGGGCACGGTCTACACGTTCCAGTCGGACGGAACGTTCCGGCTTCAGGTACTCACTGACACGACGGTCGATCGCGTGCTCGGCCCACTTCGTACAATCATCGACCAGCGCGTAGCCCCCACGCGATTCCATGGCGAGTACCGCTACCAGATCACCGGCGTAGGAAACGGCACGGTGGACGTGCAGCCGATGGACGCGACGATCGGGCTCCCTGCGTTCAACGGGCTCCCGCTGATGTCCGATTCGATCTCGACGTACACGCCGCCGTCCGGGGTCGAGTGCCGCATCGCGTTCGGGGACGGGAAGCCGACCTATCCGAGAGTGGTGTGGACGGCGCAGACGCCGAGCGCGGTCGGCCTGGCCGGTGGCGGGGCGGCCGTAGGAAGGGTGGGAGACGCTGTCGATTACACGAACGCCACCATCACCGCTCCGTCCGGTGGCGGCACCTGCTCCGTCTCCGCAACGAACCCGTCGCTACCTGCGTTTTCGATCAAGTCTGGCTCAGGCGTGGTGACGTCCGCATGAATATCGAGACCGTTGGGAGAATCGAGTACGAGCTCGGCCCGGACGGCAAGCGCACCGGCCGCTGGCGTCCGCGCACGGGCTCCAGCATCCAGGTCCAGCAAGGCCGCAACCTGCGTCCGATCGAGCAAAAGTGGCGACCGGGCAGGACCGCCGCAGAACCAGTGGAGGCACCGAAGAAGAAGTGAGCAACACGGGCGCGCAAACGAACTTCGGGCAAACGTGGTCCTGCGCGACCGACGTGACGATGCCGTGCGTCTGGGTGACGGGCAACACCGCCGTCGCTCAGATGCTTCTGCATCGATTCATCACGCCGCGCGGCGGCCTGCTGTCCGACCCGAACTTCGGGCTGTGCCTGATCGACTACCTCAACTCGCCGCTCACCTCAGACCAGCTAACGCTCCTGGCCCAACAGTGCAACGCGGAGGCCGTGAAGGATGAGCGCGTCCTGTCCGCATCGTTTGTTCTCACATTTGTGTCCGGCACGCTCACCGTGAGCGGCACGGTGCAGACGGCGAACGGTCCGTTCCAACTCGTCCTCGCCGTGGGGACCGCGGTTCAGGCACTGATCCAGGTGACGCCGGCATGAGCAACCCCCAGCCGCCGCCGCTGAGCGTTACGCTCCTCTTCCAGCCGATGTCGTCTGGCGTGGGGCAGAACGGTGCCGTGCCGCTCTCGCCGCCTCAGGACACGTGGCTCTACGACGAGCTCGAGGTGGCGGCGCAGATTCTGCTCCCAACGACGGCGTGGCAGTCGGGCGGGGCCGAGCGAGAATTGCTCGCAATCACGGCCGTCTGTTTCTCGCAGTCGGACGCGATGATCTCGTTCATGGCTCAGGGGGCATTCCTCTCGACGGCCGCGACCGGGACCGTCACCTACCAGGCGCTGAACGGACAGCAGATCACCGCTCCGGTCACCCCCGACCCTTCCAACCCAGCACAGAATGCAACCGGCGCGCTTGGGTGGCTCGATCTCACCACCCAGGGCGTCTACAACGTCTACCGCCTCCCGGCCACCTACGCGACGGGGCCGCTCGCGATCGTCAACACGACGACATCCACGGTCGGACCGTACGCGGTCGGTTCGTACCGCACAGCCAGCCAAACGGTCACGTATACCAACACGACGTCGCTTGCGATCCCGTCTAGCGTCATCCCGCTCGGAGGCGGCACGATCACGGGATGGAGCGGGGGGATGACGAGCAGCATCCTCTCGTGCTCAGCCCCGCCCGCGGTCGGCACGTCGGTGTACGTCAACATCCCGGTCACGAGCGGCGTGACTGGCTTGGCCGGTGTCTTTGCCATCGTGACGGCCACGGCGTCCAACACGTTCTCCATCGCGGTCGGCTCCAGTGGTGCATTCTCGTCGCCGAGCGGCCAGGTCTACACGTGCACCGTGGCTACGATGCAGGCGCAGATACTGGGCACCGCCGGCAACGCAGCGCCTGGCGCGGTCAGGACGACGGTGACGCAGAACACGGGAGTGGCTTGCTACAACATCCTCCCGTGGAGCTGCTCTAACTGGGAGAGCAATCAGGCCCTGGCCAACCGCGCGCGACAGTCGATGTTCGCCGCATCGCCGAACGGGCCGAGCCAGGCCTACGAATATTTCGCAGAATCGGCGGAGCTGATCCTTGCGAACCAGACCCCGAGCTACCAGCTCACGAATGGGGCCGTCTCTGCCAACGCCTTTGCGAACCCGCAGACAGGCATCGAGACGATCGTGGTGGCTAGCGAAACGCCGCAGACGTCCACGCTCGGCGGCAATGTGACACCTGGCTGCGCACAAGCCCTGGTGACTGCGGCGTCGAATACGATCCCGATCGTCCTTGCGCTGAACGGGCCGTGCGGGATGACAACCGGGATGACGTGCATCGTCTCCGGCGTGCTAGGGAACCAGGGCGCCAACGGAACGTTCACGGTCACGACATCCGGCGCCTCGTCCACCTCCGTCACGCTCAATGGATCCACCGGGACTGGTGCGTATACCAGTGGCGGAACCGTCGAGGGCGGCGATCTCGGAATGATCGACAACCTCCTGCAAGACAACGTCGTGCCTGACGCGATTGTCGCCGCGGAAACCGTCTCGGCGCTCGCTCTCCCCGTCGTCGTCGTCGCTAGTGTCGTTGTCCCCGCCGCGTACGTCACCACCTACCAGCTCGCCGTACAGGCCGCGATCGCACAGCAGACCGGGAGCTATCCGATCGGCGGCGTCTACGACCCACAGGAGACTGTTCCGGTAGCGTGGGAGGACTACATCGGGGCGGTGCGAGCGGCCGGGATCCTAACGCTCGGCTCGAATACGTACGTGCTGAGCGTGCCGTCCCTGTCTGTGACGGTGAACGGCACGACCATGACAGCCAGCCCCCAGTCGGTACCGTTCCCCACCAACCAGTACCAGGCGATCCAGAGCACGATCACGGTGCAGGTGACCGGCGTATGAACCTCTCCTCCATCCCCACCCAGATCCGCGATCAGTTCACGCTGCTGTCGCCGCCGTGGCTCAATCAGGGGTACGCCGAAAAGTTCGGCTACGTGCCCGGCCTCATGTTCGATCTGCTTCTGGAGAAGGCGTTTCAAGCACAGACCATCCGCATCCCTGGCGCGGGAGACGTGTCGCAGATCCCGTACCTCTGTCAAGATCGCAACCTCGTCCAAGGCCCCGCCGAGTCCACCCAGTCGATCTGCACGCGCCTTCAGCAAGCCTTTCAGACCGCGAAGCTGGCCGGCTCCAGGGTGGCGATCGCGCTGAACGTCCAGGCGTACTTGCAGAACCTACAGCCTGGTATCTACGGGGCGCTCCCGCAGTTCGCGATGGTGTCCGGCAACTCGACCAAGACGAGCTGGTCCACCCAGTACATCGGCGACGCGATCGGGGCACCGCCAACGCTGATGACGGTGCCGGCGAACTGGAACTGGGACGGCAGCTACAGGCCGTGGCGGTCGTGGTTCATCTTGTACATGTCGCTTGGGGCGGCGACGCTTGGTGGCACCGGCGGCGTTGTGTCCAGCACGACACTGCCTGGGTCGTTGCAGAACGCAGGAACGTGGGGCGAGAACCTCAACGGCGTGTGGGTGCCCGGGTTCGGTGGAACCCCCATCAACTACCCTTTCATCCTGCTCACCGGCCTATCCGGGCTCAGCTCCGCGAACGTCGGAAACTGGCTCACGTGGAGCGGAGCCGCGCATGCGGGAAACAACGGCACTTTTCAGATTACGCAGGTTGCGAGCGCGACAAGTTGCTACATCGCGAACCCAAACAACGTTCCCGGCGACGCGAATCCAGGCACATGGTCGATCTCGGCCTATCCCTACATCGGGCCGGCCCCATGCTGGGACTTCCCGAGCGTGAAGTGGGATCAGGGGGCGAGCGCGTACGCGACGCCAGACTACGGATCGAACGTGGGCGGGGTGTGGGAATCTACGACGAGCAGCGTTACCTACCAGCCGAGCCTGAGCTGGGGGCTATCGTGCTCCTCGCTCGTCATCTCGTCGATCCGTGGTCTCCTACAGACGTGGAAGAGCGGGACGACGTGGTACTCCCAGATCATCGTCGCGTTCGATGGCGGGACTGGCGCGGCCGTGTCAGCGTTCTCCCCCAACAGCTCCGAGGGGTCCGGGAATCCAGACGGGACGTATGGCGGGCACGGTAAGCTGTCGGTTGGAGTGTGGGTGCCGAACAGGGATGACGGGACGAGCGTGCTGGACGAGTATTGCCAAGGGACCGGGAGCTGGAGCAACTGCACGGTTGAGAATGTAACATGAGCACAATCATCCAAGGCGTCGCATCGCAGGTTTCGACCCCGCTAGGCCCGGTGGCGATCGCGTCCTACACGTCGTCCGGCGGAACCACGACAGTCTCCACCGCGCCCACCGCGCACCTGTTCGGAAACGGGGACCTCAACGTCGTCATCTCGGGGGCGACTGGCGCGACCTCGCTCAACGGAACGTGGGGACCGATCACGGTCATCAGTTCGACGTCGTTCTCGTTTGCCGGAACCGTTACGGGCACGCTGGGAGGCTCTCCCGTCGCCTACGACTACTCGCTGACCCCGCCGTTTCAAGCCCCGACCGGCGGCGACGCTTTCATCGCCAACTCCATACTCCCCGGACTTCAGCAGCTCGCAAGCCGAGACGCCTTTTTGCGCCAGAGACAGTTGCTTGTCTCTGGATACACATACCTAGTGGCAACCAGCATCATGCAGGTCAGCGCCGGCAACTGGCAGGCCGGCGTGGGCGGGCAGATCACCACCGGCTACACTCGAACACTCTCGTCAGGAGTGCCCGTGTTGCAGGGCACGATCGGCAACGTTCTCCCAACCGACACCATCGAAGTCTCCGCTGCCGTATACACGACGATCGGCGCGCTTGTGCCTACGTACATGGACGTGGAGTACCAGTACAATTACAACGTCAGTTCTCCGTCTGGCTCAACATCACCGCTAGCGTACAGTCAAGCGGAGATTACCGTGTCGGGGCTAGTAGTGCCGATGCTCGGGCAGACCGAAGGCATCGTTTCCGAGACTACTGGTGTGATGGCCATCTTCCTAAACGGGTACACGACCAACGACGACTGCGAGCTGAGCGCTGTTTCCGGTGGCCTCATCTGGAAACAGTACCGGACGGTGACTCTGTGAGCTGGATCGACACCCTACTGTTCGGCTACAACACGGTCGCAGCCGGCGGCGTGGCAGCGGTCCAGCGCAGGATCGTCAACTTCGTCAACGGAACTGCGGTGGATAACCCCACCTTCCAGCGCACCGACGTAACCACGTCCGGCGCGATCGGACCGACGGGACCGGCTGGCGCTACGGGTGCCACGGGTGCGAGTGGCGCCGCGGGTGCGACGGGGGCGACCGGGCCAACGGGGGCTACTGGAGCAACGGGGGCTACTGGAGCAACGGGGGCTACTGGAGCAACGGGGG
>Ga0187874_10002341_pt1 | contig 14671 bp, 10 predicted proteins | sample June2016WEW_16_1_3_FD_132993 | JGI IMG/M metagenome (GOLD analysis project Ga0187874, IMG submission 132993) | Peatland microbial communities from SPRUCE experiment site at the Marcell Experimental Forest, Minnesota, USA - June2016WEW_16_150 | ecosystem: Environmental > Terrestrial > Soil >... | reverse complement strand
GGCCCATTCTCTGACCATTGTAGTTTTCCTGCTGGCAATCGCGGCTTTTCTGCCGGCAATGACCGATGATTTTCGATTGCTGAACGTGAATTGGAACCAAGTCAATTTAACCGGTAGCGCCTTTCTCTTGGCCAGTATCTGTCCGTTTTGTGCCGTGCTGGGCTATTTGACTCCGGGTTTGATTGACAAATACGCCGCCGGTCAACCGGTTGAAGCTGGCAAAGCCTATGCCATCAATGTGATCGGCTGCATCCTGGGGCCCCTGTTTGCCTCGTATGTTTTGCTGCCGTGGATCAGCGAAAAAAGCGCGCTGATTGTCCTCAGCCTGCCGTTTCTGGGGTATTATTTGTTTTTGAGCAAGCCCGTGCCACCGAAGCAACGTTGGAGTGGGGGGCTGATCGTCTGTGCCGTATTGGTTTGGGCTGTGTCCGTTTCAGAGGATTACGAAAACTTTCTGATAAAAACAGAAAAAGATACCATCGTCCGGCGAGACTATGCCGCGTCCACTATTTCTTTTGGCGAGGGAAGGCATAAATACCTTTTCGTAAACGGCGTTGGCATGACCGGGTTGACCCCCATCACCAAATTCATGGCCCACCTGCCGCTGGCCTTTCACCGTGGCCGGCCCCAATCGGCTTTGATTATTTGTTTTGGCATGGGAACCACTTATCGTTCGGCCTTGAGCTGGGACGTTAACACGACGGCTGTGGAATTGGTGCCCGGCGTGGTCAAGGCATTTGGCTTTTACCACGCGGATGCTTCGCATTGCCTCGATAATCCCGAAGGACGGATCGTCGTTGACGACGGCCGGCGTTTTTTGAAACGTACCGCGGAAAAATTCGATGTGATCGTGATTGATCCGCCGCCGCCGCCTGAAGCTGCCGGTTCCAGCCTTCTTTATTCCAAGGAATTCTACGAGCTGGCCAAACAACACCTCAACCCGCATGGCATTCTACAAACTTGGGTGCCCGGCGGGGAAACCTCCTTGGTTTTGGCCACAGTTCGATCTGTGAGTGAATCCTTTCCCTATACACGAGGGTTCGGCCCAGTTGAGGGGGCTGGAATACATTTGCTGGCGTCCATGGAACCCATTGAACCATTGAATGCAGGACAACTCGCGGCGCGGATGCCTGAAAAGGCAAGGAAGGATTTATTGGAATGGAGCCCCACCCCCGATTTGGCCGCCTATTGGGGCATCGTACTTTCGCGGGAAGTCCCGATAAAAGAATCCTTGGATTCGGTGGTTCCGGCGCGGATTACCGATGACCATCCATACAATGAATACTTCCTGCTGCGACGGGCGAATTTGTTTTAATCACCAGATTTTATTGTGCAAGCCGGTTTTGTCGCAAAACTGGTTATTGGCAGCTCTTTCCGTTTAGGCCTTTTCCCGTCAGCAGCTACGCTGGTGTTGCGACGAACAAGACCAACCAAAATCAAATTGAGTGGGTGGAAATGAAATCGCCCAAAGGAAAGTTCCATTTGTTTCGCCGGCACATTTCGCTTACACTTGGCGGCAAGAAAGACACCGGCACCTGAGGCGGTGGGCATCCGTTTGATCTGGAACTCGCGCACATACCGCCCGGCGCGGTAAACTGGCCATATCATGCGCACTCGGCACAGTGGGAACTCTATGTCGTGCTGAGCGGGCATGGCCAGGTCCGGACGCCGGAAGGTGAAGTCGAAATCGGTCCCGGCGATTGTTTCATTCACCTGCCGGGTGAACCGCATCAAATCCGCAATCCCGGCGCGGAGGATTTGGTTTACTACGTCATCGCCGACAATCCGCCGGTTGAAATTGGCGAGTATCCCGATTCCAGGAAATGGCTCTTCAAACGCTACGGCAACGGGGAATTTGAGCGGAAGATTTTCGAGATGACCGACGTGGATTATTACCAAGGTGAAGAATGATTTAAAATTCATGCGCCTTGCCCGGCGCACCGTGCAAGGTATTGCTCGTGCTCGCGCGACGACCAGTAGGGACGCGCTAAATCAAGCGTGCGAATTCAACAGGGCGGTGCCGCTGCCGCTGCCGGTTGGCTCCGCGCTCATGCCTTTCGCCCGAAATTGACAGGAATTATTTTGAACGGCGATCTCGACGGCGCGCTTGCCTTTCGTTAGACTAACCATCATTTTAAACCGCAAACAGCGGATTGGTTCGCATGAGCAGTATCTCAGACGTCGAAATCGACCTGGAAAAGCTTTTCCTGCCCGCGTGGGCGCAGGAGAAGCCGTCGGCCCATCGTTACGCCAAGTACGCGGGCGAACCCGCCGAACGCGAGGACCGCAAACGTGAAGGCCGCCGGGGCGGCCCGCGCCGCGAACCGTTTGGCGAACGCCGCGGCCCGCGTCCGCCGCGCGCCGGACCCAGGTCCGGCGACCGCCAGGGGGAATTTGCCCGCCGGGACGACCGGCGCGAGCGCGAATTGCATGAGCCGCCGCCGCCGTTGCCGGAAATCACCGTCACCTTTTTGCCCGATGAAAAAGGCGTCGAGTCCATCGCGCGCCAGATTAAAATGACCGGCCGCGCATTCCCGCTTTTCCAGATTGCGCAAATCGTTTTGCAGAAACCGGAGCGATACGCCGTTCAGCTCGCCGTCAAGCAAAAGCCCGAGGGCACGGTCGTCCAGCCCCTGTTCGTTTGCGCGCTCGACGACACGCCGTGGTTGAGCGAGGACGAGGCTGTGGCACACGTGCTCGGGAAACATTTCGCCACGTTTTACCAGGCCGAGCGCACGCCCATCGAACCGCCCAAGGGCAAGTACACGTTCGTCGCGCAATGCGGCATGAGCGGCGTCATTCTCGGCCCGCCGAACCATCACGATTACCAGAACCTGTTGCGCAAGCTGCATGCCGAACGATTTTCCCGGATGCCGTTCGACGTCTTCAAAGCGCGCGTCAAGATTGTGCGCGACGAGGAAGTGGTCAAAAAGTGGGTCGAGGAGCAAAGTTACAGAACCGAGTACATCTGCCTCAATATGCCGGAGCCGCTCAAACTCCCGAACCTGGAGGAGGTGGAGAAGCATTTCCGCGCCGTCCACAAAGACGCCATCATCAAGCCGGTGGAATTCCACACGGTCAACGGCGTGGCCAGCCGCAACCTGCGCTGCCGGGAGTTGCAGCGGCTTGTCCGCCATGAGTGGGAACAGCAAAAATATTTCCCGCTGCACCTCGCGACCGGTTTGAGCCGGCAATTCGCCGCGCACGGCCTGCAATTTTTCAAGGTCAACCGGACCTACACGCACGTTTCCGTCGCCCGCCCGCAATTTCTCGACCTCGAAACCACGCCGGTTTCCGAAAATATCAAGCGCATCATCGCCCACATCAATACGCACCCGAAATGCACCCGGCGGCATTTGATCGAAGCCCTCGCGCCAACACCCCAACCGGCTGTCATCGAAGTCAAACCGGAAGGGCAGCCGGCTGCCGATGCCGGAGAGCCGTCCAAAGGCGAAGCCGCCGCGCCGGTGAAACCGGCCGAGCCGCAAGCGCCCGAACCAACGCCGGAGCAGAACGCTTTGATTGCCGATCTGCACTGGTTGATTCATCAGGGCCACGTTCTGGAATTCGCCGATGGCCGGATGGACACGGCCAAAAAACCCGTGCCCAGGCCGCCGAAACCGGAAAAGAAACCCACCGAAGAAAAGCCCGCCGGGGAAGGCGAAGCCATTACAACTGCAGTTGAACCGGCGGGTGAAATTCCAGTTTTAACCGAAGCAGAAATTCCCGCGTCGGAACCGAAGCCGGCCGTTGAACCGTCGTCGGAGGTTCCTCCGCCAACCGAACCCGCTGCCGAAGTCCCGGTGTCCGAGCCGGCGACGGAAGCGCCTGTGGAAACTCCGCCGTTGGCCGAATCCGCTCCCGGAATTCCGGCGCCCGAGCCGGCCGGCGAAGCGCCTGCGAGTGAACCAGCTCCCCCGGCTCCGGTTGAACCGGCGGCCGAAACTGAGGTTGAACCGACGGCCGAGACTGGCACAACCCCTGCCTGATGAAAGGTAGGGCGCTTTCTCCGAAAGCGCCGATTCGGTTGCGGCGCGCTCGGAGAGCACGCCCTACCTGTAAAATCCTTGTTTCCCTGAATCTGTCGCGCTGCTAATTTCGCTTATGCCTTTCACCAAGTTGGGTCTTTCTCCGGCGGTTCTCGACGGCGTGCGCGCGGCGGGTTACGTCACGCCCACGCCCATCCAGCTCCGCGGCATTCCGCTCGTGCTGGCCGGACGCGACGTCATCGGCAGCGCGTAGACCGGCACCGGCAAGACCGCCGCGTTTGCGTTGCCCATTCTCTCGAAGCTGGGCCGGCACGCGCCCGGTCCGCGCGCGCTCGTTCTCGAACCGACGCGCGAACTCGCCGCGCAGGTGGAAACCGCCTTCCACGATTACGCCCGCTTCACCGATTTGAAAACCACCGTCGTTTTCGGCGGTGTCGGTTATGGGCGGCAGTTGGACGAATTGCGCGCGGGCACGGACGTGCTCGTCGCCACGCCAGGCCGTCTGCTCGATCATCTCGAACGCGGCACGGTGCGGCTGGACAAGGTCCAGTTTCTCGTGCTCGACGAGGCTGACCGGATGCTCGATATGGGATTTCTGCCGGACGTGCGCCGCATCGTCGAACGCTGTCCGCGCCAGCGCCATACCTCGCTTTTTTCCGCCACCATTCCGCCCCAAATCGAAACGCTCATCCAATGGGCGATGAAAAATCCGGAGACGATTCAAATTGGCGCGCGCCGGACGCCGGCCGAAACGGTGAAGCACGTCATCTATCCCGTGTCCGACTCGCAAAAATCCGACCTGCTGCTGGAACTGTTGAAACGCGTGGATTACAACTCGGTGCTGGTCTTCTGCCGAACGAAGCACGGCGCCGACCGCATCGCGCAATTGCTCAAGCGCAACAATCACGCCGTGGCGGTGCTGCACTCCAACCGCACGCAGCGCGAACGCGAGCAGGCGCTCAAGGGTTTTCGCGACGGACGATTTGAAGCGCTCGTGGCCACGGACATCGCCGCGCGCGGACTCGACATCGCGGACGTGAGCCACGTCGTCAACTACGACGTGCCGCAGCATCCGGAGGATTACATCCATCGCATCGGGCGCACGGGGCGCGCCGAGGCGAGCGGCGACGCCTTCACCATCATGACCGCCGAGGACGCCAGCCACGTGTTCGCCATCGAACGGTTCATCAGCCAGAAAATCCCGCGCGTGAAACTGGAAAATTTCAATTACAAATACACCATGCTGTTCGAGGAAGGAAAACCCGGCCAGCCAAAGGGTTTTCCCGGCAAAGCCCGCGGCGGACGCATCCGCGGCGGCTACCATTTCGGCATGGCCAGACGGAGAAGGTAGAACACCGCAACCGAATGGGCGGGGCGGTGTTGATTTAGTTATATGAGTGAACCGGAGAAAAAATCTTCGTTCAAACCCGACCTGATTCTTTGGGGCATGGTTGCTTGTCTGTTGGGGTTGTTTGCTTTGGTAGCGATACCAAATTGTATCAAAGAACCAAATACTTCTCCCGCCAATGCTTGCATCAATAACCTACGCCAAATTGATGCGGCAAAAAATGAATGGGCGTTGGAACACAATGCAAAGTCTAACGACGTTGTCACGATAAAAGACATCAGACCTTATATTGAACGCGAACGTAATAACCCTTTTATCAAACTCGATGCGAAGGGCAATCTTCCGAAATGTCCGTCAGGCGGCGTTTACACGATTGGAAAAATTGGCGAACCTCCGACTTGCTCGCTCGGCACCACGGTCAATCCGCCCCACGTTTTGCCTTGAGCTGCGTTGGAAGCGCCGTAGGCGCGAAATCTTTGTAGCATCCAAACCAAAAGAACGTTTCAAGCTCCGTAGGAGCGGTATATTCCCGGGCTATTTCGCTCCTACGGAGCTTGGTTCATTTCTGATTACAATTCTACAAATATGCCGCGCCTACGGCGCTCCAAAATGCCGCCGCCGGATTTGAAAAACGTCCGTTGATCTCATTCCCTTCGCGCGCGGCAACAAAAAACCCTCCCGGCGCGAACCGGGAGGGCGTTTGGAGATTCAACAGTTATTTTTTCATCTGCTGGTCGGTGGGAATCCGCATGCAATAAAACGAGCGATAGACGAAGGTCAGCGCCACCAGGAAAAAGACCGCGCCGACAATGGTCTTCACCGTCTGCGCCTGGATGCTGTGCCCGGCGATCATGTAAGTGCCTTTCATCGTCACGGCAATTTCCGCCGCGAGCAGGCCGAACAGCGTGGTGAACTTGATGACGGGGTTCATCGCCACCGAGCTGGTGTCCTTGAACGGATCGCCCACGGTGTCGCCGACGACGGTCGCCGCGTGCAGTTCCGTGCCTTTCTGTTTCAATTCCACCTCGACGATTTTCTTGGCGTTGTCCCACGCGCCGCCGGCGTTGGCCATGAAGATGGCCTGGAACAGACCGAAGAACGCGATGCCCACGAGATAACCGACGAAGAAATACGGATTGAAAAATGAGAGCGCCAGCGCCATGCAGAAAACCACAATGAAGATGTTGCGCAGGCCTTTCTGCGCGTAAATGGTGCAGATTTCGACGACCCGTTTGCTGTCGGCGATGGAGGCTTCCGCCTTGTCGAGCTTGAGATGTTCCTTGATGAACACGACCGCGCGATACGCGCCGGTGGCCACCGCCTGCGTGGAGGCGCCGGTGAACCAGTAAATGACCGCGCCGCCCATCAACAGGCCGAGGATGACCTGGGGACGGACGAGGCTCAACATGGCTTTAATGTCGAAGTTAGGGTCTTTTTGCAGGCCGATGTTCTGCAGCAGAATGATGATGCCGAAAATCATCGTGGTGGCGCCCACGACCGCCGTGCCAATGAGCACCGGTTTGGCCGTGGCCTTGAAGGTGTTGCCCGCGCCGTCGCCCTTTTCCAGTTCGAGCTTGGCATTCTCAAAATCGGGTTTGAACCCGAAATCCTTTTCGATTTCCGCGCGGACGTTCGGCACGGCTTCAATGCGGCTCAATTCATAAATGGACTGGGCGTTGTCGGTCACGGGGCCGAAACTGTCCACGGCGATGATGACCGGCCCCATCGCCAGGAAGCCGAACGCCACGAGGCCGAAGGCGAAGATGGGCGCAGCCCACTTGAATTGGTCCGGCATCAGGACGAGCAGGGCCGGATTCTGCGAAAACTTGTAGGCCGTGGCCATCAGCGTGATGATTACCAGCCCCATCCAGAACGCGCAGAAATTGCCCGCAACGAAGCCCGACAGGATGTTCAGCGACGCGCCGCCCTGGCTGGAAGCGGTGGTGATTTCGCGCACGTGCCGTGAGTGGGTGCTGACAAAGATTTTGGTGAATTCCATGATGAGCGGCCCGGCCAGTGTGCCGCAAGAAATGATGCCGGCCAGCACCCACCAGAGATTCGGGTTGTCCATGCCGGGGAACGTCTCGTGTCCGGGCAGCAGCAACCGGCTTGCGATAAAAGTGGCGGCGATGGAAACAATGGAGGTCAGCCATACCAGGTTCGTCAGCGGCTGTTCCCAGTTAAAATCTTTTTTGCCCTCGAAAATCGAGTCACTGGCAAATTTGTTCACGTAAAAGGAGGCGAGCGAGGTGATCACCATCATGCTTTGAATGGCGAAAATCCAGACTATGAGCTTGGCACTGACCGTCGGCGTCGTCGCCAGGGCCAGCCCGAGAAAGGCAATCAAGGCCACACCCGTCACGCCGTAGGTTTCAAAGCCGTCTGCCGTGGGGCCGACGGAATCGCCCGCGTTGTCGCCGGTGCAATCGGCGATGACGCCGGGATTTTTCGGGTCATCTTCCGGCAGGTTGAAAACAATTTTCATCAGGTCCGACCCGATGTCAGCAATCTTGGTGAAGATGCCGCCGCCGATGCGCAGCGCCGCCGCGCCGAGCGATTCGCCGATGGCGAAGCCGATGAAACAGGGCCCGGCCAAATCCGGCGGTATGAACAGCAGAATGCCAATCATGCAAATCAGTTCCACGCAAATCAGCAGCAGGCCGATGCTCATGCCCGAACGCAGCGGGATCATGAGCGTCTGGAGCGCGCTGCCCCGGAGCGAGGCGAACGCGGCGCGGCTGTTGGCGATGGTGTTGATGCGGATGCCGAACCACGCCACGCCATAACTGCCGAGGATGCCGACCACGGACCAGGCCAGGATGACGATGCCGTTGCGAATCAATTCGCCATGGGTCTTGACGGGATCGTTCCAGGGCAGCCCGACGAAGTAGTAAACCATGCACATGGCAATCAACGCCCAGAGCAGTACGAGGAATTTCCCCTGCTGTGCCAGGTACGTTTTGCACGTCTCCCAAATCATGTTGGAAACGTTGCTCATGGCCTTGTGCACCGGCAGGCCGCGGCACCGGTTGTATTCCCAAAAGCCGAACAGCACGCCAATCACGCAGACGACCAACCCCAAAAACAAAAGGGTACGGCCGCCTAGACTACCGCCCAGAAACGTCACGTCCTGCAGCGGTGGTAATTTAATGTCGGCATCACCCGCAAAGGCGTTGGCTCCCAAGGTCATCAGCGCCAACCACATTGCGCCACGAATGAACGATTTGGTTTTCTGCATAAGTTTGTTAAAACTACCGGATGGGCGCAAATCGGCCAACCTTTTTTTGGCAAAGGCTTGGCCGGAAATTGCCCTTCTTCCGTAGGTTTCACGGGGTTTCGAATCTTGGGTTAACTCGGTGGGGCGGGCGTCCTCGCGAGCCGGAACCAATGGAGTTTATTGTCAAAATCGGCTCGCCGGGAGTCTCGCCCCACCAATCCTTGGAAAAACCGACCGTTCCCTGATTTTTTGACTGAAAGTTCTTTAAGCTGGCTTCTTTGACCTTGCCGCTGATTTTGAGTTTCCCCATGCTGGCGCGCGATGGCGGAACGTCCCATCTCCACCTTGAACAAGCCGGACGTCGCGTTGGAACTGACGCTGCGGCCGTCGCTGTTTTCCGAATTCACCGGCCAGCCCAAGGTCAAGGAACGGCTTGAAATCGCCGTCGCCGCCGCCAAAAAGCGGAAGGAAGCGCTCGACCACATCCTGTTGAGCGGCCCACCCGGCCTCGGCAAAACCACGCTCGCCTACATCCTCGCCAAGGCCATGGGCACGAACATCAAAAGCACCAGCGGCCCGACCATTGAGAAGGCCGGCGACCTCGCCGGCCTGTTGACCAATCTCGAAGAAGGCGACGTGCTGTTCATTGACGAAATCCATCGCCTGCAAAAAACCATCGAGGAGTATCTCTATCCGGCGATGGAGGACTTCAAGCTCGACATCATCATTGACCAGGGACCGAACGCCCGCAGCGTGCGGCTCAATCTCCCGCGCTTCACACTCATTGGTGCGACTACGCGCAGCGGCCTGCTCACCGCGCCGTTGCTCACGCGCTTTCCCATTCGCGAGCGGCTCGATTATTACGTCACCGAAGATTTGGAAACCATCACCGTCCGGTCGGCGCGGCTGCTGAATGTCGAGATCGAACCCGCCGGCGCGCACGAAATCGCCCGGCGCAGCCGCGGCACGCCGCGCATTGCCAACAATCTGCTCCGCCGCGTGCGCGATTACGCCCAGGTCAAACACGAGGGCCGCATCACCGCCGCCATTGCCGACAAGGCGCTGGCGATGCTGGAGATTGACCAGAACGGCCTCGACGAAATGGACAAGCGCCTCCTCGAAGCGGTTATCACGAAATTCGGTGGCGGACCGGTCGGCATCAGTTCGCTGGCGGTGGCCGTGGGCGAGGAGCCGGACACGCTGGAAGAAGTCTATGAACCGTATCTCATCATGGAAGGCTATCTCAAGCGCACGTCCCAGGGCCGCGTGGCGACGGAATTGAGTTACAAAAAGCTTGGACTCAAACCGGGTAGCGGAAAACAAACAGGATTGTTTTGACCTGGTATTGTTATTGTGCAGTTTCGATTGCCACCGGCGTGCTGGCGCTTCGGCGATTGTCGAAGCGCACGGCGGGACGATTGAAGTGGCGAGCCAGCCGGACGCCGGAACAACCTTCACCGTCCGGCTGCCGGCAACGTAGCGCAGGCGTCCCGCCTGCTCATGCCGGCGAAAAATCGGAACAATTTCATTTTCCAAACGTTCGCACCGGTGCGTCCGCTAAAGCAGGCGAGACGCCTGCGCTACAATTAACGCAAAAAAAGTTCCGCCGCCGCGTCGGCAAAGCGCAGTCCCTGCGGTGTGAGACGAAAACGGTCCGGCAAAATTTTCCCCCAGCCGCACTCGGCGAGCCGGTTCATTTCCGTTGGCCATTCACGGCGCAAATCAAAGCTGGTCACGCGCTGAAATTCTGCAAACGGCCAGCCGGCCACCATCCGCAAGCCGAATGCCGCGGTTTCCCCGGCGCGTTTCAACGGGGGCAGTTCTTCGCGCGATTCAATGGCGCGGACTCCTTTTTCCAACTGCTCGCAGTAAAGCAGCGTGTTCGACCAGTTTTTCGTCCGCACCCCGCGCACATAACTCGTCGCGCTGGGGCCGAGGCCGTAAAACGCGCCGCCACGCCAGTAATTCACGTTGTGCCGGCACGCGAAATTGGGGATTGGATTCTGGGGTCTGGCATCTGGGGTCCGGGTTGGCGTGCGTTCTTCTAAATTCAAATCGGCAATCGGCAATCGGCAATCGGCAATCCGTCCATCCCGCGCGAAGTTGGCGACCTCATATTGCCGGAAACCGGCGGCCGTTGCTTGTGAGACGAATTCCTCGTACATCGCGCAGGCCAGGTCTTCGTCCAGGTCGAATTCGCCGGCCTGCAGTTGTGCGAACAACGGCGTATCATCTTCGTAAATAATTTCGTAACTGGACAAATGCTCGCTGCCCAGCGCCAGCACCCCAGCCAGGGTCGCGCGCCAGATTTTCAGTGTCTGGCCGGGAATGGCGAACATCAGATCGAGGTTCAAGTTGTCGAAGCCGGCGCGCCGCAAAATGTCAAACGATTTGAAAACCATTTCGCGCGAGTGGATCCGGCCCAGCCGGTCAAGCAAGGCTTCGTCGAGCGACTGTACGCCCATCGAAATCCGGTTCACGCCGAAGGCGCGGAGCAATTTTGCCTTGTCGGGCGAGACCGTGGCGGGATTGCATTCGACGGTGAACTCCTCCGCGCCGAGCAAATCCAGCCGCTCCATCGCATCAAGGATCTGTTCCCACTGGCGGAGAGTGAGCAGCGACGGCGTGCCGCCGCCGAAGAAAATGGTTTGGGGCGCGAGGTCGCCGGCGACGATTTCCAGTTCACGAACCAGTGCGGCCACGTAACGGTTTACCAATTCTCCCGACGCCGGTTCGGAATAAAAGGCGCAATACGCGCATTTCTGCGCGCAGAACGGGACGTGAAGGTAAAAGCTCGTGACGCGGGCCGGGGTCAGATGCGGCATGGACACAAATTAGCCGCGTTTCCCGGCGTCGGCGAACGAAAACTGCCGCCGCGAAATTTTCAATTTTGACACGATGCCGGCGCCTACGAGGGATGCAGGCGCTGCACGTTCTGGGCTTTCAAGCCTTTGTCGCTGGATACGATTTCAAAGGAGACTTCCTCGCCTTCATTGAGGGTTTTAAACCCGGTGCCGAGGATGGACGAGTGATGCACGAAAACGTCCTGGCCGGTACTTTGGGCGATAAAGCCAAACCCTTTCTTGTTATCGAACCACTTTACTTTGCCGCTAGCCATATCCAACTCCTGACTTTTTTTTGAGGTTGCCGCTCAAAATAAAAACGGACACCACTGGAAAACAGCTAATGTCCGCAAATTACTTTCGGAAACGTTTCATGCCTCAATTCGGGGCGAGATTATAGATTGGTGCCACCCGAGTCAAGCATTAGTTATTCAGACTCACTCAACCTGAAGCGCCTGGTTCAAAAGCTCCGGCAGGTGGTCCAACAGCGCAGTTTCGCTAACGACCAGTTTGGCCCCCGCCTTTTGCGCGGCGGCCTGCAATTCCGCCGCCCGTTCGCTCGCAAATGCCACAACTGGAACATGTTGCGTGGCGGCGTTGGCTTTGAGCGCGGCGATGGCCAGGCAAACGTCGCCCTCCTTCGATTCCAAATCCACAAACACCAGCATCGGACCCAAGCTATGCGCGCAGCTCTGGAATGCCGCCAAATCGTTCAAAGCTTGTACGCGGTAATTCATATCCTGCAGCCGGTTTACCAGTTGGCTGCCGGGCATCAGCTTTTCGTAAAAAACGAGCGCCAGCGGTTGTGTCATGTGCCCAGCGTGGAGGTTGGCCGGGAAAAATGCAAAACGTTTCGTGCCGACGGTTTGACCTCTGTTCAGGCAGGGGGAGCGCTGTGTTGCTGAAAACCGTCGGGAATCTAAATTCCTTCCGGCCCGCCACGGCGTGGGGTGTAAATCGACCGGTCAATCCGCCGCAACTTGTCGCGCCAGGGTCCAACGAAGGCGGCAGAAGGCACAAAGAACGGAAAAACCGGCAAGGGCGGCTCGGACTTCGATCCCAAGGGCAAAAGCGACAACGAAGTCATGCGCTCATCCTCGTCCTCGAAAACCACGAAATACGCGCCTGGTCGTGCCGTAACGTCGTGGAGGCGGATGGGGTGACGGCAACCGATTACGGTTTCGCGCGCTGCGCGGCGACTTGCGCGGGCGTGACCGGCCCGGCGGCGGGGGCGAAGTTCTTCCGGAGATAGTTGATCACACTGGCGAGATCGTCGTCGCTCAGGAAGGCGAAGGGGGGCATGACATTGGAAAATTTCTCGCGGTCGGGCGGCAGCACGGCGGCGGGGCCGCGCAACAGCACATTGATGAGCCGGGTGGAGTCGCCGGCGACAACGGCGCTGCCGGCCAGGGCGGGTTGCATGTTGGGCACACCGCTGCCGTTGGGCATGTGGCAGGCGGCGCAGGTCTGCAGGTAGATTTTCCCGCCAGGCGTGTCGGCGCCGATGGGTGCGGCGGCCGGCACGGGCGTGACAACGGATTTGCCGCCGGCGGCCGGGGAAATCTCCCCGGTATAAATGATGCGCCAGATGCGGCCCTTCTCCGTGTCGGTCACGTAGAGCGAGCCGTCGGGGCCGACCGCGACGCCGCAGGGACGGAAGCGCGCGTCACGTGTGCTGAAAAAATATTCCAAACCGGCGAAGCCGTCAGCGAACGTCTCGTATTTTCCGGTCGGCATCCCCTTTTCGTCGAACGGAATAAAGACCACCTTGTAGCCCGCCTGCGGGCGGGGCGCGCGGTTCCACGAGCCGTGAAAGGCAACGAACATGCCGCCGCGGTATTTTTCGGGAAACTGCGTGCCGGTATAGAGCGCCATTTGCAGCGGCGCCCAGTGCGCGGGAAACGCGAGCACGGGTTTGTCGTAGGCGGGATTGTCGTCGCGCTTGTGGTTGTCGCCGCCGAACTCGGGCGCGACCATGCGCGCATTCTTGATCGGGTCCCAGTAGGTGTAGGGCCAGCCGAGGTTGACGCCTTCGCGCAGGACGTGCATTTCCTCGGCGACGCGCTCGGCGTTGTCGAGGGCGTCGTAGTGATCCGGATCGACGTCGTTCAGGTTGTCGCGCCCCATCATCACCATGAAGAAATTGCTTGAGACCGGGTTCCACGCCAGGGCGAGCGAGTGGCGGTGGCCGGTGGAGAAATGCAAGCCGTCGGCCTGCGTCTGGTTGAGCCGGTTGGCGTCGAACCGCCAGAAACCGCCGTGGTTTTTCAAAAATTCGGTCGCGGCCTTGCCCTTGGCGCCGAGCCGGCGGTCACCATCGCTGTAAACGTTGTAAGGCGCGCCGACCTCGACCAGCAGCCGGCCCTGATCGTCGAAAGCGAAGCACTTGGCGTCGTGCTGCCTCCCGGCGGGCAGGCTGGAGACAATCGTTTCGGGCTCGCCCGAAGGCACGAGTTCGCCGGGCGTGTATTTATAGCGGTAAACCCCGGTCCGGGTGGAGTAATAGAGCCAGCCGTCATGGAGCGCGACGCAGGTGCCGGGACCGGAACTGAACTCCTGGATCACGTCAGCCCGGCCGTCGCCGTTGGTGTCGCGCAACGCGAAAATGCCGTCGAAATAAGATTTGGCGTAGATATCACCATTGGTGGCGATGGTCAGGAAGCGGAGCTTGTCACTGTTGTTGCCGATCTTGCGGTGGGTGACCAGGTTGTCGGCAACCACCAGGGCGCGGAAACCGGGTGGCAGGGTGATGGCCCCGTCATCCGGATCAGGCACCGGCAGCGCGGCGCGCATTGGCCAGACCGACAGCAGTGAGGCAAAGGTGAAAACAAGGAAGCGGAGCGGATTCATCGTTCGGGTGTAAAAGGGTCAAAATCTTGCATACCGAAAGCCACCTGGTTCAAATATCATGCGCTTATCAAAGCACATCTGTGAGTCATCATCAAGGATAATGAGGATTATTACCGGCCTGTGCCGGATGGTTTACGAACCATTTGATTCTCTGTTCAGCGAGTCCAGACTGGCGATGGTCCTTCCATCCAAGCCTGTCGCACCTCAATTCGATGTTCGGCGTCCGATGTTGGATGTTGGATGTTCGATGTTCAAGGTTCAGGGTTCAAGGTTCAACGGCGCAGTCAGAACATCGGTAACGCTCGTGGGTCAATACATCGGTAACACTATTGTGGTTAGAGGTTACATATTTGGTTTCCTTTGACCAGCTTCCTGCGGGCGGATATCCGCCCGCAGGAAGCTCTCCGTCGTGGGATCAATCCAG
>Ga0187874_10002340_pt1 | contig 14673 bp, 13 predicted proteins | sample June2016WEW_16_1_3_FD_132993 | JGI IMG/M metagenome (GOLD analysis project Ga0187874, IMG submission 132993) | Peatland microbial communities from SPRUCE experiment site at the Marcell Experimental Forest, Minnesota, USA - June2016WEW_16_150 | ecosystem: Environmental > Terrestrial > Soil >... | reverse complement strand
GCTTGGGCGGCAGGGTGGAACGAGGACCCGAAGCCGTTCGTCTGGCACAAGAGCGCCGAGGAGATCCTCGAGCGACTTGCGGGCTACTGCTCGGCGGTGACCGAAAACAGCAGCGCTTCACGCCGACACGTCACTAGCGGACCATTAGGTTGCGGTCGGCTCCACTTACCAGAAACGTCAGCCGGACCTAAGAGCGGGCCAGCGCCCGCTCTTAGGAAGCTCCCCGAGGTGCACCACTCTCCATTGCTTGCCTGTGGTCGCAGGCACGAGCTCGGACCACGATCCGGTCGGGAGGTCGAGCCTCGCGGAGCTGAGAGCCGGGAGCAGTCGCGCGAGAAGCGCCCGCAGCACGGCATCGTGGGTGACGAGCGCCACGCCGGCTTTCACGTCCCCGACGGCTGCAGCGCTGGCCTCCGCTGTAGCGACGGCGTCGAGAAATGCCTTGTCCGTCCTGTCCTCGAGCAACTGCCAAGCTTCGACGAGGGGGGCGGAGTCGATAGTCCCGAACCGCTCCTCGACTTGCTCGAGCGAGTGTCCCGCCCACTCGCCGTAGAAGCGATCACTGAGGCGGTCGTCGATCGTGAGGAGCACCCCCGCGGCAGCAGCCACCGGACGCGCCGTGTCGACGGCACGCCTCAGCGGGCTCGACACGACCGTGCTCAGGGGCACTCCGCGAAATACCTCGCCGAGCGCGGCAGCCTCTGCCTCACCGCTCGCGTTCAACGGGACGTCGAGCTGTCCTCGGAGCACGCCGGCGGCATTGAGAGCTGTCTCGCCGTGTCGGACGAGGAAGACGTGCACGACTACCACGCGTAGACGAGATAGGCGACCACGAGAACCACGAGGATGTAGAGGAGGTACTGGTTGACGTCGCCCGACTGGATCGGTTGGAGGAGACGGGCGAGCGCCTTCACGAAACGGGCGATCGGTCGGTACAGGTACTGCTCGAAGATCGGCTGGACCTTGGTCCGGTAGTGCACCGGACCGGAGCTTCCGGCCGGATCGTCCGATGCCCGGTCGATGTGGATGTCTGGGCGGTAGAGGCGCTGGAAGGTCACCCGGACGGGGTTCGAGAACGTCGTTGCGGTGTACTGCATTCGTGCCCTGTACGACATGAGGCCACCGTCCCAGACCGGGACCCGTTGCGTGGCTCCCCGAGGGCGACTGGCCGCGTAGATGGCGATAGGAACGACGGTCACCGCCACGAGGAACACGGCCAGGTAGGTGGGCGAGAAGCCGGAGAAGTTCGTGTGCCCCGGGATGACGGTGAGGTTGGACACGAGAAGCATTGGGCGCAGCTGCACGCCCGTCACGCCCCGCACGACGTGGTCAAGCGCGACAAGCACCGCAGGCGCACCGACTCCGAGCGCCACACAGGCAGCCGCCAGCAGACCTGGCCCGAGGACCGGCTGGCCTGTCTCGGTTGCCCTGGCTGCCTCGGCGCTTCGGGGCATGCCTAGGAAAGCGATTCCGAAGGCTCGCGCGAAGGCGAGCACGGCGAGCCCGGCCGTGAGGCCGATCGTGGCGGCGGCAATCAGGATGAGGACACCGACGACGTGGCTGTGGACGCGGAATCCCTGGAAAAGCCCCTCGAACAACATCCACTCGCTCACGAAGCCGTTGAGGGGAGGCAATGCGGCGATGCCGAGGGTGCCGACGAGGCTGATCACCGAGCTCGCTCGCATGTGGTGCACGAGCCCGCCCAGCCGGTCGAGGTCCCGGATCCCGCTCGCATGCTCGACGACGCCCGCCTCTAAGAAGAGCAAGGTCTTGTAGGTCCCGTGGTTGACCACGTGGTAAAGGGCGACGAGAAGCAGGAACGCGCCGAGGACCGGCTGGTGGTAGTACGAGAAAGTCATCGACGCCCCGACGGAGGTCATGATGATCCCCACGTTCTCCACGCTCGAGTAGGCAAGGAAGCGCTTCAAGTCGCGCTCGACGACCGCGTAGAGGATGCCGATGAGCGCGGAGAACGCACCGAGTGCCATCACAAGCAGTCCCCACCATAGGGGCCCATGGCCGAGCAGCTCGAAGCCGAAGAGCATCACCCCGTACACGCCGAGCTTGATGACGAGCCCTGAGAGGTAGGCCGAGCCGTCCGCGGGAGCCACCGGGTGAGCGGCCGGAAGCCAGATGTGCAACGGGGCGAGCCCCGCCTTGAAGCCGAATCCGAGGAGCGCCAACACGAACGCCGTGCTCCTCCAGCCGATGGGGATCGACTGCGCGTGAGCGGCGATGACCGAGAGATCGAGGCTGTGGGCATGGGTGGCGAGGATGACGAAGGCGGCGACCACCATGGCGAAGCCCACCTCGCCGAGCGCCAGGAAGAGGAAAGCGCCCTCGCGCACCCCTGCCCGGCGCCAATGGCGGAGGATCACGAGCGAGCAGGCACGGGTCATCGACTCCCAGGCGATGAGGAACGTAGTGACGTCGCCGGCGACGAGCACGGCAAGGGAGGCCAACGCTGCCAGGTTGTAAGCGCACAGGTAGGCGGCAGTCCCGCGCTCCGGCTTGTGGTAACGGGGGGCGTAGCAGCCGATGGCAAGGGTGACGAGGCCGAGCAGGACAAGGAACGCGCTGGCAAGCGGAGCCGCCCGCAGATCGAGGCGCCCGACGACATTGCCGGCACCGAGCGTCGTGGTTGTGGCACGACCGCGCATGGCAAGAAGGACGCCGCCAACGAGGCAGGCCGCGCCACCGGCCGCCGAGACGGCTCCTGCTGCCAAAAGGAAGATTTTCCGCGAAGCCCCGAGGCCAAGGCCGGCCGCCAAGACCCAGGCGGTGCCGGCGGCCCAAAGGAGCGGGGCGGTCACTTTGATGTCTCCTCTCCCGCTACAAAGCTGAGCGCGCCCACTCTTTCCGCGAGCCGGCCGACGGCGACGAGCAAGCCCTGCAAGAGGGCGAGGGGACTGGGCGGGCAGCCGGGGATGAAAACGTCGACGGGTAGGACCTGGTCGAGCCTGCCCCGGACGATCTCGTCCTCATCGAACACTCCGCCGAGCGGGCATGCTCCGACGGCGACTACGAGCTTCGGCTCCGGCATGGCTGCATAGGTCTTCGCGAGCGGCAGTTCCATCACCCGCACGACAGGGCCCGTCACCATGAGCAGGTCGGCGTGGCGCGGGGCGGGGGTGAAGAAGAGCCCGAGGCGGTGCAGGTCGTAATGGGGGGCAAGCAGGAGACGGATCTCCGACTCGCAGACGGCGCACGAGCCCGTGTCGATCGTCCGGATGTGTAAGCTCCGGCCGAAGAGCCCGTGGATGTCGCCGGCAAGCCTCGCAGCGAGGCGATCCTCTTCGTGTCCCGGCACGGCCATTGCGCGGCTCACTTGTCACCGCCTTGAATGGGGATCCGCTTCACCAGGTGGGCGCGCGCGGTGGCAGCGAGCTCGAACACCCCGCTCGTCGTGACGGCATCGGGGGCGATGCGCTGGCACGTCCCACAGGCCGTGCAGGCACCGACGTCCAACACGAGCTCCCGGTCCTCCTGCCGCAATGCGCCGCTCGGGCAGCTCTCGACCAGCCGGTGGACGAGCTCGGCGGTGAGCCGCGACGGGACGAAACTCGGCGGCGTTGGGAGCGCCGAGGCCCAGGGATCGAGGACGGAGGGGTACCTCGTCGTCACCACCTGTCGGCCAAGCCCGCGAAGGAACCAAAGTGCCATCAGCAGGCGAACCCGGCAACGGTCAGCCAGAAGCTGGCCTCGATGATGGGTATGTCGGTGAACACATTGCGCGACCGGGCGGCGTCGTCGAAGGCCCGCCAGTTGCGCACCGAGCCCGGGCGAAGCCGCGCTCGTGTGATGCGGCCGGCCTCGTCGAGCGCCAGCCACGTGAGCGACTCACCGCGGGAGGACTCACACCAGCCGAGCGCCGCACCCGGCACCGGATTTAAAGCCGCCTCGTCCACTCCGGATCCGAGGCCCGCGCCGACCAGTTCCGAAACGAGCCGCGCCGACTCCTCGACCTCCTCGAGCATGACCTGTACCCGCGAAAGCACGTCGCCTCCTTGGCAGAACGAGACGTGCTCCCCGAGCTTGCCGTACGGCCCGAACCGATGGTCCCGACGGCAGTCGATATCCTGACCCGAAGCCCTGGCGACCGGTCCGACCAGCCCGAGGCGCCCGGCCGCCTCAGGCGTGACGATCCCGCACGCCTCGAGGCGGTCGAGAAACGAGTTCGTCGTCATGAGGGCGTCCGCCACCCGGCGAAATTCGCCGAGCGCGTCCGGCAGCTGGGTTCTGAGAGCGGCCGTGTCAAGAGGGCGGCTCACGCCCCCGATCGCGAGCAGCCCGAACAGATAGCGGTGCCCTGCAACGGCCAGGTTCACTCGGAGGAACTGCTCCAGGGCGATCTCCGCCTGCGCCTGACCGACCGAGAGCCCTGTCGACTGGGCGACCGCCGCGACCGCCGCAGCATGGTTGTAGAGCCGTTCGAGCTCCAGGGCGACAGCCCGGGTCCGCTCGACCTCTTCGGAGACGGTGACACCAGCGATGGACTCTGCCGCCTGGCAGAAGGCCCACGAGTTGCCAACTGCCGAGAGCCCCTCAGCCCGCTCGACGAAGAACAGGGCGCGAGTGGTGTCGAGGCCCTGCAGACGTCGCTCTATCCCGCGGTGTTTGTGCCACTGCAGCAGATAGAGGTCGATCACCTCCTCGCCGCTGGTGACGAGACCCATGTAAAGCGACTCCTGCCCGACGGCCCGAACCGGACCGTACGGGAACTCGAAGGCCTCACCGGCGACGAAGAAGGCGGCATGGACCTCCCTGGGCACGTGTGTCGGAGCCGATCCGAGCCGCGGGAAGCTCTGGTGGGCAAGTGGAGGCACGATCACCCAGTTGAGCGGCTTGCCACCATGGGGTCGTACACCGAACTGCTCGTAGATCTCGCATTCCTCGAGGAAGGCCGCCGGCTCGATCTCAGAGAGCGGGGGGTACTCCTGGCCATCGACCGGCCATTCGAGCACGGCGTAGGCGCCCTCGCGATCGAGGGCGTACACGGCCCGCAGGACGGGCTTCTCGTCCTCCAGGGCACCAAAAAGGTCTGCGAGACGAACCTTCCCGCTCGCGGAAAGGCCGGAGACGACGCGTTTGAGGTCGGCGACGTCCACCCGGGCGAGGTCGACGCCGGGCTGGATACTTCGCCATGGGCCGCCGCTTGCCGACGCCAACATCTCGCGCACCGTGGAAATGGCACCCTCCTGCGGCTCCCGGGCGAGATCGCTCATGAGATAGCCCTTACCGCATGCATCAGGATCTCGTTCAGTCCGCCCGGGATCCACACGCCGAGGAGAGCGAGAACGCCCAGCCCGCCGACGAGCGGGAACGCGGCGAGGATCCGGCCAGAGCGGCGAGGGTAAGGATGAAGCGGCTCCGGGCCGTCGCCGGTTGCCATGGCCAGGGTCGTGCCGACGAGGGCGATGAAGCCGACGACGAGTAGGAGGAGAAAGACCCCGGCCAGGAGAGGAGCCGCTCCTGCGAAGCCGGCACGGACGATCGTGAGCTCGGAGAGGAACACCCCAAAGGGCGGACAGCCCGCGACTGCGAGCGCGGCGAGCACGAGGACGCCTCCGGCGAGCGGGAGCGCGCCGAGCGCGCCGCGAACTTCTGAGGACTCACGAGTCTTGTAACCGAGGACGAAGTCACCGGACGACAAGAAGAGGACTGCTTTTCCGATGGCATGGTTGAGCACCTGCAACAAGGCACCGTAGAGGCCGAGAACGCCGCCGAACCCGAGCGCCACGGCGACGATGCCCATGTGTTCGATAGAGGAGTAGGCAAAGAGCCGTTTGAAGTTGCCTCTCCGCACCATGAAGATCACTCCGACGAACAACGTGAGGAACCCGAAGACGAGCAAAACGTGGTCGGGATAGGCGCTGCCCAGCCCCGCCTTGGCGATGGCCTGGAAACGGATGACGGCGTACATGCCGGTGTTGAGAAGGGCCGCCGACAGCATGGCGCTCGCCGGGCTCGGCGCTTCGGAGTGCGCGTCGGGCAGCCAGGTGTGCATCGGTGCGAGACCGACCTTGGTGCCGTAGCCGACAACGGCGAGCAAGAAGGCGAGTCGGAGGCTTCCCGGCTGGAGGGCGTGGGCGTGGAGGAACAGGTAGGGCCAGGTGAGGCGTTCACTCGAGGTGAGATGGACAGCGCTCCCGGCGTAGAAGAGCCAGAGCGTAGCCAAAAGGGCGATCGTCACGCCGAGCGAGCTGATGATCACGTACTTCCAGGCCGCCTCGAGCGAGCGAGCCTTGGCCTCGAGACCTACGAGCGCCGCGCTCGCGAGCGTGCTCGCTTCGATCAGCACCCAGAGCAGGCCGAGGTTGCCGGCGAAAAGAGAGCCGAGCATGCCAGAGGCGAAGACAGAGAAGAAGACGAAGTAGAGCCTCACCTGGAACGAGCTGAGCTCGCCTCTGTCCTCCTCCACCCGCATATAGGCGGCCGAGCCGAAGGCGGCGAGGACAACGACGAGAGAGACGGTGATGGCAAAGAACACAGCCAGCGGGTCGACGTAGAGAAATCCCCCGATCCCCTGCACATGGGGTCGCCCGGTCGCAGCGGCCGCGAGGACGATGCTCGCGGCAAACGAACCGATGGCGCCGGCGACGAGGGCGTAACCAGCGCCCCGGGCCCGACATCTCGCCGCGACAGCGATCACCCCGGCGAGGGGGAGCAGCACGACAAGGGCGACGAGGGCGATCACCCGCGGAGCTCCATCAACTCAGCGGACGTCGCCTCGGCAAGGCGGCGCGTGATCCCCGAGACGAACACCACCATGATCAGGACCGCCGCCACGAGGTCCAAGAAGACCCCGGCCTCGACGATGAAGGGGAAGCTGGCCACCAAGGTGATGGCTCCGAGGAAGAGCCCGTTCTCGGTGATGAGCCAGCCGATCAGCTGGGCCACTGTGTGACGGCGGACGACCATGATGAGCGCCCCCAGCAGTACGACGGCAGTCGAAAGCGGCACCACCGACGAGGCGACAACGCCGTGGGGCAGGTCTTGGGCGCGGACCGCCAGATAGGCAAAGGCGGTCAGCAGGGCGCCGATGAAGAGCGAGGTCGAGAGCCCCGTAGTCATTGCGGTGTCGCGCTTCAGCTCGAGGCGGCGTAGCAGCAAACGGCGCGTGGCGAGCGGGATCGCGAGGCCCTTTACGACGAGAGTGATGACGGCGAGCGCCCACAATTGGGCGTTGTCGTAGTGGTAGGCGACAACGGCAGCGGCGAACGACAGCATGATCGACTGGAGCCCGTAGTAGGCGACGTACCGGTTGAACAGTTTGGAGCCGAGGCAGGCGAAGGCGGCGAGGAGGATCACAACCGCGCTCAACGAGAGGAGCGTTCCCTCGATCGAGCTCGACGACAGGCTCTGCACGGCTACGCCCCGATCACATACGAGGTCACGACACCAACCAGGGCGATCAGAAAGGCGGCGCCGAGGAACTCGGCGATGCGGAAGAAACGCAGCTTCGCGAAGGAGGTGTCGATCACCACGACGACCAGACCGCAGACGGCGAGCTTGCACAGAAGCACCGGGACGGCGACGAGGCCGCCGATGATGCTCGTCGCGTTGCCGAGCCCCCAGGGGAAGACGAAGACGTTCATGAAGATCGCCGACATCAGAAAGAACTTCATCGAGGCGGCCCAGCGCATGAGGGCGTAGCGACGCCCGGAGTACTCGAGCACGCGGCCCTCCTCGATCATCGAGATCTCGATGCTGCCACTGGGGCTCTCGATCGGGATGCGGCCGTTCTCGACGAGGATGATCATGAAGAAGGCGATCAAACCGAGCACATGAGTCGGGAGCACCCGGGCGTAGGCCGACGCAGCCAGGGCGTGATTCATGAGATAAGGGTTGTCAGAGGCGGAGAGTACCCCGACGGTGAAAAAGACGATGATGAGAGCCGGCTCGGTGAGACTTCCGATCCAGGTCGCTCGACTCGCCCCGAGGCCGCCGTTCGGGCTGGCCGTGTCGAGGGCGGCGAGTGCTGTGACGAAGCTTGCGAGGGTGAGGACGAAGGCCCCGCCGATCAGGTCGGCGAGGAAGGCGAGCGGGAGTGGGTTGCTCGTGATGACCGGGACGATGACAGAGACCGTCAGGTAGCAGGAGAAGACGACAAAGGGAGCCGCTTGGTAGACGTAGGACGCCTGATCGCTCACCGTCTCGCCCTTGCGCAGGAGCTTGGCAAGGTCTCGGTAGGGCTGAAGGATGCTCGGGCCCCGCTTGGAGGCGATGACGGCCTCGGCTCTTGCGAGAACGCCTACGTACAAGGGCGCGAACACAAGAACGACGAGACTTTGCACTACCTGCAGCACTATCCCAACAGGCACCCAGACTTCACCCTTTCAGCTGACCACGGCCAGAATCGAGGTAGAAGCCATCAGCGGAGCGAGTAACTCGCCCCACGTAGCGCGGGCCTCATCGCGTCACGCCGTCATGATACTCAACTCCCCGGCAAGCCCGGCAATGTTCGAAAGAAGCGGCAGCTGAGATCGACAAAGATCCTCTGCAGCCTCGGGCTCTGAGATCCAAGGCGGACGATCGTCGAGCTTCCAACCGATTCTCGTGGGCTGGGATGAGTCGAGGTACACCCGCCAAGCCTTTCGCTCCGCAGTGCACTTTGCAGAAGAGCTTCGGGCCGAAGTCGTCATTCTGGCCGGGCCGACGCGTCATTCACATGCCGAGACCGCGGACCAGGTCGTCGAAGACGTGGCTTAACGGGGCCGCGAGGCCCTGGCCGAAATGACGGCCAAGGCCCGACATGAAGGCATCCCTGCTACCGTCCCTATCCGTCGCGAGGTGATCGAGGCAGATCAGACAGGTTCCGGCGTTCGACGCTCACGTGCGCGAGCACGGCTTCGATCCCGTCAATCGCCGGGAGGCACGAAGTCGATGCCGCGGTGCGCCCACGTATCGGCGGGGCGAGCGAGCACCAAGCCCGTCACGACGGTTGTCCGGTGATGGTGGTCGGTCGGGCTGACCGTATCGTCGCTCAGCCTCGGTCGCCCTTGAAACGCGGCGCACCTGCCTGCGGACGTTTCGCCAGGAACACCCGCCCGACCTTGATCGCCTCCCGGCCGCCTCATCCCCGGTCGCTCCGGCCGCTTCGGCAAGGGCGACGCAGGCTCGCTGCAGCTCGTATCGCCCGTCGACTCGCTCTGACATGGCCGCTTCCGGTCGCGTGGTTAGCCTCCAGGGGCCATCAGCCGCGCAGGCGGTTCTCAGGCCAGCCCCGTCGCGACGTTCATGATGTCCCGGCCAGAGCGTGCCTCCGATCCACCGACGGTCATGGACTAAGGTCGTCCTAACGGGCATCCCCCGCCCGGCGATGGATCCCGCCGGGGCCGGCCCACTGGTCGGTCGACGTGCCGAAACGGCTGATGGTTCCTACCTCGTATGACGAGGGAGGTGACATGTTGCCTGTCGTCCGGACGCCGTGGTGAAGTCGGGCGACCACCCTGATGCAAATGGCGCGGACGGAGCACCGGCGCGCCCGATCGGTGATGAGACCACACCGCCGCCTGAGGCGTGGACCAGCCCCGGCGTCATCGGCGTGGCTGCCTCCAGCCTCTTCTCAGACTCGGGCCACGAGCTCACGACTGCTCTGCTCCCGAGCTTCCTCGTGTCGGTCCTGCATGCCTCCGCCGCGACACTCGGGGTGATCGAGGGAATCAGCGACGGGCTGCTCGGCGTCGCCCAGCTCGCGACCGGGCCGATCGCCAACGACCCCCACAAGCGTGGCCGGCTCGCGGCGGGCGGCTACCTCACCACGGCGGTCGCCACCGGTGCCATCGGCCTCAGCGTCGCCACATGGCAGGCGGGGACCCTTCGGGCGCTCGCCTGGGTGGCGAGGGGGGCTCGCTCGCCGGCCAGGGACTCGCTTTTAGCATCCCTGGCCCCACCGACGGCCGCCGGGAGGGCATTCGGGCTGGAACGAGCAGGCGACAACCTCGGCGCCGTGGCCGGACCGCTGCTCGCCGTTGCTTTCGTGAACATGCTCGGCATCCGCACGACGATGCTGCTCGCGCTGGTTCCCGGGCTGTTCGCGGCGATCGCCATCACGGTGGCAGTGCGGGATGCACGACGGACGCCAGTCGCACGAGCGCGTCGGGCGGGGTTCGAGATGGCAAGGCTGCGAAGGGCGGGGCTCTTTCGAGCGATGGTGCCGATCGGGTTGTTCGAGGTAGGCAATGTCGCCACCACGCTGCTCATCCTGCGTGCGACTCAGCTTCTTCACACAGGTGCGCGCTCGCTTGTTGCTGCCGCATCGCTTGCGATCCTCATCTACGCCGCCCACAATGCCGTCGCTTCTGCCGTCGCTTTCGGCGGCGGCCACTGGATCGACAAGTCCGGACCTCGGATCGTCTTCGCCTTGGGCGCTGTGTGTTATGTCGGGGGCTACGCGGGCTTCGCGCTCGGACCGCGGAGTTGGCCGCTCTTGCTGGTCGCATTCTCGCTTGCCGGAAGTGGGATAGGGCTCGCCGAGACGGCGGAGTCGGCACTCGTTGCGGCGTTGCTTCCCGACGAGCTTCGCGGTGCCGGGTTCGGGCTTCTGGGCGGGGTACAGAGCGCCGGCGGCCTTTTGGCCTCGACCGCGGTCGGCCTCATCTATGCCGCTGTCTCGCCGCGGGCCGGCTTCGCCTATGCCGCTTCTTGGATGCTTCTCGCCGCCTTCGCATCCACGCTACTTAGGCGGTCACCATGAACATCAAAGCTCAAGGCTGGCAAGCCGGTCTGACCGGATCGGCATGGTCGCAGCCTCGCGATCTTCGGTGGCGTCTCATGCCTGTCGCGGTTTGCATCCTCGTCGTCACTGCGATCGGCGCGAGCGCAGAGAGCTTTGCACGATGACGGTGCCGAGCATCCTCTATCTCACGAGTGACACTCGTAACGCGCCGGGCTGGGAGCCGGGGTCGCCACTGTTTCGCGATCTGAACCTCGACCAGGTCATCGCCTCGGTGGTCAAGGGGAAGGACGCGTACGACCTCCGACCGTTCCTCTACCAGCCGCTCCCCGACATCGACGGCATCGTCTTTCGCCAGGGGGTGTTCGCCGACCTCGAGGATCCCGAGACATACGCGATCCTCGCTCGGTTCGCGAAGGCACAACTCGTCGCGACGTCCGCCTATCGCGTCAAGGACCTGCGGGAGGACGACCTGGGCTTCAACCACTACCACCGAGAGCGCTTATTCTTGAACGCGGTAGCTCAATATTGCAGCAGCGTCAGCGTGCTCGAGGCCGGCCTCGCCGCAAGCGCGGTGCGATCCCGCGCACTGCTCGAGCTCCGCGACTATCTGAGCAGGTACGTCGCCTCGCCCGAGTTTCGAGTGCTCACGACCGAGACCGCGACCCTCGAGGCGGCGCTGGACGACGTCCGCTACTGCGTGCTCGTAAGGGGCGACCGGATCACCGTCGGCGCCTACGACGACGAGGCGGATTACAGCGAGAACGTCTCCCGGACCTTCGAGCGGTTCCGCCACGGTGCGGTCAACAACTACCTCCCGAACTTTCGGGACATGGACTCCTTCGCCGGAGCGGGCGTGCTCGACCTCGTGGCAAAGGTCTTCCCCGAGCTCTTCGCGCAGCTCGACGCGTTCTGCCGAGCGCACCTCGACTACATGGACGATGCGGTTCGACTCCTCGACCGGGAGCTGGAGTTCTATCTCGCCTACCTCGAGTACATTGACAGCCTGCGAGCTGCGGGGCTCGCTTTCAGCGCTCCGAAGCTGTCGAGCACCGACAAACGCGAGCAGGTCAACGACACTTTCGACCTCGCGCTTGCTGCGCAGCTCACCGCGCGGGAAGTCCCGGTCGTCTGCAACGACCTCACCCTCGCCGCCGCGGAGCGGATTCTCGTGGTGTCTGGGCCTAACAACGGCGGCAAGACGACCTTCGCTCGCACCTTCGGTCAATTGCACTACCTCGCCCGCCTCGGCCTGCCGGTCCCTGGACGCGACGCGCAGTTCTACCTCTGCGATCGCATCTTCACCCACTTCGAGAAGGAGGAGCAGATCACGACGCTCGCCGGGAAGCTCCAGGACGAGCTAAACCGGCTGCGAGCGGACTTCGACGAGGCCACCCCCGCGAGCGTCTTCATCTTGAACGAGCTGTTCAACACCACGAGCGCAATGGACGGGCTCTTCCTCAGCATTCGGATCCTCGAGCGGGTAACGGCGCTCGACGCGCTCTGCGTCTGCGTCACCTTTCTCGATGAGCTCGCCTCGCTGAACGAGAAGGTCGTGAGCATGGTGGCCACCGTCGTCCCCGACGACCCCGCCAGGCGCACCTACAAGGTCGTTCGCCGGCCAGCGGACGGACGCGCCTACGCGCGTTCCCTTGCCGAGAAGTACGGCCTTACCTACGAGCAGTTGAGCGCTGGGATCGGCGGATGAGAGCGCTGCTCATGTTCGCCGACCGGGACTTCGAGGTGGCGCGCGAAGACGCTCCCTACGAGCAGGGCCTGATCCAGGACCTGGAACTGACGACGCTATGGAAGGCAATGGCGCGCGGCGACGAGGTCATCTGGAAGTCGTCGCGCACCGCCCTCCTCGAGAGCCTCGAGTCGACGAAGGAGATCCGCTATCGACAGGCGGTCTACCTCGACTGCCTTGCGAACCGATCCGTCGTCGAGGAGCTCTACGAGCTCGCAGGAGCGGCGATCGCCGAGAAGAAGAGGAGCTGGCGGGGCTTCGGAATCAACTCCAACAACGGCGAACCTCTCCTGCACGCGTCGATCAAGGAGCTCGAATCCTTCGTTGGGATCCTCAAACGCCTGCACCAGCTCGCCGAAGAGCACCCCGACGCGTTCAAATCCGAGGGGTTCGCGAGCTTCTTCGCAACGCTTCGACGCGAGCTCGACGACGCGTACTTCGGCGAGATCGCCCATCACCTTCGGAATCTGCGCTTTCGCAATGGCGTGCTGGCGAGTGCCCGCCTCGGTGATGGGAACCAGGGCGTCGACTACGTGCTTCGAGCACGTCGCAACCGCGGCAACTTCCTGCGACACCCGATCATGAAGGGTCCGACCTTCAGCCGCACGATTCCTCGCGAGGACGACGGCGGCCACCAAGCCCTGAGTGGCTTGCGCAACCGCGTGGTCAGCCTCGCAGCCAACGTCCTGGCACAATCGGCCGACCACATCGTGAGCTTCTTCACGGCCCTCCGCAGCGAGCTTGGCTTCTACCTCGGGTGCTGCAACCTGCATGACGAGCTCGCCGCGCGCGGGCGGGTAGACTGCCAGCCCGATCCCGAACCGATCGGCCTCTCGTCGCTCTCCGCGACCGGGTTGTACGAGCCCTGCCTTGTGCTCCATACCGCGGAGACCGTGGTCAGCAACGACCTGCGCGCCGACGGCAAGCCACTCGTCGTCATCACCGGCGCCAACCAAGGCGGGAAGTCGACGTTCCTGCGAAGCGTCGGCGTCGCACAGCTCATGATGCAGGCCGGAATGCCCGTCGCCGCCGAGTCCTTCCGAGCTGCGATCGTGCGCGGCGTCTTCACCCACTTTGCTCGCGAGGAGGACGACAGCATGACGAGCGGCAAGTTCGACGAAGAGCTCCGGCGCATGAGCGCGATCGGCAGGCAGATTCACCCGCACGCGCTGCTCCTTTGCAATGAGTCCTTCTCGGCCACGAACGAGCGCGAAGGCTCCCAGATCGCCACCGAGATCGTCCGCGCGCTGAACGAAGCGGACGTCCGCGTCGTCTTCGTCACGCACCTCTATGAGTTCTCGGGTCACTTCTACGAGCGGCACCCGAAGAACACGCTGTTCCTTCGCGCCGAGCGCGGCAGCGACGGGAGTCGTCCGTTCCGCATCACCGAGGCCGAGCCGCTCCCGACGAGCTACAGCGAAGACCTCTATCGGCAGACGTTCGGTCCCAGGACCACGGAGGCTGCGCGGAACGGCGACGCCGGGGCGGCGGCGTCTGCGCCCTCCGAGCACGCGAGCCCGTGAGCACCGTCCGCCGGCGCGGTGGACTCTCGCCTTCGGTGAACACCGTCGGGCCTGCCGCCCACCGACCTGTGCTCTGGCATCGTGGGCCGTCCTCCGGCTTAACCGGCCCAGAGCCCAGTCGAGCCCCGTCATGGATCCGTGGCGCTCAGCTGCTTCTATCGTCTGGTTCATCGCGTCCTCGAACTGCTCCGGATCCACTGTTCGAAAAAGCCCTCCGACCATGCCCGGGAGCCGGAGCTTGTGCAACCCCGCGGCGGGCGCGTTCTCGAGCCTGTCGGTGCCTTTCAGGAGCAGTAACGAGATACCGGAGCTCCGATCCGACCGGCACCTCGCCGGCGGACCTGAGCACGATCGGGACTGGGGCCAGAATCGGCCTATCGCGGGCAGCTCAGGTGGGGCCAGAAACGGTGACACTCAGATGTCGGAGCCTCCGATCCGCTCGGTTCGGCCCTGCACCGGATCAGAACCCCTCTCATTGAACATGCCTGCTGGCCGCATCACTCCAGTCCTCGATGAGGACCTTGGCCTCGAGCAGGCTGTCGAAGCGCCAGGCATTCAGCAGCTCGTCGCGGAGCCGGCCGTTGAAGGACTCGATCCAGGCGTTCGTCCAAGTCGTCAAGTACACCCAAGAGCGACGGTGAGGACAGGACTGTTCTCGTAACACATCCATTCCATCCCTTGTCCGGACGGCGGTTCGTGTTTGGTGGTGTCCGCCAGACATGGGG